>Ga0310786_10001061_pt1 | contig 44203 bp, 38 predicted proteins | sample AusTroGonzalo_MG_FD_203881 | JGI IMG/M metagenome (GOLD analysis project Ga0310786, IMG submission 203881) | Bovine rumen microbial communities from tropical cattle in Woodstock, Queensland, Australia - Gonzalo_03 (v2) (version 2) | ecosystem: Host-associated > Mammals > Digestive system >...
TCCTTGTTCGATTCGAAGAGGTCTTTCAGTTCATGATACAGGTCTTTCGCCAGGATGGCATCGTTGTCCAGATCATCGTACAACCCCTCCAGGAAGTTGAACAGTTCGGCGGCACTGAGGCCCGTCCGCCGCGGCTGCTCCGGCGCCGCGTTATTCTTAAAAGCACGGACCACACGCACCGGGATGTCAAAGGAATCCTGGTCCTTGGCATCGCGATACTTGAGATACTTGGCCCTCACCAGCGCATTGATGTCATCGCTGTAGCACAGCGCCCGGATGTTGCTGATGTCCAGATGGCGGGCGATGTCGTTGAAGTTGACGTTGCGCGGGCCGTGCTGCAAGCAGAGCGACAGCAGCACCGCCTGCGTGGAGCTGATGGACAGGCGTTTCGCCAGCTCGTTGGCGGCATCACCGTTGTCAGCCCAAAATTCCTCTCCCAACTGGGAGTCATCCGACTTTTCCGACAGAATCTCCATCAGCTGGAGCATCGTCAGGTCGCTTTTTTTTGAAGTTTTGTTTTCCATATTATTCCCTTGTTACGGAAATAATATAGGATCGAAGGGCAAAAAATTCGAAATGACTCGCAAAAAAATGCCCCCGCATTTCTGCGAGGGCAAACGCTAATGAATGCTCAGTCGGAAAGATGCCGGCTCAGGAAGTCCAGCACATACTGGTGATAGAGCGCCCGGTCTTCGGGCTTCCAGAAGCCGTGGCCGGCCTGGAAGATCAGGTGCAGTTCGCAGTGGTCGTAGACATTGGACGCTTTGGCGGAATACTCGGGCTTCACCAGGCTGTCTTCCGTGCCGTGGACGATGAGTACGTCACCTTGGTAACCGGCAATATCCTGGTAGATGTCATAATTGTCGTAGAATTTCTCGTAATAGAACCGGCCGATGGTCATGCCCATAATCGACACGGTGTCGGGCACGTCGGCCAGCGTGGGATATAGTGCAAATCCGTCGTCCGGGATGCAGAGAGCCGGAAAGATGAGCAGGATACCCTGGATCTTGTCCGCCACCTTCGGGGCCGTGATGGCCGACACGCAGCCACCCTGGCTCTCACCCAGCAGGAAGACATGCTCCGGATCGACGCAGTCCCAGCTGCGCACCATGTCCAGCACATCCATCAGGTTCTGCCGCTCCGTGAAAATGGACATGTCCTCCGTCCGTCCTTCACTCTGGCTGCGCGGCGATCCGCCTGCAAAATCATAGCAGTAGCACACATAGCCCAACTTGGCCAGCGTATCGACCATCGGATAAAAACCGTGGTGCGTGCCGTTGTAGCCGTGCGACAGGATCACGGCCGGATGACGGCCGGGTGCCTTAGGGATGAAAGCTTCGCCATAGATTTTATTTCCGTCGCTCACGCAGGAGATTTCCTGCATCGTATAGGACGGGTCGCTCGGCGGCGTCATCTGCCAGCGCGGCTGCGCCGTCAAAGAGAGGGAAACGGTCAGGAGCAGGATGCTCAGCAGAGAAAATTTAAGACTCTTCATATCTGTGAATTCTATCAATCAAATGGTTACAAACTCGCCCACTCGTCCATTTTGGCGTCGAGGTCGCGCTTGAGTTCAAGGTAGTTGCGGGTGAGGTCCATGATGTCGACGTCAGGTGTAGGCGCGGCGAGGACTTTTTCGATGTCGGCCATCTTGGCTTCGAGTTCGGCGATCTGCTTCTCCAGGAGGTTCTGGCGGTTCTTGGCGCGCTTTTCTTCTTTGGACTGCTGCTTCTGCTGCTGATAGTCCGGCTTCGGCTGCGCCTTCTGGGAAGGCTGCACGCGTTGGCCTGGTGGAGAAATCAGCATTCCTCGTGACTGGGCGCCCTCGCCGTCACGAGGGTTCTGATTTCGCCCCGGATCAGCAGCCTTCCCAGAAGGCGCAGCCTCGATGTCACGGAAGGATTCGGCCTTCTTGTGACGGAGGAAGTCGTCAACGCCGCCGAGATGCTCCTTCACGCGGCCATCGATGAACTCGTAGACCTTGTCGACCAGACCGTTGAGGAAGTCACGGTCGTGGGAGACCACGATGATTGTGCCGTCGTAGGCCTGCAAGGCCTGCTTCAGGATGTCCTTGGAACGGATGTCCATGTGGTTCGTCGGCTCGTCGAGCGCCAGCAGATTGTGCGCTTTCAGCATCAATTTGGCCATCGCCAGCCGCGAGCGCTCGCCCCCGCTCAATACAGCAACCTTCTTGTCGATGTCCTCGCCCTTGAACAGGAAAGCAGCGAGAATATCCCGGAGCTTCGTCCGGATGTCCCCCACCGCGATCCGGTCCAGCGTATCGTAGACCGTCGCCTTCTTGTCGAGGATATCTTCCTGATTCTGGGCGTAATAGCCGATGTCGACATTGTAGCCGACCTTCGCCTCGCCGGCGAACGGCTCCAGCTCGCCCATCAGGACGCGCATCATCGTCGTCTTGCCTTCGCCGTTGCGGCCAACAAATGCCACCTTCTCCCCTCTCTTCACAATGAGGTTAGCTCCGTTGAGGACCGTCTTCTGCGGATACCCTATCACAGCGTCCTTCACCTCGAAAGCCACGTCACCGCTGCGGGGAGCCGGCGGGAACTTCACGTGGATGGCCGAGAGATCTTCCTCGTCGATCTCAATCCGCTCGATCTTCTCCAGCTGCTTCACCCGCGACTGCACCTGGTTACTCTTCGTCGGCTTGTAGCGGAACTTCTCGATGAACTCTTCGGTCTTTTCGATCATCCGCTGCTGATTCGCATACGCCGCCTTCTGCTGCGCGATGCGCTCCTTGCGGAGCTCAACATATTGGGAATAAGGAACTTTATAGTCGTATAGATGCCCCAGCATCACCTCGACAGTCCGCGTCGTACAGTTGTCGAGAAAGCGCCGGTCGTGCGAGATCAGCACCAGCGAGCCTGTGTAGCTTCCTTTCAGATAATCTTCCAGCCACTGGATAGACTCGATGTCCAGATGGTTCGTCGGCTCGTCGAGCAGCAACACGTCCGGACGGCGCAGCAGGATCTTCGCCAGTTCGATGCGCATGTTCCAGCCCTGCGAGAAAGTTTCCGTCTTGCGCCCGAACTCCGACTTCTTGAAACCCAGGCCCGTCAGCGTGCGCTCCACGGATTCTTCCGGCGCCTCGCTCTGCGCCAGCACCAGCGCGTCGTTCACCTCGTTGAGCTCGACGATCAGCTTGTGGTAAGCGGCTGACTCATAGTCCGTCCGCTCCGCCAGCTCCTGTGAGATCTCATCCACACGACGGTTCAGCCGGTCCAGCTCGTCGTAGACCGTCATCACCTCCTCGAGGACCGTGCGGCCTTTGTGGTGTTCCATGATCTGTGGCAGGTAGCCGATGCGCTGTCCCGCCGTGCGCGTGATCTTGCCGGAAGTGGGACTCTGCAGCTCCATGATGAGCTTGAGCATCGTGCTCTTCCCCGCCCCGTTCTTACCCACCAGGCCCAGCCGCTCGCGGTCGCCGATGTGCAGGCTCACGCCGTCGAGCAGCGTAAAGCCGCCGTAAGAAACCGTAATGTCGTCGAGAGAAATCATGCCGTAGCCTCCTTCTTTTCTTCTTCCTCGTCCTCATCTTCTTCCGGCTCCGCCTTCTTGCAGACCAGGATGCTGATGCCATAGAGCAGGAAGAGCGGGATGGCGGCGATCAGCATGGAGAACGGATCGGCCGGCGTGATAATGGCTGCCAGGACGGCGATGACCAGCACCGCCCACTTCCAGCCGCCGATGAGCGTCTGGCGCGTGATCAGGCCGATCTGAGAAAGCGCCGCCAGCAGCGTGGGAATCTCGAACACGATGCCGAAAAGCAGCACCGTGGAATTGACCGTCGAAATATAAGAATTGAGCGAGATGGTATTGACCACCGTTTCGCTCACCTTGTAACCGTCAAAAAAGTTGATCATCAACGGCAGGATGATACAGTAGCCCACCGCAATGCCCAGATAAAACAGGAAAGAGGCGAAAAGGAAAGCCCGTCGCGTCGCCCGTTTCTCGCGCTGGTAGAGCGCCGGCGCGATGAAACGCCAGATCTCAAACAGGATGTACGGACAGCATACGATGAGCGCGCACATCATCGTCACGCGCATATGGACCATGAACTGCGTGGAAAGCTCGATATTGACCAACTGCAGACCGGTTTCCATGCCGAACCACTTGTAAAAGAAAAAATCGGAACGGGTCGGCGCCAGGATCAGCTTGTCAAAGAGAAAATTCTTGAAGAAGAACAGCACGATGAAAGCCACGACCAGGGCGATGACCACGCGGAACAAGCCCTGTCGCAGTGCTTCCAGGTGGTCCCAGAAGCTCATGTCCTTGGATTCGTCGAGCTTTTCTTCCTCCACGGCCAGGTGTTACTCCTCTTTCTTCGTCTCTTTCTTCACCGGCTTTTCGTCGTCGTCATCCTTGACGATCTCGGCCTTGATTTCCTGGATGTCTTTCTCGGCATCCTTCATGCCGGCCTTGAAGCTCTTGACACCCTTTCCCAGACCGTGCATCAGCTCCGGAATCTTCTTGCCGCCAAAGAGCAGAACGATGACCAAGGCGATGATAACCCACTGCCAGGGGCCGATGACGCCCAGCGGAAGAATTACTGTAAATAGATTTGCCATAATAGCTGGTATTTAGATATTTATTATTTCTTAAGAGAAGCCAGGCGCGCCTGCAGATTCTCAATCTTCAGTGTCGCGTCGCTGAGTTTCTTGCGCTCGGTTTCCACGACCTGTTCCGGGGCATTGGCTACGAATTTTTCGTTCGAGAGCTTCGCTTTCACGCCCCGCAGGAAGCCTTCGAAACGCTGGATTTCCGCCTCGATCTTGGCAATCTCACCGGCCACATCGATCATGCCGTCGAGCGGCACGCCGAACTCCGTCGTGCCCACCATGAAGATCTCGGCATTGCCGGAGAAGGAATCCACCAGCTCGATGCCCGAGACGAAAGCCATCTTCTTGATCACCGGTGCCATCACGCCCGGGAACATGCCCTTCACCTGCAGTTTCAGCGGTTCTTTCGGAGCGATGTTGCGAGCCTGGCGCACGGCGCGGACATTCACGACCACATCGCAGGCCAGGGCAAAATCAGCGAGCAGCTGCGGGTCGTATTCGCCACCCGTAGGCAGCGGCTGGAACATGATCGTCTCACCCTCGGCACGGTCCTCCAGCGCATGCCAGAGTTCCTCGGTGATGAACGGCATCACGGGATGCAGCATGCGGAGCAGGGTGTCGAAGAATTCGATTGTCGCTTCGTAGGTCGCCCGGTCGAGCGGCTGCTGCACATTGTCCACGAATGCAGGCTTGACGAGCTCCAGATACCAGGAGCAGAAGTCGTCCCAGAAGCACTTGTAGGTCGCCATCACGGCGTCGTTGATGCGGAAGTTCTCGTAGTCGTGGTGCGTCTGGGCGGCCGTCTGGGCGAGTTTCGAGCGGAACCAGTGTACCGCCACGCGGTTGGCTTCGCTCTGCGGCACGTCGGCCACGGTCCAGCCCTTCACGAGCCGGAACGCATTCCAGATCTTGTTGCTGAAATTGCGGCCCTGCTCCACCTGGGTCTCGTCGAAGAGGATGTCGTTGCCTGCGGAGGTGCAGAGCAGGATGCCAAGGCGGACGCCGTCGGCGCCGTATTTCTCGATCAGGCCGATCGGGTCGGGCGAGTTGCCGAGCTGCTTGCTCATCTTGCGGCCGAGCTTGTCGCGCACAATACCGGTGAAATAGACGTTGCGGTACGGCACGTCATGCATGTATTCCTCGCCGGCCATGATCATGCGCGCCACCCAGAAGAAGATGATATCAGGAGCCGTCACCAGGTCGCTGGTCGGGTAATAATACTTGATCTCGGGATTATCGGGATTGCGGATACCGTCGAAGAGCGAGATAGGCCAGAGCCAGCTGCTGAACCAGGTGTCCAGCGCATCTTCGTCGTGCCGCAGGTCTTCGGCCTTCAGGTGCTCGTATCCGGCGATCCGGTGGGCTTTTTCAAGCGCCTCCGCACGGTTCATCGCCACGACGAAGCGTTCTTCCTCCCCTTCCAGGGTCGGGAGATAATAGGCGGGAATGCGGTGGCCCCACCATAGCTGACGGCTGATGCACCAGTCGTCGATATTCTCGAGCCACTGACGGTAGCTGCCCACGAATTTTTCGGGATAGAACTTGATATCACCTTCCAGCACAGGTTTGAGCGCAATCTCGGCCAGGTGCTGCATGCGGACGTACCATTGCTTGCACAGGCGCGGCTCCACGGCCGTGTCGGGGTTGCGCTCGGAGTAGCCCACCTTGTTCAGGTAGTCCTCCACTTTCTCCATGAGGCCGGCGGCTTCCAGGTCTTTGGCGATCTTCTTGCGGACCACGTTGCGGTCGAGGCCCACGTAGAGCGGCGACTGGTCGCTGATGGTACCGTCGGGATTGAAGATGTCGATGGTTTCCAGATTGTGGGTCTTGCCGAGGTTGTAGTCGTTCACGTCGTGGGCCGGGGTCACTTTCAGGCAGCCGGTACCGAACTCGATGTCCACGTAGCGGTCTTCGATCACGGGAATCTCGCGGCCCACCAGCGGCACGATGACCTTGTGGCCGCGAAGCCACTGGTTCTTCGGGTCCTTCGGGTTGATACACATGGCGGTATCACCCATGATGGTCTCGGGACGGGTCGTGGCCACGACGGCATAGTATCGGCCCTGCTCGTCGCGGTGCAGGACTTCTCCTTCTTCGCCGGTCGGCTTGACGGCAGCCTGGTCGACCACGTAATATCTCAGGTAGTAGAGTTTCGAGTGTTCCTCCTTGTACACCACCTCGATGTTCGAGAGGGCGGTCTGGGCTTTCGGATCCCAGTTAACCATACGGAGTCCCCTGTAGATCAGCCCCTTGTCATAGAGGTCGCAGAACACGCGGAGTACGCTCTCGGAGCGGGTCTCATCCATGGTGAAGGCGGTGCGGTCCCAGTCGCAGCTGGCGCCAAGGCGCCGCAGCTGCTTGAGGATGATGCCACCATGCTCGCGTGTCCAGTCCCAGGCATGCTCGAGGAACTGCTCGCGCGTGAGGTCCTGTTTGCGGACGCCCTTTTCGGCGAGACGGCCCACCACCTTGGCTTCCGTGGCGATGGAAGCGTGGTCGGTGCCGGGTACCCAGAGGGCGTTCTTGCCCAGCATGCGCGCGCGGCGGACGAGCACGTCCTGCAGCGTATTGTTCATCATGTGGCCCATGTGGAGCACACCCGTCACGTTCGGCGGCGGAATCACGATCACATAGGGTTCGCGTCCGTCGGGTTCGGAATGAAAGAATTTGTGGTCCAGCCAGTACTGGTACCAGCGGTCCTCGGTCTGCGAGGGGTCGTATTTAGCTGAAATTTCCATTTGATGCATTCGTCATTCCGGGCTTGACCCGGAATCTCTATAATATCCTGCAAATTTAATGATTTTATCGTATCTTTGCATATCATGAAGAACAAACTCCATCTCGTCATCTTCTCCTCCGCCCTGCACGACAATACCAGCGTGATGGGCTCCCGCCTGGAACTTTTCGAAGGGCTCCGCCGTTTCGCCGAACTTGATATCGTCTATCCTTCCATGCTCGCCGCAGCCGCTTCTATCAACGGCCAGATCGACGGCGGCACGCACACGGGCCGGACACTGGTCGATTCGGCGAACGAAAAAACGCTCTGTTTCATTGCGACCGGCGGCACGGAAGAGATCTTCCGCAACTATGCGGAGGCGCTTCCCCGCCCGGTCCTGCTGCTGAGCGACGGGCTGCACAATTCCTTCGCCGCTTCGTTTGAAATCAAATCGTATCTGGCGCAGCGCGGCATCGCCAGCACGCTCTTCAACGCACCGCTCGACGAGAATCCGGAGTTCTATAAAGAATTGGAAGAGAGTTTGTTCGGTAGCGAACCCGTGCCCGACACCTTAACGCCGTCCGAACCGCTGCCCAAGTTCCCGAAAGCCGTGGTCAAGGCTTTTGAAAAGACGCGCATCGGCCTGATCGGCGGAGCCAGCGACTGGCTGATCGCCTCCGGCATCGACCGTGAAGCAGTCTCGAAAACCTATGGCGCCACGTTCATCGACATTCCGCTGCGCGAACTGGAAGAAGAATTCGCCGCCGCGTCGGACGACACGCCGGAACTGCGTTCCGTCTGCGCCCGCCTGGAACGCTTTCTGACCGACGGCCGCACCCCGGAACATCTGCGCGAAGCTGCCCGCATGTACCTGGCCCTGCGCAAGCTCTGCGCTGCCAAAAATCTGAATGCGCTGACGCTCAAATGTTTCGGTCTGCTCAACAGTTGCCGGACTACAGCCTGCCTGGCGCTTTCTCTCCTAAACGACGAGGGCATCGTTTCGGGCTGCGAAGGAGACATTCCCGCACTCTGGACCATGCTCTATGCCCGCTACGCCTTCGGCGAGCCGGCCTTCATGGCCAATCCTTCGTCATCGAACCGCAGGGAGTGGACCATCGACTTCGCGCACTGTACCATTCCGCTCACCATGGTCCATGGTTACCGCCTGCCTTCGCATTTCGAGTCGCAGACGGGCATCGGCATCGCGGGCAGCGTGCCAAGCGGACGCTACCGCATCCTGAAGATTTCCGGAGAGAAACTGGACCAGTACTACGAGGCGACGGGCGACATCATCATGAACACCAACATCCCGCAGCGCTGCCGCACGCAGATCCGTTTCCGTTTTGCTTCCGAAGCGGAATTCGACCGTTTCTTCCGGGTCAGCAAAGGAAACCACATAATTCTGTGTAGAGCCGCTGGACCGGGAGGCCCATTACGTTAAAGTAAGAGCCCCGGATGCCGGTGATTCCCACGTAGCCGATCCATTCCTGAATGCCATAGGCGCCGGCTTTGTCGAACGGTTTATATGTATCGACATAATAGGCGATTTCACTGTCGGTCAATGGTTTAAAATCTACTTCCGTCGTAACGGCGAAACTATGCATACGTTCCCGCGTCCGCAGGGCGACGCCCGTCGTCACCGTATGCGTACGGCCCGACAGTGCCTGCAGCATGGCAACGGCCTCGTCCCGGTCATGGGGCTTGCCGAGGATCTTTTCGTCGAGAAACACGAGGGTATCGGCGGTAATGAGTACCTCGTCGGGGCGCAGGTCGCGGTGGAAGGTTTCGGATTTATGGCGCGCCAGAAATGCGGGTATTTCTGTATGGGGAAGTCCGGGATCGAAGGCTTCTTTCTCGTCCTTTCCCGGCTCCACGGTAAAATCTATATCCAGACCCTTCAGCAACTCCCGTCTCCTGGGACTCGCCGACGCCAATGTAAATGTATACTTCTCAAACATATCGAATTATATTTTGCTTGCTTGGGCGCTCTGGGCATTGCTTCTCGGACCGACTCGCTCCGCTCGTCTCCCTCCCATGCTGCGCATGGGCCCCTCCCGCTATCAGCCGCGGGTGGCTAGGGTCCTCGAAGCAATATCCCACCCGCGCCTAGCGCAAGCAAAAATTATTGTTTATTTTTTCCAGTCAGTTTTGCGACTTTCATGATCGCATCGGGATGGGAACCTTTCCAGGGGTTGGTCGGGTCGAACAGCCATTTGCCCTGGGGCTTGAGGACGCGCTCCATCAGATCGCGGATGCAGCCACGGCCGCCATTGAACGACGACACGAAATCAGCCGCTTCGCGCACCTCTGCCACGGCGTCGGCCGGGCAGACGCCCAGACCCGCCAGCCGGATGGCCGGAATGTCGGGAATATCATCTCCCACAAAAGCAACCTGGCCGGGATCCAGCCCGATACGCCGGCAGAAATGCAGCAGGTCGGAAGCCTTGTCTTTCGACAGCATGTAGAGATATTCATCCGGAACGCCCAGCGAATGAGCGCGGTGCATCAAACTCGGCGAAACGCCGCCCGTGATGATCGCACAGGGGAAACCATTGTCAACCGCTGTCCGCACTCCGAAACAATCCTTCGAGTTGAACTGCCGCAGCAGATCGCCGTCGGGCATCGCCAGCACCAGTCCGTCGGTAAAGACCCCGTCCACATCGAACGCAAAGGCCTTGATATCTTCAAATCGCGTCATACGCCACAAATATGCTATTTTATTTCATAAACAAAGCCAGCAGCACAGTCAGCGAACTGATGGCCAGCAATACGGCGCCATACATCACCACCCACATGATGCCGGTCGAAATCGTCAGCCGGAGGCTCTTCTTCCAGCTCAGATCCAGCCATTGATGATAATCCACCGCCAGGAGGATGCCCATGAGGAAGGCATCGATAGAAGTTTTCTTGCCCCAGCTGAACAACACCGCGAAGAGCATGAAGAAGCAGAACTGGCAGAGGATGTAGGCCGCGGCCGCCGCATACGCAGACTTTCCCATCCCGAATCGTCGCAACGACACACACATCGCCAGCCACAGAAACAGGAAATCCCCGATAAAAAGCGGAATGCCCTGGCTCCGCAGTGCGCCTTCAAAAGCCGCCAGCGAAGCCTCGCGCTGGGTATCCACCTCATCCGGAAACTGATCCAGATGCAGCAGGATCCATCCCCGGCGCACAATGAGCACGGTATTGTTGACCAGCTGTGCCCCGCGCGTATCAGGCTGATTCTCCGGTGACATTTCGTATTTGGAAAACGGCGGCAGCTTCTGCTCCTTCTCCCGCAGTTGAATCGGCTGCAGTATCGAAGAGACCAGCGCAAAGAAAGCATAGAAGACGATCAGCGAAGTCAGCGGCGCCAGATAGATATCATGCTTGCCGTTGATGTAATCGCGGATCATGTAGCCCGGACGCAGCAGAAGATGGACGAAGGTGCGCTTGGCATCGTCGTTCAGGAACGGAATGCTGTCGAAAGCGCCCTTGTAGAAGTCTTTGGCCCCCTTCTTCCGCACCTCCTTCGGCTGTTTCCAGGGATTGAATCCCAGATTCTGCCAGATCCGGAAGGCACGCCAGCGCACTGCCGGCGCATGCTTCTTATGCTTCTTTTTGCTCATCTTCCTTGTCCTGTGTGTTCTCCTCCAGTTCCCGGGTATTACGAATTTCTTCCAGATAGCTGGCCGTAATGACGCCGGAAGGAAGTGCGATGATTGCCACGCCGAAAAGCGAGGAAATCATGCTGATGAAGCGTCCGATATCTGTCACGGGAATCATGTCGCCATAGCCCACGGTCGTCAAGGTCACGGTCGCCCAGTACAGGGCGTCGAAGAAAGTACCGAAGGTTTCAGAGCCGTTCTCCGGATCAAAATGGGGCTCGGCATTGAACATGATGAGCGCCGTCAGGAACACATAAAACAAGGCCACGCCAAGTACCGAAACCAGAACTTTCCGCTCTTTCCGGACGACTTGGGCCAGCACCTGTATCTTGTCGGTGTAACGGATGAACTTGAAAAGACGCAGGATGCGCAGCAGACGCAGCATACGCGTCAGACGGAAGATCTTGAAAGTGTCGGACAGGATATGGAGTCCGGGAAGAATCGATATCAAGTCGATGACAGCCCAGCCCGTAAAGGGATATAGGAGGAAAGACCATCCCCCTTTTCCGAGACGGTAATCGGCCGTCAGCCAGCGCAGTAGATAGTCGATGATGAAGATTACGACCGTGACTTGCTCGATCGTATGGAAAACGGGATAGTCTTTCGCAAACATCAACGGAATGATACTCGCTGTAATGGCCGACAGCATCACGATGTCATAGAGCAGGCTCAACTTATTGCCGTCAGTCGACCGCTCAATGAGTTGAAAAATTTTCTTCCGCATAAATACGTCAGGATTTGAATTTACAAAGATACGCAAAAAAGCCGTTATTCTCAGAAGGCTTTGATCCGATTCCCTTCGACCGTGAAGTGAATGTCCCGGCCAGCGTAGGAAAGGCCGTAGATGCGGGTAGGATCGGCATGTGCGGCGTGGTAGGCCGGGCGCGGGTCCTGCGCCAGGATTTCGCGGAGGGCGGCACACTGATTATCGCTCAGGGTTGCGGCCAGTTCCGGTGCGATTTCCACGTCGAGCAGGACCTGCCGGTTGGCGCCGACGAAGCCGTCGGTCGCTTCGGGATAGGCATCCACGCCCGGCAGATAGGGCTTGATGTCGTAGATGGGCGTCCCGTCCATCAGATCGGCGCCGGAGACGATGAGGACCAGTCCGTTGGGGCCGTCGTCCTCGATGGCTTCAAGCCGGACGCACGACAGGCCGATGGGATTCGGCCGGAATGGCGACCGCGTGGCAAACACCCCCATCCGCACGTTGCCACCCAGACGAGGAGGCCTGACAGTGGGAGACCAGTGTTCCGATTCGGAGAATTGCCAGATCAGCCAGATGTGGGAGAAGCCGTCGAGGCCGCGGAGCGCTTCGGCGACGCGGTACGCCGGCTCGAAAACGATCTTCGCGCGCAGCGACGGCGCCAGCCCGCTCTGGCGCGGCAGCCCGAACTTCGTCGGAAAATCGTTGTGTATCCGAGCGATGATTTCCATGTTTTGCAAAGATAATGAATTCTCCGCCAAGCCTTACTTTACCGTCACCTTTGGGATATCGCTCCAGCGGGTGGTGCGGTGGGGAGATTGCTGCTCGTGGGCGCTGCGGGTGCGGCCGTCGCCCTGGACGCCGAAGAGGACGGAGCCGCGGCCGTAAGTGGCGTTGATGGCATCGATGGCCTGGGAGAGGCGTTCGCTGCGCGCGTCGGCATCGGCGTCGCGGAAGAGCGAGCGCGGATGCCCGTCGCGCGGCTCGATGCGCGTGAAGACCACGCCTGCTTTCTTGTAGCCGTAGCGCGGATTAAAGAACGTACGCACCGCATCGGCCGCCGCCACGACGAGCGTCGTATGGTCGTCGGTCCCGTCGGGAAATACGACCAGCTGGCTCGAAAATGCCTGCGGATCGTCTTCGTGGAAACGGTTGGTCACGGCGAAGGCCGCCATCTCCAGCACCAAGGAACCTTGCCGCCGCAACTTGGTGACAGCCGACTCCGCAAAGGTCGCCACCTGGCTGCAGAGTTCACCGACGTCTCGGATTTCCTTGGCGAAACTTCGTGATACACAAATGGTCTGTTTCGGCTCGATGTAATCCTCGAATTCGACGCAGGGCATACCCTGCAATTCTTTCCAGGTGCGCCAGCCCGGCAGTGCGAACTGCTTGCGTACGTCATATTCTTTCAGCTGCACATAGTCCCAGGCTGTATGCACGCCCAGCAGCGCGAGTTTCTTCACGGAGCGGCGCCCGATGCCCCAGACATCTTCCACGGGAAAACGGCGCAGCACTTTTTCGATGTCCTGGGGACGGTGCATGTAGCAGCCGCCCTGTAGTTTGGGATATTGCTTGCAGAGTTTTGAGGCTATTTTAGCCAGGGTTTTGGTTGGGGCGATGCCGACGGATACGGGGATGCCCGTCATCCGCTTGCAGCTGCGCGAAATTTCCTGCGCATAGGCCGCATAGTCATCGACCAGCGTGCCACGAAGGTCCAGGAAGGATTCGTCAATGGAATACTGCTCTACGGCTGGGGCAAATTCGCGCAGCACTTCCTGCACCCGGCGCGACATGTCGCCATAAAGCGGGAAATTGGAAGAAAAGACAGCCACATGGTGCTTCTCCACAATGTCGCGGATCTTAAAGAGCGGCGCCCCCATCGGGATGCCCAACGCTTTGGCCTCGTTGCTGCGCGCCACTGCACAGCCGTCGTTGTTGCTCAGCACGATCACCGGTTTTCCTTCCAGGTCGGGACGGAAAACCCGTTCGCACGAAGCGAAGAAATTGTTGCAGTCGGCCAGCGCAAACATCCGTCTTACAGGAGATTATGCTTTCTTGATGATATAGGTTACCACGCCCCAGATCACGAAGTCGTTGTCGGGACCGACCGGGATGGGCCTGAACTTCGTGTTGTGCTCGTTGCAGGGCAGCAGTACGGCACCCTGGGCACCGATGGCCACACGCTTGACCGTGAACTCCCCGTCGATGAAGCAGACGGCCTTGCAGTCGTTGTACGGTTCTACGGAGCGGTCGACGATCAGGATATCCCCTTCGTCCATGTCGGCGTCGACCATCGACACGCCGTCCACCTGGAAGAAGAAAGTGGAAGCGGAATGGCGCACCAGCAGCTTGACCAGGTCGAGCTTCTCGCGCACCTCCTCGGCCGGTGAAGGAAATCCCGCCTTGATGGCACCAACGAGAATGCTCTCGAACGAGTCGGAATCAGAAATCGGATGGGGTTGCATGATACAAAGGTACATAAAAATATTCGTATCTTTGCCGCAAATACAAGCACGAATCCCATGATCCGCAACATCATCTTCGACTTCGGCGCCGTCCTCGTGGACTGGAATCCGCACTACCTGTTTGACGACTATTTCGGAGACGCTGACAAGGCGACCTGGTTCCTCGACAACATCTGCACGAACGAGTGGAACCGCCAGTTCGACGGTGGAAAACCCTTCGCGGAGGGCCTCGCCGAATTGAAGGCGCTGCATCCCGAGTGGTCCCGCGAAATCGATGTGTACTGGTCGGAGTGGACCAGAATGATGGGAGGAGAGATTCCGGGCATGTACGAACTGGTATCCGACCTGAAGGCCGCCGGCTACGGCGTGTACGGCCTGACCAACTGGTCTTCCGAGACTTTCTATCAGATTGAAAAGAATTATCCCATCTTCGCCCTGCTCGACGGAAAGATCGTCTCCGGCGACGTACGACTCCTGAAACCCGACGCCGCCATCTTCCAATGCCTGCTTGACCGCTACGGCCTCAAGGCTGAAGAGTCGGTCTTCATCGACGACACGCTCCCCAACGTAGAAGGCGCCCGCACCGCCGGCCTGGCCGGCCTGCATTTCAGGGACGCGGAGACACTGAGGGAAGACCTTAAGAAGATCCTGCCTTCCTCTTTCTGAATCTTTTCTTCCTGCATCATGGCGTCCTATCTGCAGATTGAGAACATTTCCAAGTCGTACGGGCCAAAAGTCCTGTTCGACCACATCGGGTTCAACGTCAACGAAGGCGACAAGATTGCCTTGATCGCGCCTAACGGCACCGGCAAGACTTCGCTGATGCGTATCCTGGCCGGCAAGGACAAATCCGATTCCGGCGGCAAGATTACCTTCCTGCAGGAGATCCGCATCGCGTTCCTGGAGCAGGATTACGAATACGAGCCGGAAGCCACCCTGCTCGAGCAGGTGCTCAACGGCAGCACGCCGTTTCTGGAACATCTCGACGATATGGGCCGTTTCGAATACGAGCACCGCATCGTCCGCATCCTCACCGAATTCGGCCTGAGGCCTGACCAGCAGATGAAGGAACTCTCCGGCGGCGAAGTCAAACGCGTGGCCATCACCCAGGTGCTGGCGCCCGAAGCCGACTTCCTCATTCTTGACGAGCCGACCAACCACCTCGACGTCGATGCCATCGAATACCTAGAGAACTACCTGCGCCGCTCCCGCTGCACCCTCTTCATGGTTACCCACGACCGCTACTTCCTCGACCGCGTCTGCAACATCGTGATGGAGCTGGACCACGGCCAGATCTATGTCTACAAGGGTGATTATGAGAACTACCTGGAAAAACGCGCCGAACGCATCGCCAACTACAACGCCGAGACCGACAAGGTGCGCAACCTCCTTCGCCGCGAACTCGAATGGATGCACGCCACGCCCTGCGCCCGCACCGGCAAGGCCAAATACCGCAAGCAGGCCTTCTGGGAACTGAAAGACCGCGCCGAACAGAGCCACACCGTCCGCCAGCTCACGATGGAAGCCCTCGAAGGCGCCACCCGCCTGGGCTCGAAGATCATCGACTGTTATGATGTCTGTTTTGGTTATGAAGCTGAACCGCTGATAAAAGACTTTACGTATAAGTTCCAGAGATACGACCGGATTGGGATCGTCGGACGAAACGGCATCGGCAAAAGCACCTTCATCGACCTGTTGACCGGCGCCCTCGAACCGACAAGCGGCCGCATCGAACGCGGCGAATCCCTCAAAATCGGCTACTACCACCAGAGCGGCATCCAGTTCGACGAACGCCAGACCGTCCTCGAGACCGTCAGCAACCTCGGCCTCCTCAACCAGTTCCTGTTCCCCCACGACATGCTCAACAACCCCGTGGCGAAACTCTCCGGCGGCGAAAAACGACGACTCTACCTGCTGACCATCCTCATGCAGCAGCCCAACCTCCTCATCCTCGACGAACCCACCAACGACCTCGACATCGTCACCCTCAACATCCTCGAAGAATACCTGTTGGACTTCAAAGGCTCCCTGATTGTCGTCTCCCACGACCGCCACTTCCTCGACCGCGTCGTCGACCACCTCCTCGTCTTCTGCGGCGACGGCCTCATCAAGGACTTCGTCGGCGGCTACACCGAATACCGCACCTTCATCAAAGATTACGAGGCCGAACAAAAGAAACAATCGAGGGTGGGCGCGGGTCGGCCTGGTGGAGATTTTGCGTCTTGCGCGTCGAGGCCCTCCGAGACCGCAAGACCAAAATCGCCTCAGGAAAAGCCCACCCGTAAACGGCTGTCCTATAAGGAACAACGCGAATTCGACGCACTGGAGGCCGAACTCGAACGCCTCAATGCCGAGAAAGCCGACATCGAGGCACTCCTGGCGGCCGGAACCGCCAGCTACGAACAGATCCGCAACGCATCCGAACGATACGAAGCCCTCAAAACCGAACTCGACGCCAAAGAAACCCGCTGGCTCGAACTATCCCTGTAACAACTTATAACTGGAAACTGCGGGACACCGGGAAAAGGCCGTAGAGGCCGCCAGTGTGGATGAACAAGATGTTCTCGGACGAACGGAGACGGCCGCCGGGACGCAGTTCGTTTACCATGCCGTAGGTCGCCTTGCCCGTGTACACCGGATCGAAGACCGTCGCCTCCAGCTTGGCCAGCCGGTGGATGTGTTCCAATTCTTCCGGACGGCTCAGCGCGTAGCCAATGCCCACATATTCTTCGAACAGCTCGAAATCCGTCGGCTTGAGCGAAGCCGCAAAACGGTCGGCACGGTCTTGCGACAACTCGCCCTGCGCCACCAGATACGGCAGCGCATCGCGCGAGATCCGCGCAGCGATCTCCTGAAAATACGCCGCATCGTCGCAGACGCACACACCGATCACCCGCTTCCCATAGCCGTTCAGCAGATTCGAGAGCTGCAGGCCCGCCAGCGTACCACCGGAACCCGTCGCCACCACCACCGTGTCGAAAGAGATGCCCATTTCCCGCTCCTGCGCGACGATCTCCTTCATCGCAAAATAATAGCCCAGCGTGCCCACACCGAACGAAGCACCCTCGGGAATGATATACGGCTTGAAGCCCTGTGCAGCATAACCTTCGGCCATTTCCTGCATGATCTCAGCCCGATGGTCGCGATACTCATCACGCGTGCAGAAACGCACGTCGGCCCCCATCAGCCGGTCGAGGAAATAATTGCCGTCGAGCGGCGGCTCCTCGCTGATCCGCAGCAGGACCGCCGAACGCATCCCCAGATGTGTCGCCACGGAGACCGTCGCCCGGCAATGGTTCGACTGGATGCCGCCGCAGGTAATCAGCAGGTTGCAGCCCTGCGCCACGGCTTCCGCCACGGCGAACTCCAGCTTCCGGATCTTGTTGCCCGACCATTCGCTGCCCGTCTGGTCGTCTCGCTTGACATAGATATTCTTTCCACATTCGGCCGACCAGCGCGACAGATGCTGGATCCGGGTCGGCAGATTGGCAAGGGACAATTTCGCTTTCATGGCCAGCAACATTAACCCAGTTTGACGGCCGTGCCGGAAGCGGTAACCATGAGCATGCCGTTGTTGGCACCGAGCACTTCGTAATCGATATCGATACCCACGACAGCATCAGCGCCCAGTTCGGCGGCACGGTCGCTCATCTCATCTATCGCCTGCGTACGGGCTTTGATGAGTTCTTCTTCATACGATCCGCTGCGGCCACCCACGAAATTGCGGATGCTGGCAGCAATGTCCCGGAGAAAATCCACGCCGGCGATCACTTCGCCGAACACGACGCCCTTGTATTCCACAATCCGGCGTCCCTCGATGGTAGGAGTAGTAGAAAGAATCATAGGAATTCAAATTACATTTTCCACAAATATACATATGTTTCTTTTTTCTTAATTTTGTTTTCATAAAAAAAGTAGATTCCCATGAAGAAGATCTTGAAGCGTGCAGTCATTGTCGGCTGCCTGGTGATTGTTTCCAGTTTTACTTCTTGTATTTATTTCTCCGATTTTGCCCCCATGATTCCTTCTTTCTGGTACAGGGACATCACTGTGGATCCGGCGATGCTCTATGAGGAACTGGGCATCACCGAAAAGATGAAAAGTTTTCTGGACAAAAACATTTCAGTCGTCACCGACACAGTTTTGATCTATGATGCAAAAGGAAAACTTGTCCAGAAGGTGGGCGCAGAGACCGTCAAGCTGGAGCCGCTGACCATCGAGGCCGACGTGCTGGCGGACGGCGAATACACGCTTGTAGTGTGGCAGACTGCACGCGATACCGACGGACGGAGAATCTGGTTTGCATCCGGCGAGGACCAACTCTCTACGGTCAGCATCGCGACGGACTATGTAGCGTTGGATTTTTCCTGGACGCTCGGCATAGCCGGTACCACCATCAACGTACAGAATGGCTCGTTCAAAGCCAGCCTGACCCCCAGGAATACGGGCAGTATCATCCGGCAGCGGATCGACAACCTGACCGAAGATAAAGGCTTCTATGAGCTCTATTTGGATGGACCGCTAGACCAGTTCTACGTCGGTGTGCGCCTAGACCCCTCCCTGGATGCCGCTGAGCGCAGGATCAAGAATATTATTTATGATTATAACGACATTACCTGGGCTGAACCGGGATATACCGACGAAAAGTTTTTCACCTTGAACTTCGGCGAAAATCAGGACCTCGTTTTAATCGGCCTGAAAGAAAACGGCGACGAGACGGAGATCACCTCTATCGCGTCCCGGACACTCGGATTCGGCGAGAATGTCGTCTTTTATTACAACATGGACCGCCATGACTGGCAGCCCCCTTTCTACGGATCTCCCGAAGCCTTCGATCCATGGATTGCCGACCGGGAAGCAGGCATCCTTGTCACCCAACCCTTGCTCAAATGGGGCTGCGACCTTGACGAGGTACAGCGGCACATAGAAGCCAAGCCGTGGTGGCGCCTTGGCAACAAAGAGCTTGAATTCTGGGGAGAAGACTATCAATGCTGGCACAAGTGGTATTATGTAGCTCCGAAACTGACCGAGCAGTACCTTTTCGAGACCGAAGACGGCAAGAACCTGCGGTATGCCTATGTCAATTCCTGGGATGTGCCGATAGACCTGGCCGTCACTTCGTTTCAGAATCAGGGTTATCAATACAAGGGAAAGGGCAAGTTTTGGGAGGACGATCAAGCCGGCGACATCTACCTCTCCGCCGACGGACAGACAGAAGTCCTGCTTATCGACCATGAAGAAGGCTGGTATGCCATATACAGGCCTGTCCGCTAGACTGCGTTTGAGCGGCATCTAAGGGCCGATTACACTCGCCTACTCAGGTTTAGCGGCGCACATGATAATTCTAACTTTTTATGACATGCGCCGAGGAACGACTCCAATTATCAGAAAAACTATATTCAAGGTAAGTATGGTGCTATCCCGTTCCTAACTTGCGATACATGGGAGGATTGACTAACAGTATCACTATTTATAAATTCGGAATAAAAGTTGCTCATATCGGAAACTTATATTAGTTTTGCAAAAAGTGAGAGACTCAACTATGAAGACGAAGTTTACATCCTCATCGGAATCGAATATTCTGGGCAGCACGATTCAGGCTGTCCGGAAGAGCAAGGGTATTACCCAGGAGGAACTGGGACGCAGAGTCGGACTTGGGAAGAGTAGTATTAGCAAGATCGAGAAAGGGCTGACGCACATTTCTGCCGAAGATGCTGCCATCCTGCTTGAAGCGATGGGAGAACAGCTTGTGCTGTCTGCTTCCGGCATTGACGAGAGCCCTGCCACCAAGGAGCAAAAAACGAAGTTCATCACCACCGGTGTCTCGTGGTTTGCCGAGGAGAACAAAATTACCTTTGCCAAGGCATATCAGTTCTTACTGCTGTACAAAGGCATCGACTTTTTGGAGGACAGTTTTCGATACGAACAGACGCTTCCTCGGGCTATCGTATTGAATGACCTGTCGCGTGTTTGCGCGAATAACGGAGGTCGTCTATGAGACTGTTGCACGGCTCAAATGTCGAGGTCCGGAAACCGGACCTATCCCTTTGTCACTCCAAGAACGATTTTTGGAAGGGGCTTCTATCTTACGCCCAACTGGAATCGTGCCTGGGAGATGGGAAAACGCCGCAAGAACATTCAGCAAAAGGGCGAAATCACCGTAAGCGCGTTCAACTTCAACATGAAGAAGGCAAAAGAAGCCGGGCTCAATGTAGCCTCTTTCTCTGGTTTCTCTGTTGATTGGGCTCGTTTCGTGATCCGCAACCGCGATGAGGATTTGTTCCATCACGCATACGACCTTGTGATTGGTCCCGTGGCTGATGCCATCCTGGATCAAGAGATTTTCCGTTACAAACGGGAGTTCCCGAACAACTATCTGGAAGATGAGCCGTTGAAAGTTTTTATCGAAAGGGTTTCTCAGTTCGGAAGCAGCTATGTTCAATACTGCTTCTGCACAGATAAAGCATTGAATGAATTAAAGAAGATTTGATATGAGCGAAACCACGATCCGCATTGACACGCTTCTGGCAGAATTGAGCGCATATCTGGTGGCCAGATATGGCATGACGCCCCGTGATGCAACGGGACTGGTGATGCTGTCGCCCGTTGCCGAGCAACTTCGTGAAGAGAACTCCGCGCTGCTCAACTGCAGCGTCGAACAACTGGCCGCACAGATGATGTAAGACGCCACCCACCCAAACCCATAGGCCGGAGTGACTGCCGGACAACGCAGGCCCCGGCAGGATGGTCGCGAGGCACCGGACGATTCCATCTCCCAAAATCATTATATTGATAGTATCCACTACCTCAAGTAGCGTGTATCGTATCGCGTATAAGAGTATATAGAGAGTATAGAGAGGCAATACTACCAATAGGATAAAGCCCCGACAACTAGCCCTGCCGGTTAAAGCGCGATTACACTTGAAGACTGCCCGCACAATCACGAGCAACATGACAACAACGACGACCGCTGCGCGGTCGGGCGCGTAGAGCTCGACCAGGCACGAGGCGTAGCGCTGGCGCAGCCGGCGCGGAGCTCCGGCCGCAGGCCGGACAAACAAAGTGCCTTGCGGCTTCGGGACGGGCGCAGTTTGCGATGCCTTCAGGCTCGCAATCTGCGAACGGCACGGAGCTGCCCTGCCGAAGGCACCTGCGTAGCAGGGGTTCCCCTCCGCGGAAGCCGGGAATTTCGTTAAAGAGATGATTGAGAAAAAGAAAGAGTCTTAAAAGATGAAAAATGAGGCCGTGATGAACTAAATTGAACGAGTCAAATGGTTTGTGGTCATTGAAGATTTATAATATTCAAGTAATTCTCCTTTAGCAAAGAACTATTCTTGGTTTTCGAGAAAGAGTATATGCTTTCCGTTATTCCTAGCATACTCAATCTCTGACCTTGTACTCTCTCCAATGTAACCACCCACATTGATGACGTAGATGGCATCTGCCATGTCAATCTTCCGCTTATGCATATCATCGAGCATCGCCTTGATGCCTGGTGACCAAACTTCTTCGTCTCCACTGTGACCGAATAGACCTACACTAATAACGATATTCCCTTTTAGTGTCAAGCGCTTTTGTACCTCTAAGAACTGATCCTTAAACTTGGTACTACCACAGAGGGTAATAACTGGAAAATTGCCGACCATATTATTAAACAATAATTAATCGACCAATACGGTCATATTCAGAGAATGAGTCAAGAGATTGGATAACGTTCAATAAACGACGCCGCCTAGAAGATAAAACAGAATAATTGGGGTTAATTAGTTGCTGCAAAGAGACATCAGACGAAATCTTTATCTTCAATTCTTCCATTAACTTCTTTGTAGCGTTAACAAATTCCTTATGAACTTGTTTGTTTATATCAAAATGCGGGATAAAATGCTGTGGCAAAGTATGAATATGTCTTTCACCGAAGCGCCCAGATGTTTGATAGGTAGTAATCGCTTCCGATAGGACATCTGAATTAAGCAATCCACTTACGAAGATAGCCTCATCTTCACTATCCACTATTAAGTAATACAAAGTTTGATCAACTACAATATTATCATTCTCTTCGGTTAACAATAAATAAGCAGATGCAACATTTGACCCTCCTGCACCATACACAACCAAATACTTGCCTGATAAGAACTTTTGATTAGTAAGCTTCTTTCTAATATTCAAGACTTTGTCACCATAAACATCGATTTTATTTCCTTTATACTGTTCATACCCTTTTCTTAATCTTCTAAACACTTTAGCTACAGGCGTGGGCAAGGAAGAAAAGTCGGCAACAGAGAACAAAGATTGTTCGCCAGTATTAGCATCTCTTCTATATGGAATAAGAGCCAACGGAAAATCCGATATAATAAAAGGATGTAATACGTTGGAAACAACGGTTTTTCGGAATAATGACTTGGGGACGATTGATGACGAAATATTAAAGGACACTTTACCTGCAGTCAGAAAGAAACCGTAGTTACTTGTATTTTGCTCCAGTGATTTGATTCTATAATTATCCCCCAAACCTTGCATGTCGAAATAGAAGAATGGCCGAGGAAGAATATCTGCACCCTGGAGGAATTGATAATATGGAACTATGGGGTTAAAACCAGATTGCTCAAGAGACCAAATTGTCCTTCCCGCGCCATGTATCTGATATACCGGAGTGACCTTATACGAATCTTTGGTATCATATTTTCTGCCCATAAAAGGACATAAAATAGAAGTATTTTTCCTTCCAAATAAGGCTACGGCTCGATTAGGAAACGTATCCTCAGGGAGGTCCCAAACTTCTTCGTGAGAAATACTAAAAGGGTATGAGGATGTATAATTAGACGCTAAGCGAAATTTATCATGTTGCTTTCCCTTTAGAATCGATCTGGGTAATATACAACCATAGTAAGCTTCATCTGACAAATAGGAATCTATGGAATGTACTAGGAAAACAGTAGCCAATTCCAAATGTAAGAATGAAGAGCCCGTTGGCTTAATATCATAATAATTAGCTTTCTGCGTTAGGCTATTCCTATAGGGATTGTTCTTAACTTCACTCAATGTCATCCATGGAGTATTTGATACTATTCCATTGAATTTTCGCGTTATTAAAGCTGGTTTGAAAGAATTCTTTATTAAAAATGCCCAGATACCATTCCGATCCCGCAAATGGAGATCTCGAACAACGCTATATAGATTAAATGCAAATGTAACGATTGAATCAATTTGTTCATTCTCAATAATAGAACCATAAGTGTTCACACAATCTTGAACTATTATCTCAAAGTCATTTAAAGTCAGTGTATCATCAATAGATTGCGATACCCGTTCAATAATAACTGTAAACAATTCATCATTCTCAGGATAAAGAAGAAAGCAAGGAAGACTCACATTATTACCATCCAGACTCAAAGTAAAAGCGGTTGGATCAGATGAGACAGGAGAACTTATAAACAAAGAATCTGCATGATACACAGGGATATATATTTCAGTTCTATTCTTGCAGAATATATCGGTATGAATCACCCAGTTTATTTTTGCGAGAATTACGGCCAAAGGATCTATATCTATTCCCATAGCAGCTGAAGAGACCACCTCATACTTGTCGTCGTCAGTCAAATCCGCTTTAGAAAACTCATCATTACAATACCGTATGGTAGATATTAGCATTGAACCCGAGCCACAACACATATCCAAAAATTTGGGCCATCTGCCATTGGGTAACTTACTAGCTACCTTCTTTACAATTTCATCAGCAAGCCACTGAGGTGTCAGTTCTTGACCTAAAAGAACTCTTTTAGTTTCAATAGACAATCGAGATAATAGCTTGCCAAAAATATCTTCCTCTGGTAATGACGAGTAATCATAGATAGCAAGATTTTGCTGCGTCTTTCTCAATTGCTGAACATATTCACTACCTGAAAGATGCTCATTAACCCATCCGAAATAATCGTACTCGACGAAATTAACATATCCGAGCCTTTGAAAATAGTCGCCCGATATAATCTCTACTAATTCATCATCGTTGGACAGGATTGGCTGTTTCTCCAGAATATTAGCGCATAGTAACTTCGCTAGGGTTGCAATATAAAATTCATATTCGTAGGAGCCTGTCGATGCATCAATCGATAAGTCAATTCCCTCAACAAAATGTGACCAAATATTATGTATGAGGGATGCATAAGCGGGCTTTTGTGCGGCTAAGGAATCAATAAATACTTTTGCCTCTTGTAGATAATGATTCCCCCAATAAGAATCGATACCAAAATCTTCAGACAAAAAGTCTGCAGTTAAAGGTCGAGCTCCCTCACGCCCGAGATATTCTTTTAAGCAATTTTGAAGCTCAATCGCAGAGTTATCATCAGCCGTACTTATGTGAATATCCTTCAAGAGAATTAAATTCACGTTAGCTGTAGTGTATGCAGAAAAAGCCAAGCCAGGAACTTCCTGAACACTATAAAAATACCAATTAAGCGTATCTGATAGGACCCCTATCATTTTGCTAATATTAGCACCGCTTCGAATACGACTAGCACAGTATTCCCGAACCTGATCAAGGCCATGAGTGAATAAAAACTGTGATGTCAGATCCTTTTCGAACTCTATAACCGTACCGTCGATGTAGACATCAATCGACCCCGTAGTCACAGAGTTTCGACGATATAGACTAACAGAAGTTTCTATACCCGAAACATAATGGTTAACCCACTGGGGATTATCGGGAAACATCTGCCGAAGATATGAGACGAAGTTATTCGTCATTACATCTTCTTTTGCACCAGAAGCCAAATGCCTAAGTGCCTCGGAAATGAATAATTTGATACTATCTAACGCCATTTCGTCTATTTACATAGTCTGTTAATAATACTCGCAAACTGTCTATCGTTTCTTCGACTTTATTACCGCATAGACCACTAAGAACCACTTTATCTATTTCATCTATAATAGATGATACACCTAACCTCGTCTTTAGGGCACGAGTGCCCAATTCATCCAGAGCGTCTAGTTGTTTACGATTTAGACTTGGGAAAAAAAATCTGTTCATTTGGACAGAATCAACCTTTAATGCACCACCTCCCATTACTGTGCAATTCTCTTCAAATTGAAGGGCAGCCCAAGTTGAGTTCAATAATGCTAGTGCCGCATTCTCGGTGATTGTAGCCCCATCAGAAAGAACTATTGTGACAAAATTTGCATCTATTACCTGTCCAAACGTGTTCTTACGAACCCATACGCGACCGGCATTTAGTCGAGGCAGAAAGAGGGAAGCAGTATGACGCTTTGACAGAGCAGGAAGCATATACCAATACCTTGGTAGAACGCCCGTTTTCTCCTTTCTAACATTGGTTCGCACTGCTGATAAAGATGGGATTGGCTTATCATTTACCGTGCGACTCTCGGAATCAAGTATGTAGCACTCCAGATCTAAAGGAATAGCGCCATATTTATTCCTGGAATCTTTATCCCTAGACACAACGTTATGCTGAAGATATAGCAAATACGTTTTCTTCACACGTGCTTGGCTAAACGAATCGCTTAGATCTTCCTGACCTTGTACCGTAGGTAAACAGAATCTCTTGTTCAGTGGGTAATCCAACAGATGACCATCTGGAGTTACTAATGAATCCTTTTGACGGTGCACATAAAAGAAAGCGTTCGCTCCTGTCCTGAGACCCTGGAAGCACTCTATACCATATGAGTCCAGGCCAACAATTGCGTCAGAATCAAAGTCAACGACACTCTTTACTGATGATAGCTCGACCGAGGACACATACGCAGAAACATTCTGATTCCACAGTTCATCTTGAAGAACCGATTTAATCTCACATAAGCCCTTAACACTTCTATTGTTGTGGACACAATCATTTATGAGTGATATACAATCATCCGACTCCAAAAGAGATGCGTATGCAGAGACAAAACGGATAACGTTGCTTTGAGCAGACTTATCATTTCTTCTTTTTGCAACTATAAGGCTCGTTTGCACTAGAGCCTTCCCCTTGAATAAAACGGAATTGACATCATTAAGAATAAACTCGATAAGGAATAGTTCCTTTAGTACTCTTATAATTGGTAGTGAATACTCCCGAGACATCCAGGAATTAGGAACTACTATAGCAAAAGACCCCGTCCGGCAAGTTAACAACATACACAGTAGCCACGATGGCACCGCAAGATCAGTTAGTCCAGATAATTCATTCAAACACTCTATAACGATTCTTTTCTCGCGGCGATCAAGAGTCAAAGCCTCATCAGTAAAACGTAGCAGATTTTGATAGATTGCCTGAATGGACAGATAATTTGGAAGGTCTGAAGAATCATTCAGGTTTTGCCAACGCACATAGGGCGGATTGGTAATGACTAAATCGTACCCTCTTCTTTTATACGAGAGAAGTGCCTCTTCAGAAAAGGCATTAGTGCAGATTGCTGAAGGTAAAAAACCAGAAAGTGTTTGGTATGCAGAAGGATCTATTTCTACTGCGCTACAACGATACTTCTGTGTATCAAAAGGAATAAACATATCGCCAATGCCTGCCATAGGGTCAATAATGCTTTTCCCTGGCGGGCAATCAGCCAAGACGCTTAGTATTCTGGCAACTAACTCACCAGAGAAATACTGTCCAAGAGCCTTATTTTTTGTTACCCTTTTCATCAAAGAAAAACTGAGCATCAAGATTAATCTTTACGCCAGACTCGATACAGGCCGTTATGTAAGTGGAGAACATCCACTCACTCTTCTCTTTGCTTGAAGGCATGTGAGAGAAATCCTTTATCACACGCTCGGCTATATCCTTGTCATCCTTTATAGGAAGTGTCCTGTCTTCATGACAATGCAAATTCTCAAGCAGGATCAAGGGGTCGCCTTTGACTGTAATTGTTGAATTTGTTTGCTTAAAACTAGCCTGCTTCTTATCCAAGATGCTCGTTCTTATAGCTTTAAATCCACTTTCCTTATATGAGGAAATAATAGACTGCCATATCTCGCTCTTTGCAGAATGAAACACAAGTGTACACAAGGCGTTATTCTTCATTACCCTCTGAAGGCCACAAAATACATTGGTCATCAAGGCTCGATATTCATCAATGGCCTTATGTTGTGAATCGTTTATGATAACTTCTTCATCTGGTCTAGTAATAACACCAAGCCACGCTTCATTAATTTGATTTAACTCAGAATACGGGATATAATCTCCAAATGGCGGATCTGTAAAAACGTAATCAATAGAGGCATCAGCCTCCACGATGTTCGTACTACTAGCGTTTCTAAAAACAACAGTACTTCTAGACCCTTCAACAAGTTTAAAAGCATCAACGAACGTTTGTATCTTTCTCTCAAGGCCATCAAAGATGTTCTTCTCCACGGGCAGACCGCTGATATACAGCACCCCTGGTTGAGATCCTGTAATCACAAAATCAGGACTATTCTTCTTTGCCACAACTCTGGTCATCAGCGTTGAATGAGACATGTTATAACTTAGAAGCCAAACTTTCAAAGATGATTGAATCTCAGCTGGGAACGAATCGACTAAACTCCAAAGTCGAGAGAAAACATAGTAATTCCTCTCGGTATAAAAGTGATGTAAATGGGTGATGCCTCTATGATACCCATTACGGAACAGAACTCCCCAACGAATTGGAAATACAACGGGATTATTGACTTGATTATAGCCTCGATAAACTGACAAGGCTTTCATATCCTCTTTTGTGGCTGCACGGCGCCATTTATTCTTCCCCGTTTTACCATATACCCACAAAGGAACCCTTTTCTTTCTGGTAGAGACTTTGTGTAATAGTTTGTCTTGAAACCGCTCTAGAGAACGCTCCGAAGAAGCTATATCTATCTGAGAAGTACAGTACGGACATTGTGCCTCATCATGGAATGTAACAGGATTCAAAGTAACCGCAATTCTGCCAAAAGGAATCTCTCTATTACATTTGGGGCACTTTACTACGTCTGACCAAATTGCATACCTCAATTCTCCCTGATTTCCATCTGGATCTTTAACACCATAGACATCACCACATAGCAACCTAGCATCAGCTAAAAGTGCTCTAGCGGCATTTTCAAATGAAGAAGAGATACCTGAGCACATCACTGAACCAGCTAGAGCCCCTATAGTACTAAGCTCATAAACAATAGCGTGACGAGGTCCCCATTGGGGATTTAAACCATTCTCTATTACGTATGCCAACATCTCCGGAGTCGGTTTGTCGCATAACATGGTTGCAATGCCTGTTGTTCCGCTACCTCCAAATGGATCAAGTACGGTCGCTCCAGGTTCAGTATGACATGCAATAAAAATAGCAATAGCCTCAGGTGAAATCTTAGTCGGATACGAAAAAGCATTGAACAATGCACCATTCCTAGTGGAAGGAAATGGATGAGAGTATAAAATATCAAGGATTTTATCCATTATTCTTTGCTTATAAATGCAAATTTATGAATGTTTTTTGGGAAAACGAATTCCAGAGAGCCTTTCTACATATACGGAGCCTCAGATATCTATTATCCTTGTTCAATATACAATAAATGCCGCCCCTGCACCAAGCGCGGGTGGTAGCTTGCTCCAGAACCCATGCCACCCTCGGCACTGTAAGAGGGAGGGGCCCACGCGTCAGCGTGGGAGGGGTCGCGCGAAGCGCGACGGTTCTGAAGCAAGTACCAGAGTGCAGCAGGGGCGGCGTCAATGACTAACCGACATAGCTGATAACCCCCTCCACAATCACTCCCACCATCGCCTTCCTCCCCTCGGGGCTCCGCAGAAACTCCAGTTCATCCCGATTGTCCATAAACCCGCATTCCACCAAGGCAGCCGGACATTTCGTTCTGTTCAAGATAAAGAACCCCGCCTCTTTGTCCGGGTCACCATCTGAGTAGTCCGTCCGGATCTTTCGACCGGCGAGAAATTTCTCTGCAGCGCGATATAGGCAGGTCGCCAGCTCATCGCCCCCGGTTTGTCCAGGCGAGGTATAACAGGACCAGCCGGTGGCGGAATGCCACTGGCCGTCGGAGCCTGCGGCGTCGACGTGGATGGAAACCAGAATGACGGGTGAGATGCCCGGTCGAGCCGGGCATGACGAATGCTTAGCCATAGCTTGGTCATAGATTTTGTTTACCCGTTTGACACGAGTTTTGAGCGGTATGTCTTCGAACTCGGGCACCAGAAGTTCGGCGTCGTAGTCGCGGTACTGGAGATGCGCCACGACGGCGGCGGCAATCTCACGCGTGTATTGATATTCCTTGAAGTGGCGGCGAGCACTTGCCCGGAGTTTCCCGGCCGTGACAATAGTGACGGTAGCGTCCCATTCGTTGGACCGCTACCGTCAAAAATGGCCGATTTTGATGGTACCCTGTCAGATTTTGGGACGCTACCCGCACTTAATAGCGCATATCTAGAAAAAGACATCTATTTCCTTTCGCCAAGAACAGACTACGCAAGGAGGTATCAGGTCGGAGTCTTGGGAGGGACATTTCGGAGCGATTTGGAGAAAAAGGGAGTGTGCGGAGGCCTGTGCAGGGAGCGGTGCTTGCATGACGGCGTCTGTTTGACGACCGTTACGGGCCCATCGGGACCGTAAAAGGGAGGAGTTAGCCGTCAAGCTCCCGGGTTGGCCCCTTTTTCTCCGCATGAGCGAGGGAATGTCCCTCCCCAGACGGAGACAGATGCCGGGTCAAGCCCGGCATGACGAGAAGGTCAGGCCCGGCATGACGAGAAGGTCAAGCCCGGCATGACGAGAAGGTCAAGTCCGGCATGACAAATTTTTATGTATCTTTGCAGGTTATGAAGAAAAAACCTACTGTAGCGCTGATCTACGACTTTGACGGGACCTTGTCGCCGGGAAACATGCAGGAGTTCGGCTTCATCCAGGCCATCGGGCAGACACCCGAGGAGTTCTGGAGCAAGAGCAACGCCGTGCCGGACGGACAGGAAGTCAGCAGCATCCTTTCCTACATGAAACTGATGATCGACGAGGCTAAGGAAAAGGGCATCTCCCTGACCCGCGACTCTTTCGTATCTTTCGGTAAACACATCGAACTGTACGAAGGCGTATCGAACTGGTTCTCCTTGATCAATGACTACGGCCGCCGCCACGGCGTGGTCGTCGAGCACTATATCAATTCCTCGGGCCAGACCGAACTCATCGAAGGCACCAGCATCGCCAAAGAATTCAAGAAGATCTTCGCCTGCTCCTTCTGGTACGACGAGAACGGCGTGGCCGTGTGGCCTGCCGTCGCCGTCGACTACACCGGCAAGACCCAGTTCCTGTTCAAGATTGCCAAGGGCATCATGGACATCAGCGACAACACCAAGGTCAATGAAAGCCAGAAAGAGGATGACAAGCCCATCCCCTTCAGCCATATGATCTATTTCGGCGACGGAACCACCGACATCCCGTGCATGAAAATCGTCAAGATGTTCGGCGGCAATTCCATCGCCGTGTTCGACCCGCGCAACAAACGCCAGGTCGACACGGCCCGCAAACTCCTGAAACAAGACCGCGTCAATTTCATCTGCGAAGCTGACTACCGCATCGGCGGCCAGATGTATGAAGTCGTGACGACAATCATCGATAAAATCAAGGCTGAAAACGACTTCCAGACCTTGCAACGCAAAAACCGCAGAAAATGAAATTCAATACACGGATCATCTGGATCTTCGTCTTCCTCCTCTATCTGGCAGCCATCGCCTGGCTTTGCTTCGGCAACATCGAACCCGGCGAGAACATTCCCCGGGCCATTCTGGGCATCCCCATCGACCAGTGCGTCCACTTCACGATGTTCCTCCCCTTCCCGGTCCTGTGTACCATCGCTTTCCGCGACCGCTCGTGGTGGCGTACCCTCTGCTGGTCCACGCTCGCAGCCAACATCATCGCAATCGTCTTCGAAAGCCAGCAACACATCATCAACCCCTACCGCTATACGCAGGCCTCCGACCTGGTCGCCAACCTGATGGGCATCACCGTCGGCCTGCTCGTGATGGCCGTCATCGGCGTAGCCACCAAAAAGAAATAGTCAATTCAAAAATATGAACCGTATCCTGCTGTTCCCCCTCCTGCTGCTGGCCCTCCTGCTCCCGGCCCCGGCGCAGGCTGCCCGCGACAAAGAACTCCAGCCCCTGGCCGACTCCCTCACCAGCTACCTGAAGGAAAAGACCACCGTCCAGAGCGCCGTCACGGTCGAAAAAGCCATCATCCTGAAAGACGGCACCCTCCGGCTGACCCTCAGCCGCGGCCTCGTCGACTTTCCCCTGCGTGAGCAGGAAATCAAGGATATCTACGCTATCGCCAGGGATAACCTGCCGAAAAAGTACGCCAAGTACAAGAACAAACTCTCGCTCTATGCCGACAAGAAGCCCGTTGAATACTACAAGAGCCGCTATTTCACCGACAAGCGCGACACCAAAGCCGTCAAGGAGCACCAGCAGTACGCCGGACAGTTCCACGACCAGCTCAGTGCCCCGCTGGTGACCCGCAGCTCTTCGCCCAACAAGCCGACCAAAGGACTCCAGAAGCGCCACATCGCCTTGTGGCAAAGCCACGGCTGGTATTACGAGCAGTCCCTGGCCCGCTGGGAATGGCAGCGCGCCCGCATCTTCGAGACCGTGGAAGACCTCTATACCCAGAGCTATGTGGTGCCTTTCCTGGTGCCCATGCTTGAAAACGCCGGTGCCGTGGTCCTGCTCCCCCGCGAACGCGACTGGAACACCCGCGAAGTGATTGTGGACAATGACTTGGGCGCCAAAGGCTACGAGGAAAATGGAAACTGGCAGGCCGCACCCGACTCCGGATTCGCCAACCCGAAAACGACCTATCTCTATAAAGAAAACCCGTTCAAGATGGGAACGGCACGTATGACCACCTCCGACAGGGAGGGCGACAAAAGCATCAGCTGGATTCCCACGATTCCCGAGGACGGGGAATATGGCGTGTATGTGTCCTATCAGACCGTACCCGGCAGCACCGACGCCGCTCAGTATGAAGTGCGCCACAACGGCGGCGTTACCCGCTACAGCGTCAACCAGCAGATGGGCGGAAGCACCTGGATCTACCTGGGCCGCTTCGGCTTCAGCAAAGGCAGCCACGAAGCCCAGGGCGTGTTCCTCAGCAGCAAGGGCGACGGCAAGAGCATCGTGACCGCCGACGCTGTCCGCTTCGGTGGCGGCATGGGCAACATGGCCCGCGAGCCGCTGGAAACCAAGGAAGGCGCCTACGACTTCGAACCCGAAATCTCCGGCTACCCCCGCTTCACCGAGGGCTCGCGCTACTGGCTGCAATGGGCCGGCTTCAACGACACCATCTACTCGCGCAACGCCGGTACCACCGACTACAACGACGACTACATGTCGCGCGGACTCTGGGTGAACACCCTGTCGGACGGCTCCTATCTGAAGCCCGACAAGAAGGGCTACAATGTACCGCTCGACCTTTCGTTTGCCTTCCACACCGATGCCGGCACCACACTCAACGACTCGATCGTCGGTACGCTGGCCATCTACACCCGCCTTTCGAACGACGACGAGAAATATCCCAACGGCGAAGACCGTTCCATCGGCCGCGACTACACCGACATCGTCCAGACCCAGATCGTGAATGACATCCGGGCCTTGTACGAGCCCATCTGGAGCCGCCGTCAGCTCTGGGACCGCTCCTACGCCGAAAGCCGCATGCCCGAAGTTCCCGGCATGCTGCTGGAGCTCCTCTCCCACCAGAACCTGGCCGACATGCGCTACGGCCTCGACCCGAATTTCCGTTTCACCGTATCGCGGGCCATCTACAAGGGCATGCTCAAGTTCCTGGCCTATGTCAACGACTTCGACTATACCGTGCAGCCCCTGCCCGTGAAAGGCTTTGAAGCCCACCTGAACACCGAAGGCAACGTGTGCCTGAGCTGGCAGCCCGTGGCAGACCCGCTCGAGCCCACAGCCAAAGCCACCGGCTACATCCTCTACACCCGCATCGACGAAGGCGGCTTCAACAACGGACAGGCCTTCGACGAAGCCCATGCCGAACTGCCCCTGCAGCCCGGCCATATCTACAGCTTCCGCGTCTCGGCCACCAATGCCGGCGGCGAGAGCTTCCCGAGCGAGATTCTCTCGGTCGGCGTCGTCTCGAAAGATGCACCTACCGTACTGATCGTCAACAACTTCGACCGCCTCAGCGCACCTGTGAGCTTCGCCAGCCGCGACTCCCTCTATGCCGGCTTCATGAACCGGCTCGACAGCGGCGTGCCCTACGTGTACGACATCTCCTACATCGGCAATCAGCACGAATACCGCCGCCACATCCCCTGGATGGACGACGACAGTGCCGGTTTCGGCGCTTCCGACAGCGACTACGAAACCAAAGAGATTGCCGGCAACACCTTCGACTATCCCTTCACCCACGGAATCGCCTGGATGCGAGCCGGCTACAACTTCGTTTCGGCCAGCCGCAGCGCCGTGGAAGAACGGCGCATCGCCATGAACCACTACACCGTGGCTGACCTGATCTGCGGCAAGCAGCTCACCACCCAGGTGGGCCGGCAAGGCGCCGGCGCACTGCGCTATGAAGTGTTCCCGAAGGGCTTGCGCGAGCAGATCACCGACTTCACCCGCGCAGGCGGCAGCCTGCTCGTGTCCGGTGCCTACGTCGGTTCGGATCTCTGGGAACCGGTCTTCTCCTTCCCTGTCGATTCGACCCTGAAAGCAGACTATTTCGATCCCGCGAAACAATTCGCCACCGAGGTGCTCCACTACCGCTGGATGACCAACAGCGCTGCCGTGCGCGGCCAGGTCCGGGGCGAGCAGAATCCCTACGGATTTACCCGTAACAGCCTCTACTATTTCAACCAGCAACTGGACAAGAAACTCTACTGCGTGGAATCCCCCGACGGCCTGATGCCGGTCGGAGACGGTGCCTGCACCATCTTCCGCTATGCTGAAAACAACATCTCGGCCGGTGTGGCCTACCAGGGCGACTACAAGACCGTTGTCCTAGGATTCCCCGTCGAGACCGTTGAAACGCAGGAGGAGATCAACTGCCTGATCGACGAGATCGCAAAATTCTTCCGGAAATAGCGCGCTAGAAAGCGCTCATGTCAATCGCAGATACGCCGGCGATGCTTTCCAGGGTAAAGGAAGTGCCGCCGGCGGATTCTATCACCACCTTGTGCGTGCCGGCAGAACTGTAGTCCCACTTGAGCCCGGGCACATACTCTTTCTTCTCCCCTTCCCCGAAATCGACGCGGGCCGACATGCCGGTGCCCAAAATCGTGGGAACGGTAAAGGAGTTGAGATTGTGGACGATCGTCAGCTGCTGAGAGAGTGGAGGAGCCTGGGTGACGACCAGGTTGCGCTTGATGGTTCCGGCCGAGAAACTGACATTGCCCTTTCGACTCGACGTGCCCGTATTGGCAGCTACGGTCACCTGGACCGTCGTCGTACCCTTGCTGCCCGAAGGCGTTCCGACCGAGATCCACGGATCGCCCGTAGCCGTCCAGCTGACATTGCTCGATACCATCACCGAGACAGTGCCGCCTTCAGGAGGAACCGTCGCCTGGCTGACGCTCAGCGACAACTCGGGATCTTCCTGCTCGCAGGCAGTCAGCAGGACGAAGGACAGGAGAAACAGCGAAATATACTTTTTCATGGTCGTCAGAATGTAAGGGTTAGAGAACACTTGTCACCGTCGCGCTTGAGGGTCAGCGTGTAACTGCCTTTCAGGGAACTGGCGTCGATGGACATTGACGTACCGGAATAATTGACACAACCGGTCACGGCTTTTCCGTCGGACGATTTAAATTCCCATTCCACCCTGTCCTTGGTTTCGATGCTCACCATCCTGAGAAGCCGGCCATAAGACAGACGCGTCGCCTCGGCCAGCGTCTGGCTGTCAGAGACCAGAATTTCGCCCACCGTTCCGTCGGTCCGGTCATACAGGAAGGGCGTCCACTGGTTTTCGCCCCAGTTTTCTCCCCGGTAAAAAGCGCGGAGCCTGTCCCCTTCCGCCGGATAGGTATTGAGCACGCAGGGGATGTTGGTGTAACCCCGCCAGTTGTGGGGATTCGTCGTGTCGTAGAATTGCGAGCCACATACGAAATCCTTGATCTTGCCCTCGGCATCGGTGAGGGCGACGATAAAGTAACCGGTGAAAGGATTGTTGCCACCGTTGCAGATGCCGCCCACCTTCATTTTGAAATCCTGGCGGGGGACGACCGGGCCGTCCGTCTCGAGGCCTTTGAAATCGGTGCCGTCACTGAACTTTCCGCTGAGCAGATAGAGATACTCGGTGGAAGCACCGCCCCGGTCGGGAACCAGTCCGAAGACAGCGGCATGCTTGAGGGTATATTTCTTGTCGGGATTGGGGACGAAGGCAGACAGTGCATAAAAACCGTTGCTGTCGCCGTTCCATCCCCAGTTGATCCGCAGGAAACCCTGCTCGTCATAGCCATCCACCAGGAAGGAATGCCCGCTGTCGTCGTCCCGGCGTGCCGAATAGAGCAGCGGATGATCCTGCAGCTCGGCCTTGAGCATATCGAGCCAGGTCTCATCACTGAAATAGGCACGATAATAGCCTGTCGCCGCCGCATCGTAGCCCATATACTCGACGGCCTTTCGTGCCATATTGAAGGTGTTGGCACTGGTGCCGGATGCGTCGAACTTGGCCTGGACCATCACTCCGCATTCGTAGACCAACTGCGAGACGGCAGCCGCTTCGTCTGCCGTATAGCCGTCTTTATAATACATCTTCATGTGCGCCCAGTCATATTTCTCCCCCAGGGTATAGGCCGGAATGGTGATGCTTTCTTTCGAATCCGTGGTATAGGTATAAGTCGGGAGCACCCCCTTGCCCGCCTCCGGATAGCAGAAGAAACGTGCCAGCATGCTCATGGCCAAGGGCACACAACCCGCCGCCGCTTTCTTGCCACTCACTTCGGGTACCCGGTCGTTGAAAGGCGTCCGCTGGCCCCATCGCGGAGTTTCATGCACAATAGCCGGTTTGTATCCCTCTCCTGCCTTGGTCGGTACGAAGACGGCATCCCATTTCCGCAGGGCCTTCGTACGCTCCGCGGACGAAGCCTCCCGCGCCAATGCCACCTGGTCGGCCAGGTCGTCGAGCCAGTCGCTCAAGCCCTCGGGCATGTCCGTGCCACGACCGAAGGTGTTCGTAAAGGAATAGCCCAGAATGGGATTGCAGGCGTCGTCGGCTGCCACAATCACGAAACCGCCGCCGGCACGGTTGAAAATATGGAACGGGAGCTGCGCTTCGGCTGCCTTGGTCAAAGGCACGGCAGCACGCTCGACCGGTTGCAGCGGCGCCAGCCGCAAGGCCACGTTGCGGTCGTTGCGGAAGAAAGCACGGGCTACCTCGGCAGCTCGCTGCGCATCGACCGGATCAGCCCGCAAAGGCAGCAGGGCAAGCAGGAATCCGGCAATCAGGAAGGAAAGATGTATCAGGGTTCGGCGCATTTCAGACGATGGATCTTAAAATTTGTATAACCGAAAATAATCGCGATCAACGGGGTGATGAAACAGAAAATGGCAAAAGGGAAATAGGTCATGGTCGCCACGCCCAGCACGCTGGACTGGACCACGGCGCAGGTATTCCAGGGCACCAGCACGGAGCTCACGGTAGCGGAATCTTCGAGGGTACGGCTCAGCACTTCCGGGGCAAGCCCGAAGCGGCGGTAGGAATCCTTGAACATGTTGCCAGGCAGCAGGATAGCCATGAACTGGTCGGACAGGGTGATGTTGCAGAAGATGCAGCTGACCACCGTGGCCAGGATCAGGCCGCCCGTGCCGTGTACCGAACGGACGATGCGTTCCGTGATGACCTCCACCATGCCGCATGCAGACAGGCAGCCGCCGAACAACATCACCGAAAGGATGATCCAAACGGTATTGACCATCGCCTTCATGCCGCCTGTCGAGGCCAGGCGCGTTACCAGCGGATCGGCCGTCACGATCGACACGTCGGTCGACATCATCTGGTATAGCGAACCGAAGAAACGGCGGAAGGTCGATGCTTCAGGGCCGACGATCTGGTCGATGATCTGCGGCTGGGCAAAATAGCACAAGATACCGCCGGCCAGCGCCGACAGGAAGAGCGTCACCATGGCCGGCACCTTCTTGTAGATCATGAACATGGTCAGACAGGGCACCAGCAGGTACCAGGGCGAGATATGGAAGGCCTCATGCAGCACGGCCAGCTGGGTGTCCACTTCGAGACTGGAGGTCACGGGCACGACAAAGCCGACAATCGTATAGAAAACCAGGCAGATGGCCAGGGCCGGGATCGTTGTCACGAAGGTATAGCGCACATGTGTATACAAGTTCACGCCCGCAATCGAGGCCGCCAGGTTGGTGGTGTCGCTCAACGGCGAAACCTTGTCACCCAGGTAAGCGCCCGAGATAATGGCGCCGGCCATCCAGCCCGCGGGCATGCCGATGAAGGTCCCTGCCCCGAACATGGCCAGGCCCACAGTCGCGACCGTGGTCCAGGAACTGCCCGCCAGCATCGACACGACGGCGCACAGCAGGAAGGCCATGACGATGAAGATGCGCGGATGGATGAGTTTCAGGCCGTAGACAATCATCGACGGCACGATGCCCGAGAGCATCCAGGTAGCCGTCAGGGCGCCGATCGACAGCAGGATAATAATAGCCGGGGCCGTATTCTTGAAGTTCTCCCCTGCCTTCTCCTCAAACTGATGCCAGGGAATCTTCAGGTAATACAGGCCGATGAGGGCCGTCACCACCGACGCGCCGAAAAGCGCCAGCTGCGACGGGCCGCCCGTCAGTTCGTCGCCGAAGATCACCACGCCGATCACCAGCAGGGCGATCAGTGTCAGAACGGGCACCAGCGACAGGAAGAATCCAGGCCTCTTCATACTACATCATATTCTTTCTGCGGAAAAACAGGAACACCAGCAGCACGATCACCAGCATGGCACCCAGCACGATCAGCATATCCCACATACCGCCCACCAGCGGAAGCTGGATGTTCATGCCGTAGATGCTGGCAATCAGCGTGGGCGGCATCAGCAGCAGGGAAACCATCGTGAAGATCTTCATGATCTTGTTCTGTTCCAGGTCGATCAGACCGAGCACCGTGTTCTGCAGGTATTCGAGACGTTCAAAGCTGAAATCTGTGTGGTTGATCAGGGACGAGATGTCTTTCAGCAGCACGCCGAGTTTGCCGTTGATTACGTCGGGCGTCTTGTCGGAGCGCAGGATGCTGGAGATCATGCGCTGTTTGTCGACGATGTTCTCGCGCACCAGCATCGTGTTCTCCTGCAACTGATTGATGTCCAGCAGGAACTCTTCGTTGACGTCTTCACCCAGGCTGACGCGCTTGCTGTACTGGCCGATCTCTTTCGACATCAACTCGATCATGTCGGCGTCCAGGTCGATACGGTTCTCCAGAATGCCCACCAGCACGTGGAATCCCGTGGGATAGAGTTTCGAATTGAAGAGGATGCGCCGCTGGATGTCGGTGAAGCTGCGCAGGGGCACCTGCCGGATGGAAGTGATGGTATGGCCGGTCAGCACGAAGGAGACCGACTCCATGGTATAGTTCTCAGCGCTCGGGATCAGGAAGTTCGTATTGGCGAAGATGGCGTCGATGGTCTCGGAGTAGCGGGATGAACTCTCGATCTCTTCGGCCTGTGCGCGGCTTTGCAGCGTGGTGTGCAGGAAGAGTTCCACGGCGCGTTTCTCTTCTCCCGTGGGGTTGAAGAGGTCGAGCCAGAGGGCGTCTTCCATCGAAATCTGTTTCAGGATCCCGATCGTCTCGGAGACTTCCGCCTGTCCGTTGAGCGTATAAAAGATTTTGATCATGTTCCTCGAGTTTAAGTGTGTATGATTCCGTGAACCGGACCTCCTGTCCGGGCATCAGCACACACATTCTCGAGGGGTCAGTTTCTCCAGGGCCACGCGACGGAATTCCGACAGTCCGGCGCGTTTCTCGCTGTCGAGCGGGAAGGAGATGTTGTCCCGCAGGTATCTGCAGGCATATTCCCTGGGAAACTGATGATTGTATTTTTCTATGGCCTCAGGGATATGGCAGATGCCATATGCGAGGGCCTGGTTGAACTTTTCGATGAAAGCGGGTTCGAGGGGCCGGGATGCAGTCCAACAGGCGAACACGAAAGGCAACTGCTTGAGGGCGATCCATTCGGAGGCCAGGTCGTAGACGTGGCGGAATTCACCGCCATGGAGCAGAGCCTTGTCGCCGATGAGGAGGTAGCAGCGCGCGGGGTCGAGGGGTTCGCGTGAGAAATCGAAGTCCTGGAAACGGGGGGCGATGTGCCATTTCTCGCGGCAGAGGTACTGCGTCAGAAGCACGGAGGTGCGGCTGTCCACGTCAAGCAGGATCTCGTCGACTTCTTCGATGGGGCGGCCGGAGACCACCAGCACGCTGGCTACAGGGCCGGTGGCGCCGATGCAGTAATCGGATACGATGGCCGGGGTCTTCAGGTCGGGCAGTGCGCCGACGGGCATGATGCCCATGTCGGCCTTCCCTTCCCTGAGCAATGCGGCGGAAACCGAAGGGGTACAGTATTGCATGACGATCTCGCCGGGGGCCATACAGGTCTCCAGTCCATACAGGAACGGAATCGTGTTCAAGTAGTTGATCGCAGCAATTCTCACCATATCCTGCAAAGTTATGAATAATTTGTTATTCTAGCAATTTGGGGTATTACATTTTATCACCTTCGCCGGCATAGCCGGCTCGTCCCTCCCAAGCAAGCTTGGGCCCCTCCCGTTCATGAGCCACGGGCGGCTACGTTCTAAAATGTAATACCCCAAATTGTATAACCCTACTTCTTCACACGGAAAAGCCACATACCGAAGAAGGTCAGCAGGCCGTTGACGATCAGCAGGGTGAAGCCCAGGTCGAAGCCCCAGAAGTGCTTGCTTACCAGGTTGAACACCAGGCAGAGCACCGGGGCGGCGATGGCGATCCACGGCGTGGCGCCGTCGCGCACCTTCGTCTTGGTCAGGATGCCGAAGAAGAACATGCCCAGCAACGGTCCGTAGGTATAGGAAGCCAGTTTGTAGACGAGGTTCACCACGGCGTCGTTGCTCACGACGAAGAGCACCACGATGATGATCAGGAAGAGCACGGCCACGCCGGCGTGGACGAGCTTGCGGATGCTTTCCTTGCGTGCCTCGTCCAGATCTTTCCTGCCGTTGAAGTTCAGGTAGTCCACGCAGAAGCTGGTGGTCAGCGAAGTCATGGCCGCACCGGCGCTCGGATACGAGGCCGAGATCAAGCCGATGAGGAAGAAGATGCCGGCCGCCACACCGAAATACTGGCTGGCGATGGTCGGGAACAGTTCGTCGGTCTTGGTGATGCCCAGGGCCTCGAAACCACCCAGATGCTGGGCGTACACGCAGAGCAGCGCGCCCATCAGCAGGAAGAAAAAGTTGGCCACCACGATGATGACAGAAGTGGTGTACATGTTCTTCTGGGCCGCCTTGATATCCTTGCAGGCCAGATTCTTCTGCATCATCGCCTGGTCGAGTCCCGTCATGGCGATGGTCACGAAGATACCGGCGATGAACTGCTTGATGGCGTTCGTGCCATGGCTCCAGTTCCAGTCGAACCAGCTGGTGAAAGTGTGGCCGTAACCCACGGTGCCTGCGTTCTCATTGACCGTATTTCCCACAATCGAGAACATCTGGCCGAAGTTCCAGCCCATGTTGCGGCAGATATAGAAGATCGTCATGCCCACGGCCAGCAGCATGAAGGTGGTCTGCAGCACGTCGGTCCAGATGATGGTCTTCACGCCGCCCTTGAAGGTGTAGAGATAGAGCAGCAGCAGGAATACCGCCGTGATGAGGGTGAACAGCAACACCGGTGACATGTTCTGCGACAGGCTGTGCGGCATGAAGGCGAAGAAGACCACGATGACCACGAACACGCGCACGGCTGCACCCAGGATACGGGAGATCATGAACACCGTAGTGCCGGTCTTGTGCGACTTGGGCCCGAACCGTTCCCCCAGGTAGGTGTAGATCGAGGTCAGGTTCATCTTGTAGTAGAGCGGCAGCAGCACCTTCGCGATGATGATGTAACCGCCCACGAAACCAAGGACCAGCGGCATATAGAAGAAATTCTGCACCCACACGTTACCAGGTACGGAAATGAAAGTGACGCCCGAGATGGACGCGCCGATCATGCCGTAGGCCACCACAGGCCAGGGGGCTTTCTTGTCGCCGGAGAAGAAGGAATTCGATCCGGCCTTCCGCCCCGTGAGCCAGGAGATCAGGAACAGGAGCGCAGTATATGCAGCAAAGGCCACGAGAAACCATACGAAGGGAAATTCGTGTCGCATAGGTCAAGGTTTAAAGGGTTGTCGGTTGGTAATGGAGCGACCAAGGGTCAGCTCGTCGGTGTATTCGAGGTCGTCGCCGAATCCCACGCCGCGAGCGATGGAGGTCACGGTCACGGGATAATTGGCGATCTGTTTGTACAGGTAATAGGCGGTGGTCTCCCCTTCCATGCTGGTACTCAAGGCCAGCACGACTTCCTGGATGCCGCCTTGGGCGAGGCGGTCGCCCAGTTCGCGGATCCGGAGGTCGCCGGGGCCGACGCCGTCGATGGGCGAGATGATGCCGCCCAGGATATGATACAGGCCGTTGTACTGGCCGGTGTTCTCGATGCTCAGCACGTCGCGCAGGCTCTCCACCACGCAGACCACCGTCGTGTCGCGGCGGCTGTCGCCGCACAAGGGGCAGACGCCGTCGTCGGAGATCATGCCGCAGACGGGGCAATGGCGGACATCCTGCCGCAGGCGGACCAGGGCGCCGGAGAATTGTTCCACGTTCTCGCGGGGCTGGTCCAGCAGGAACAGGGCCAGGCGAAGGGCGGTCCTGCGGCCGACGCCGGGCAGCGTGGCGAGCTGGTCGACGGCCTCTTCGAGCAAGGCGGAGGAATAATTCCGGCGGAACATCGGCGGAAGCGCTTATTTGCGCTTGTCGGGGTTCTGTGCGAAATAGGTATCGACGGCGTTGCGGACGGAGCCATAATGCAGCAGCATTGCCTTGGCTTCGCCGTAGTCTTCGATGCCGGTCTCGTCCATGATCATCTTGGTGCCGCGGTCCACCAGTTTCTTGTTGGTGAGCTGCATGTCGACCATCTTGTTGCCTTTCACGTGGCCCAGACGGATCATCGTGGAGGTGGAGATCATGTTGAGGATGAGTTTCTGGGCGGTACCCGATTTCATGCGGGTACTGCCGGTGACGAACTCGGGGCCGACGACGGCCACGATGGGAATCTCGGCAGCGGCGGCGACGGGAGCGTCGGGGTTGCAGGTGATGCAGCCCGTGAGCAGGCCGCGCTTGCGGGCCTCCTCGATGGCGCCGATCACATAGGGCGTGGTGCCGGAGGCAGCAATGCCGATGACGATATCGTCTTTCGTCGGGCGGTAAGGCTCGATGTCTTTCCAGCCCTGCTCCTTGTTGTCTTCGGCGCCCTCAGCGGCGCGCCGGATGGCGCTGTCGCCGCCGGCCATCAGGCCGATGAACAGGTCGTAAGGGGCGCCGTAGGTCGGCGGAATTTCCGAGGCGTCGAGGATGCCGAGGCGGCCGCTGGTGCCGGCGCCCATATAGAAGACGCGGCCGTTGCGGCGCATGCGTTCGACAATGCCGTCAACGAGTTTCTCGATCTGCGGGATGCATTCGGCGACCACTTCGGGTACATGCCGGTCCTCACGGTTCATATTCTCGAGCAGCTCGCGCGTGCTCATCTTATCGAGGTTCGAATAGTTCGAACTCTGCTCCGTAACCTTCATTATTTCACGTTTTTATGATATTCAACCAAACCATCGATGGGAGCCCTGAGGATGACGCCCATGCGCATGCCGGCGGCGTTGACGGCCTTCTCCAGGATGTCCTTGTAGTAGAAGGCGATGGAGCCGACGAAGTTCACCGGGTATTTCTTGTAGTCGTAGTGGATGATGTTGCGGTGCAGGAATTCCTCAAAGCTGCTCTTGAGCAGGTTGGCCATGTGCGGATGATTCTTGAATTCGCTGATGAAGGGCGAGAACGATGCCAGGAAGCGGCTCGGCATGGGTTCGCGGTAGACCTTCTGGACGATGGCCATATAGTCGAGGCCGTAGCGTTTGGTAAACTCGTTCTCGATCGCCGGCGGAAGCAGGCCTTTAATGAAATCGGAGATCAGGCGTTTGCCCAGGTAGGCGCCGCTGGCCTCGTCGCCGAGGATGAAGCCGCCGGCGCGCACGTTCTGCGCAATCCCCTCCCCGTCATAGAAACAGCTGTTCGAGCCGGTGCCCAGGATGCAGGCGATGCCGGGCTTGTGGCCGCAGAGGGCGCGGGCCGCTGCCAGCACGTCCGAGGCGGCTTCGCAGGTCGAACCCGGGAATACTCTACCGAAGCAGCGCTCCAGTTTGGCGGAAATCTCACCACCCACCATGCCGGCGCCGTAGAAGAAGATCTGGTCGACCTTCGTACCGATCTCCGGAACCAGACTTTCATTCAGAATCTTCTCGATATCAGCATCTTCCATGAATACCGGATTGATGCCCACGGTCTCGATCGCCTTGACCGACCCGTCGTCGCAAATGGCCCGCCAGGAAACCTTGGTGGAACCGCTGTCAGCTATCAGTTGCATATCTTTTTTGTAAAATTAAATTCAGCCTACAAATATACGCAAAATATCGATTCGATTATCCAGCCTGCCCGGCATATATACTCTTGTCGTATTTTGTTTGGCCACAGAATGACGCAGGCCTGTCGTAGGGACATTCTATGTCCACGATTCGGGTAAAAACGCCAAATTTCCGACCACAGAATGGCTATAGCCTTCGGTAGCGTCATTCTGTGGCCAGAGCAGGATGCGAATATCTGTCGTGCCGGGGTAGGTCTGGCCATGTTTTGGGATAGGTCTGAACATGTTTTGGGGTAGGTCGAACGGAAGGGCCTGGACCCATCCCGCAAAATGGCTTCGCAGTGAATTGCGTGATGTAGGTGTCCAATCTTTCGGAGGCCACTGAAAAAGGAGACAGTTTCATAAGCTTCTGAGAATCGTTTGTTTTCAATCGACCTCCTGGGTTTCCACATGCATCCGCATAATGGATTCTCAGGAGGTTGTTTTCAAAGAAAATAGCG
>Ga0310786_10001064_pt1 | contig 44175 bp, 31 predicted proteins | sample AusTroGonzalo_MG_FD_203881 | JGI IMG/M metagenome (GOLD analysis project Ga0310786, IMG submission 203881) | Bovine rumen microbial communities from tropical cattle in Woodstock, Queensland, Australia - Gonzalo_03 (v2) (version 2) | ecosystem: Host-associated > Mammals > Digestive system >...
TTTATAATTACTTGTTTGATGTATGCGCAAAAACAGTGTCCAATCAGGCGATTGGAAACAGCATGACAAATGTATAAAAAGCACAGGATATAAACTAATGTTTACAAAAAAAGTTTCTTGTAAAAAATGGAGTTTTCCATTTCTAAACAAATAATGATTGATAATCAATGATATACGATTTTTGAATTGTCTAAAAGTTTTCCAAAACGGAAATTGTGCATACATTTTTGTGTTTAGGGGTTTGATGAATACGGACTGTATAAAAAATAAAAAAGCGGTGATTGCTCACCGCTTTCTGTAACATCCGTACTGGGAAAATCAGCAGCGTAGTCCGCTTTCGATATTTTCCATGTCGGCCTTGAAATTCTTGTCTACCTGAATCTGGTCACGAACCATGTTGCAGGCATGAAGAACTGTGGCGTGATCGCGCTTTCCGATGTATGCGCCGATCTTGGATGTTGAATAGTCCAGATATTTCTTGGCCAGATACATGCTGATCTGTCTAACCTGCACGATCTCGTGCTTTCTGGACTTGGATTGTATGGATGCCTCATCTATGCTATAATAGTCACAGACTTTGGATATGATTGACTCGATTGTGATGGGTTTCTGCTCATGGTGCTGACTCTTGTCTATTACCTCATGGGTAAGATTCAGGTCAACTTCCTTTCCGTAGATTGTGGAATAGGCCATAAGTGACACTATTACACCCTCCAGATCTCTCACATTGTCTTTGATCTTGTCTGCGATATAATCTATCACAGGTTCCGGGAACGTGATACCGTCGCGTCTTGTCTTTTCGCGAAGTATGTCTTTTCTCAGGTTCAGGTCCGGTCTCTCCAGCTCTGCAACCAGTCCCCACTTGAAACGGGTGATGAGACGCTCCTCCAGGTCCTTCATGTCCTTGGGGGGACGGTCACTGGTCATGATGAGCTGCTTGTGGTTGAGGTGGAGATAGTTGAATATGTGGAAGAACGTATTCTGTGTCTTTGTATAACCGGCCAGCTCCTGCATGTCATCGATGATGAGCACGTCTATTGACTGATAGAAGTGGATGAAATCATTGACGGCATTGTTTCTTGCTGCGTCGGTATACTGTACCATGAACAGGTGGGCGGAGACGTACAGAACCCTCTTTTCGGGGTGCAGTTCCTTTACCTTGCGTCCAATGGCGGTAGCCAGATGGGTCTTTCCTACTCCCGATGATCCGTAAATGAAGAGCGGGTTGAAAGCCGTGCTTGCAGGATTAAGCGCGATGGTTTCACCTGCCGTACGGGCCAGTTTGTTGCTCACGCCTTCAACAAAGTTTTCAAAACTGTAATTGGGATCAAGCTGCGGGTTCAGATCCTGTACCAGCGGAGCGTCATTGGTTGACGGGGCCTTGTTACCGGTATCGGCGGTTCCTTTAATATTAGATAAGGTGTTGGCTGAACTTACGTTCTGGTTGATGTTGTTCTCCTTATCAGTAAGGATGCTGTAGATAAGCCTTGTACCCTTGCCGAATACCTTGGTGAGAGCCGCTTTTATGACATCGAGACAGTTCTGCTCCAGGAACTCATACACGAAAGGACTGGGAACCTGAATTGTCAGTTCTCCGTTCTCCAGAGAGACAGGTGATACAACGGAAAACCACGTATCGAATACTGCTTCCGATACGTTGTCACGGATAAAATCCAGACATAAGCTCCATTGGTTTTTTAACTCTGTACCTGTCATGATTTCGGGTTGGTCGGGTAGGACTATAAAGTGTCTTTCCTTCGACTGCATTGCAAAGTTGACAATCTTCTTTCAATTACACAAACGACTCTTGTCAACCGAAAATCTTCCCTTTCGTAAGGTGTTGGGAATTAGGCACTTGTAAAATCGTATTAAAATGGTTGAAAATAGAGTGTTGACTTTTTATTTGCCTTTGATAATCAGCGAGTTAACTTGTTGATAACTTCTTTTGGCACTCCTTTTGAGATGCTGCTTCACCCTATTTTCAGGTACTCTGAAACAAGTTTCGGTATCGCCCTTTTTTGTTGTGACCGCAAAGACTCTATTTAGACAAAATCTAATTTGGCCGAATCTTTGCCGATGTATATTTTGGGGATTTTTATTTAATTTTTGAGGCTATTTCCATTGCCTCTTTTACGCTGATTTTCTTGCCTTGGTAGACGGCTATTACGAACGCATCCTTGTATTTTTTCTGGACCTCTTTCTTCGTATTCTGGACCTCCGCATAGTCAGTTGTGTCACCGCAGGTGTACTTGCACATACCTCCTTCAGTGTAGTAGCTTACATTATCATAAGCCTTAAGTCTTTTGTCATTCTGTTTAAGCGGATTCTTAAGGCTCATGAACTGTACTTTGTATACGGGCAGTTCTTTTGTCGATTCCCTGTCGTTTCCGATGGCCTGTGATACAGGAACAGCCTTTTCGGCCTCTTTGTTGTAATATTCCAGATAATCCTTGAATGCCAGATAGAGACTTTGTCCCATCTCGTCAATGCCTTTTTGGGACGTGAGGTACTTGCATTCGTTGTCATTGGATATGAATCCAAGCTCAATCAGGATGCTTGGCATGGTGCTCTTCCATAATACCAGGTATCCGGCCTGATGCACCCCCCTGTCGTGGCGTTTTGCGTTACCTGTCATCCTGTTCTGGTTAAAGGAGGCCATTTTGAGACTCTCTTTCTGGTATTCGTTCTGCATGAACTGGAAAATGATCATGCTTTCAGGACTGTTGGGGTCATAGCCTTCATAGTGTGTCTGGTAGTCATTCTCCAGAAGAATGGCCTTGTTCTCTTCAAGGGCGGCATTGAGGTTGGCGTTGGCCCTATTCTCCTCGACACCCAGAAGGTATGTTTCGGCCCCGTATGCGCTTTTGTTCTTGGCGGAGTTGGTATGTACTGATATGAACATGTCCGCCCCGGCCTTGTTGGCTATGTCGGCACGTTTGTACAACTCTACAAAGACATCGGTTTTGCGGGTGTATATAACCTTTACGTTCTTGCAGTTCTGCTCAATGAGCTTGCCCATCTTGAGGGCTATGTTCAGATTGATGGTCTTCTCCTGGCTCTTGCCGTTAACCGCGCCTGGATCCTTTCCTCCGTGTCCGGGATCGATTACGAGAATGAAGTTACCGTCTTTGTCGACAGCACTTGCCGGCAGGGTCAGCATCAGCGCGAAGGCTGCAACGAAAAGGTTCTTAATTCTGATCATTCTTCTCTTTTTTGTTCAAATGAAACCGGTGAGGCGTCTGTGCTGTTGACGTATGACGCAATCATCCTGGCGGAAACCGTGACTGGCTGGATAGTGAATTCCGGAATGTTATATGTATACATGAATTTGCGTGAATGCTCCGGATCCTTTTGAGGTATCGGGAACGGTTTTGTAAAGTAGCCGTCCGGATTCATGTGTGAAAGGTACAGTCTGCCGTATGTGCCGTCTTCGCGTCGTGTGCAGAATACTATCCACTTGCCGTTGCTTGACCAGGAGTGATAGCTTTCCGCAAGGTCGCTGTTGATTTCGTCTACATATCTGCGGGTTCCTTTCTCCAGGTCAAAAATCATCAGGTCTGCCTGGCTTTGGTAAGGTGGAAATACGCCGTGGGTGCTTATGCAGGCCAAAAGCTTTGTTCCGTCGGGCGAAATACGCGGCCATGTGAGGCTGCTGTCCACTGCGGCTGCGTCATAGTAGAGGACAGATTTGCCCCATGTCCTGTTTTCAGGGTTGAAGCTTTTGTAATAGAGGTTGTATTTAAGGCTTTGGTTGTCTGTGGCGGCACCTCCGTTTGCAAAGAAAGATTCAGGATGGGCTATGTGTGCCGAAACGTAGTAAAGAGTCCTGCCGTCGGGAGTCCAGTGCGGATGACATTCAAATTCGTCATACTTGTTCTCTATGATGCTTACGGCGTTTTCCTTTATGTTGTAGAGAATCAGGTCGCTTTCCTGGTCAAACGCCTCCATCCTGTCGGTGTTGTTGGTATGTATGTTCTGGAATGTGCGGTTGTTCGAATATGCTATGTAGTCATGAGTGGGGTGCCAAGACGGATAAACTGCCGCCGAAATGGTGGAATCAGTCTTAAGATTGAGTTTGCTTATTTTTCCGTTGTTGACATATACAGTTCCAGCGTTAAAATGACGTATGTGAAATTGCCAGTTGTCGGTCCGCCAGTTCCTGAAACTGTGGCAGTTGATGCATTGGCTGCCGGCATCGGCATCGGCCATGGAATTGGCATATACCACCTTCTCTTTGAAGTTTGTGATGTTACGCTGGTTGATTGACAGTCTCTGATATGTCTGGAAGGAGGGCGGAATCAGCCTGTACGTTACAAACGGGTCTATTTCATCGGCCACATTGATGCTGAAAGGCTTCATTCCGGTCCAGCTGCCCGAATTTTTTTCATAAACGGTAACCTTTATGTCCCCCTCTGAGGTCAGTCTGCGCCATTTGCGTATCGGGATACACACTTTTTTTCCGCTTATCCTGACCTGGACGTTGCCCGCCTCAAAAAATGTAAGGTATTTCTGTGCAGGATCCTCAATCAGGAAATTTGCGGGGGCGATATTTGCGGGAACGGTAATGTCTGTGAAATCAGGGAAAATGCCCGGGTGTGTGTCGGAAACTCCGCCTTGCGGGCGGTTGGCGCAGGCAGTCGTCAGCAACAGGATGGTCAGATATGAAAGCGCTCTTTTCATATTTATCAATGCATATTGGTGTTATTGACGGAATAAAAATCAACGTAGTAGTAATAATAAAAGAAGGTGCGTCTCTGGTTTTCCGGAAACAGCTGTCTTGCCTCATCCATGCTTTTCTGGCCGTATTTGGCGGCGTATGAAGAGAATGAGTCGTAAAGGTTTTTTACCTTGTCGTCAAAAGGAAGCGTCTCAAACAGACCGTTCTTGTCAAACTGAGAGTAGAGATAGGCGGCTTCCTGATAGAATCTGTCAATCTTTTTGGGGTTGTTTGAGTCAAGATAGAGGAAAAATCTGGTCCAGAACAGCGTGGGGTCTTTGCTTTTCATTGCAAAGAATAGGGCCACCCTGTCGTATAGGGGGGTGGAATGCTGAGGGCTGACATTGTTGAAATGCCGTTCCAGGAAAATTTCGCTTCCTTCCTGATCGGAGCATACAATGTCGTCATAACACATAAGCGGGAGTACGAGGTTGTATGGAGCGGTTTCAGTTACCAGACTCTTGTCATTCAGCAACCTGCGTTGCTCTTTTGCCCATTTGCGGTAAAAAAGCGTATTGTCAAGTTTGTCCAGATATTTTTCTGCAAGTTCAGTGTTGCCGAACAGGATTGCCGTCATGATGGAGTATTTCAAGGTGGAGTTGCTCCAGCCGAACAGGACATTTTCCTCATGACACCACCGCTGGCACAGTCCGGGTATTCCATAGTGAAATCCCAGGATCCAGCCTATCTGGAATGACATGGGGGCGTTCCATTTCCTTTTCTGCTCCATACACCCGTCTTCAAAGGCATAAGCGCGTTCTCCTTCCTGGCCGGTTTTGATTAGGGCCAGATCCTTGAGCACTACCATGACTCGGGTAGGTTGCCATGAGAGGTCTTTTTCTTTTTTATCGGTTATTTTCTGATAAATATCCGGCACTTTATCCCATTCCAGGTTGTCCACTGCACGTATCATCTTGAGCTCTGTCTTGAAATTGGCATCCCTGTACCAGAATGATGCGGGGATTGCAATGACTGCAGCCAGGATTATGTCTTGGACTACAGGTAATGCTTTCCTTGAATCGAGGTGAAGCAATGGAAAAAGTGATGCCAATGGCAGAAACAGGAGGGCCAGAACAATCGGGAGCTGCATCCTGGCAAGAGATACACTGTGGATGTGGTCGGGAAGCCCTATGGTCCAGCCCGAAGCGAGATGGTATGTGGTGGCTCCTGCAAACAGGATGGGAGCCAGCAGTATGCCTGCAACAGCTCCTGCCGCCGGCAGTATGCGGCTTAAACGGGGCCGGTCGGAAACAGCGATGTCAATGGCAGAAGCCAAAATCCCGACAAGTGAATAGAATCCCGCAATGTAATATCCGGCGCCGCCCAATGCCAACATCAGGACGAGAGATGAGAATGGCTTTCGGGTTTTTCTTAAGACAGCTAAGGTAAGTATGGCCCACAGGTATCCCAATACGGGAGTAAAAAAGAACCCCGGACAGTTTATCAGATATATCATGTACCCTATGGACATGTTGTACGCAACCAGAATGGCGGCAGGAATGTAAGCTAATGCCCAAAAGCCTGAAGGTATACTGAATAGTTTGCGTGTCAGTTCGGCCGATGCCGTGAGCAGCATGACCCAGATAAAAGCACCCAGCCATGGGATATGAAGGAACTGGGTAAGAAACAGACCGCACCATGTCAACAGGCCGGAAGGCTTGTTGAGGAACTCACCCATCCAGAACGTGTCGAATTCAAACAATGACCGTTCTTCAATTCTCTGAAGGAAAGGTCCTGAGCAGATTGTTAGGATGCCCCATAGAATAAGGGGCAATACCCAACGGCTTTTTGCCACCAGTGTTGATGTCTTACTCTCCTCGTTTTGACTCATATTTGGATGGGGTTGCTTCTGTACTTGATATGAATGAGGCAAATTGTCTTGCCTTGATGCGAACAGGTCCTTTCATGAATTCCGGTATGTTGAACGCATTCAGATATTCTCTGTTGAAATCGGGATCCCGCTGGGGTAGGGTAAATGGCTTTGAGAACCGTCCGTTTTCGTCAACATGACTGAAATACAGGCGCGTATGAACACCGTCCTCGCGTCGGGTGCTGAACATAAGCCATTTTCCGTTCGATGACCATGCATGATAGCTTTCGGCAAACGGACTGTTCAGTTCGTCGGCATAACGGTAGGATCCGTCCTTAAGGTCAAATACCACAAAGTCAGATGCAATCTGGTCAAGGGGGAATATACCGTGGGTGCTGATGCAGCAAACCATCCATCGGCCGTCGGGCGATACCCTGGGCCATGTCATGCTGCTGTCAACGGCAACCGCATCGTAGATAAGCTGCCTCTTTCCCCAGACTCTGGTTTCAGGGTCAAAGGATTTGCTGTAAAGGTTGAAATGAAGCATTTTCCTGTCAATGAACATCCTGTTTTTCCTGTCGGGACCGAACGGTGCTTCATAATGGGCCGATACGTAATATAGGGTGCGCCCGTCGGCTGACCATCCGGGAAAACACTCCAGTTCGCTGGAGTCATTCTCTATCACGCTTACGGTGTTGTCGCGCGTATTGTAGAGTATCATGTCATTTTCCTCGTCTATGACTTCCAGTTTGTCATGACTTGCGGCATGAACAGACTGATGCGTCTTGTTGGTGGAGAGCGCCACATAGTCATGCGTGGGATGCCAGGAGGGATAGACTCCGGCAGAGATGGTGGAGTCTGTCTTCATGTTGACTTTGTTCAGCTTGCCGTCCAATACCAATACCGTGCCGCCTTTGTATTGGCGTACATGGAAAAGCATGTTGTCTGTATCCCAGTTCTTGTAGTAGTGGCAGTTGATGCAGGTACCATTGCTGTTATCCTGTATCATTGTGTTGGAGACAAACACCTGCTCTTTGTAGTTGGTGATGTTTCTTTGACGCAATGTCAGTTTTTCATATGACTCTACGGCTACCGGTATGATACGGTAGGAGATATACGGGTCAATGTCGTCACTGACAGTCATTCCGAAAGGTGCGAAGGCTTTCCATTGCCCATCTTTGCGGCTGTAGACCTGGACGGTAATACGTGGTGATGCCGTGATTTTGTGCCATTTTGCCATGGGTATGCGCACCACGTTACCTTTAAGTGTGACCTGACCTGTCTCTGATTTGATGACGGTGACGTATGCATCGGCCTGTTCATCAATAAGGAAGTTCAGGGGTGCAATGTTGCCTGGTATGGTTATGTCCTTGTAGTCAGGAAAAACTGAAGGTGTGTCATTTGACGTGGTGTATGCCGATGGTACCTTTGGCGTGCATGCGGCCATAAACAGAATCAGTGCAGGTATGATAGTCTTTCTCATAGGTCAATAAGTTTGCAGATTCCTTGTAAAATAGTAATAGTAGTAAAAGGTCTTTCCGAACTTCTGGTAGTAGGGATAGGCCGATTCCTTCATGTTGCGTACGGGATTGCTTTTGACAAAACCGTCAAATTTCTTGTAATTCTCCGTGACCTTCTGGTCATATGGCAGATCCACATCTTTCTTTTCGAGAGAGCTGTAAAGCAGTGCGGCTTCCTGAACCGCATGTGGAAGGGCTGTGACACTATTGGTGTTCACATAGTACATGAGACGGTCCCAGAATCGGGGTATGTCCTGTACCCGCATGGCAAAAAGCAAAGCGGCCCTGTCATATTCGGGCGTGGGGTGAGCCGGTTCCTTGTCCAGGAAGTAGTTTATAATGAACACCTCGGTCTTGACCATGTCATTTGACATGCGGTCCTCAATGCACATATAGGGTAGGATACTGTTATATGGTTCAGATGTGGCCATGAGTGCACTGTCCTTGGAGAGAACCAGCTGACGGTCAGCCCATTTGCGGTAGAAAACCGTCTTTTTCAGTTTGTTCAGATATTTGTACGCAAACTCACTTTCCTGCATGATGACGCAGTGCATAGCCAGATATTTCAGGGTGCTGTAGCTCCAGTTGTGTTCTATGATATCTTCCAGACACCATCGGTAACTCATGTTGACCTGCCCGTACTGGAGATAGAACTGCTTGCCGGATTGGAATGCCATGGGTATCTGGGTGCGGGATTTCTGCGGCCTGCCGCCGTCCTTGTACATGAATGCCTCGTCAAGGGCGCGGTTCATCTTGAGCAGTGCCAGATCCTTGTACATGACCATTGTTCGGGTCGGCTCAAAGAAACGGTCACTGTACTGGCTTACTATTTCTTCTATCTTATTCGGTTCCCTGACACCGTCCAGTTTCCTTGTCCTGGCGTTATATGCCTTGGCGTCGGACTTGGCATGCGAATCGGCCGCTTTTGAGTAAATGTCTATTACCTGCTGCCAATCAAAACGGTCTACAGCTTCCGACATGGCAATCTCCGTATGAAAATTGTCGTCCTTGAACCAGAAACCCCAAGTGGCGGCCACAGCAATGACGTATACCGCTGATTGCAGAATCAGACCGTTCCCGTTCTCCTTGAATCGGTTTGAGGCTAAAGCCATGACGGGGATGAAGAGTAATGCCGTCTGGAAGGGGGTTCTCATGGCTCTGGTCCATGAGTCCTGCGAAATGGAGGGGAGCCCCAGAATCCAGCTGTCTGCCAGACGGTATGAAGTGTAGAAGTTGTAAGTGATTATGGGTACCAGAATGATAAGAGCCACACCTGCGGCGAACACTTTCATGCGTTGGCTGCGCAATGTCTCCCTTTCAACCAGTGACAGGCATGAGGCGGATAAGGTTCCAACCAGGGCGAATGTTCCTGCCAGTTGAAAGACGACCGCAGTCCATACGGTCAGGAACAGTATCCTGCCCCAAACGGGCTTTATGCTCCTTATTGCGGGCAGCGGTGCAAGTGCAATCATATAACCCAATACGGGTGCAAAGAAATGGTCTTGCTCTCTCATTATGTAGACTCCGTAACCGAGCGACATGTTGCCTATTACGAGCAGTGCTACCGGAATTATGGCAAGTGCCCTGAGATGTTCGGGAATGTTGAGCACCTTTACGGTAAGCTGATAGGCGGCCAGCAGCAGTATTATCCATAAGACGGCACCCAGCCGGGGTAGATAGAGAAACTGCGTGAAGAAAGCACCCGCTACGCCCAGAAAGCCTCCGGGAATCTGTATGGAGTCTTTGAAAAACAGCCAGTCAAACATAAAGATTGAGAGGTCTTCAACTTTCTTGAGGTAGTAATGTCCGTTTGTGGCCAGTATAATCCAAAGCAGTGCCGCAAGGATGTAGGGGAGCAGCCTGAAGAGGCGCCCGGACAGCCCTTTTGTTTTTCCGTTTATGACAGTCGTCATCTATTATGCAATAAAGTTCAGCGCGTGCGCGCACATGTGAAATTGTGCTCAAAGATAGCTTTTTTTCGGCGCATTCCATTAAGGAACGGCCGAAAAATACTAATTTCGCACACAGTCAATTAAATCATTATCTGTTATGAAAAGAGTATCGTTGTTAGCCTTAATGCAGTTTGCTCTGCTTTCAGCCCTGGCTCAGCAGCCTGTTTGGCTTGACCCCAAAGTGAACAGTGAAAACGAAAAGCCCGATGTTGCCGACTATTTTGCATATGAGAGTCTTGAATCGGCGCAGAAGGGAGAGAAAAACCAGTCTTCAAGATTCATGTCCATAGAGGGGAACTGGAAATTCAACTTTGTAAAGAATGCGTATGACAAGCCGGAGGATTTCTATGCGGAAGGCTATGATGACAGCGAATGGGTGGATTTCCCTGTACCCGGACTGTTTGAGATGAACGGCTACGGAGATAAGATATACACTAATGTAACCTATCCTTGGAATAACGAATATCCCATAAATCCGCCTTTTGTAGGCGAGCGTGACAACTATGTTGGCTCATACCGTCAGAGTTTCACAGTCCCTGCCGCATGGAAAGGCGAGCGTGTCTATATCCATGTGGGTTCCGCCACATCCAACCTCTGGGTGTGGGTTAACGGAAAGTATGTGGGGTACAGTGAGGACAGCAAGATGGAGGCCGAGTTTGATATCACCGACTATGTGAAGTTTGGAGAGAAGAACCTGATAGCCTTCCGGATAATGCGCTGGTGCGATGCCAGTTACATAGAGGATCAGGATTTCTGGCGCTTTACCGGCATAGCCCGTGAGGTATACCTGTATGCGCGTCCTGAATCGCATGTGGATGATTACCGCATCATAACGGATCTGGATGCAGACTATAAAAATGCAACTCTGGAATTCAGCGCTACCTTGGCCAATGCCGACAAAATGACGCTTAACCTTGAGCTGAAAGATGCAAAAGGTGCGGTTATAAGGGGCAGCTCCCAGACGGTTTCGGGTGGCGCCGCAAGTATGTCTTTTGAAATCGGAAATCCTTACAAATGGACTGCTGAGACCCCGTACCTTTACACCTTATACATTACTCTTTCGGATGAATCCGGCAAGGTGCTTGAGGTGATTCCCCAGAAGGTGGGATTCCGCAAGGTGGAGATACGCGACCGTCAGTTGCTGGTGAACGGCCAGCCCATACTCATAAAGGGTGCTGACCGTCACGAGATGGATCCTGAGGGTGGTTACGTGGTGCCGCTGGAGCGCATGGTCCAGGATATCCGGATAATGAAGCAGATGAATATCAATGCAGTCCGTACCAGTCACTATCCCGATGACCCGCGCTGGTATGACCTGTGCGATGAATACGGCATATACCTGGTGGCTGAGGCCAATCTTGAGGGACACGGCATGATGTACGGTTCCAGCCCTCTGGCCCGTAACGCGGATTATGAGCAGGCTCATCTGGAACGTAACAAGTCAAACGTGATAACCTATAAGAACCACCCGTCAATCATAGTGTGGTCAATGGGCAACGAGGATGGCGACGGCCAGAACTTTGTGACCTGTTACAAGTGGATAAAGGAGTATGACAAGACCCGTCCCGTACAGTATGAGGGGGCAACCGGATCGCCTGACCATTGCGACATCCACTGCCCCATGTATGCCGATTACGGTGCGATGGAGCGTCACGAGCGCGGCAATGACCCGCGCCCGATGATAGAGTGCGAGTATGCCCACGCCATGGGTAACTCCGAGGGCGGTTTCAAGGAGTATTGGGATATAATCCGCGCCAACCGTTCCGTCCAGGGCGGTTTCATCTGGGACTTTGTGGATCAGGCCGTCTACGGTAAGAACGCTGAAGGCAAGACCATCTTCCAGTACGGAGGTGATGAAGGCCGTTATCCTACATCGGACCAGAATTTCAACTGCAACGGTCTGATTGCCCCTGACCGCCGCTGGAACCCGCATGCATATGAGGTTCAGTATTTCTACCAGAACATATGGGTGACTCCGGTAGACCTTAAGAAGGGCGTCCTGGAGGTTTATAATGAGAACTTCTTTACGGACCTCCAGGCCTACCGTATGGAGTTTTCGGTCATGGCCGATGGCGAGCGGCTGTCGGGCGGTGAGATAAAGTTACCCAAGATAGAGGCTCTGCAGAGAGTGAACGTGACCTCTTCGGACCTGGCTAAGGCACTTAAGAAAGCACCTCAAGATAAGGAGATCCTGGTAAATGTGGAGTTCAAGCTTAAGGAGGCAACCTCACTGTTGGAGAAGGATTTCACTGTTGCGCGCAACCAGATTAGGGTTTCTGACTATGCATTTCCGGAAATCAGTGTTCAGGCTGACGGTGATGAGGTCAGGATTGACGAGGCTGTGGCTTATGTCATACTGGAGGCTGCAGGCGTGAAGGTGACGTTCAACAAGAACTCCGGATGGATTGACTACATTGACGTGGATGGAAAACAGGTGACTGCTAACGGCTCTCAGCTCAAGAGTGATTTCTGGCGCGCTCCCACCGATAATGACTATGGTGCAAGTCTTCAGCGCAGGCATCAGGCCTGGCAGAATCCTTCATTGAGGCGTACCGCCTTTGAATTCAAGGTTGAGGATGGCCTTGGAAAGGTAAATGCAAGATATGAGATTGAACAGCTCTACGCATCGCTTGAGATTGAATATACCCTGACCCGTTCGGGTGAGCTTCACGTTACCCAGAAGATGGTTACCCGTCCCGATGAGGCCGCCCAGGCAAACGCTCAGGCCGCTCAGCAGAGACAGGGCCAGCGTGGAGGCCAGCAGAGGGGACAGGGCGGCATGCCTGACCTGTTCAGGTTCGGTATGACCATGAATATGGCTCAGGAGTTTGACCGCGTTGAGTTCTACGGCCGTGGTCCCGTTGAGAACTACTCTGACCGTAACAGCTCGCAGTTCCTTGGGGTATACCGCAGCTCGGTTGCCGACCAGTATTTCCCCTATATCCGTCCGCAGGAGAACGGTAACAAGACCGATGTCCGCTGGTGGCGTGTGCTGAATGCCGACGGCAAGGGCCTTGAGTTCTACAGCGACGCTCCTCTGAGCATGTCGTCACTCAACTATACCACGGCCGATCTGGACGGAGGGGCCGTGAAACGGAATATCCATGCCGGCGACCTGACGCCCCGTCCTTATACGGTAGTTCACATTGACAAGGCCCAGTATGGTCTGGCTTGCGTGAACAGCTGGGGCGCTACTCCGCTGGAGCAGTACAAGCTGCATTGGGGTGATTATTCATACAGTTTTGTCATTGTTCCCGTAAGATGACGGAGAATAGTGATTCCATGTGGATGAGGGTGATAGACAAGTATTACTCCGACAATCCACCGCTCAGGGAACTTCTGGTATTGCACAGCCGCCTTGTGGCCGACAAGGCTCTCAAGGTGGCTGCCGCACATCCCGAACTTAATCTTGACGTGCAGTTCGTGGAGGAGGCGTCGATGCTCCATGATATAGGAATTTTCCTTACAGATGCGGCTCCTATCCATTGCTTTGGAAAATATCATTACCTGTGCCACGGCTATCTGGGTGCCGACCTGCTCCGCAAAGAGGGATTGCCGCGTCATGCATTGGTGGCAGAACGCCATACAGGGACCGGCCTGACCCTGAAGCAGATCCTGGAGCGTGACCTTCCGGTACCTCACAGGGATATGGTTCCCCAAACCATGGAGGAGAAGGTGGTCTGTTTTGCCGACAAGTTCTTCTCCAAGACAGGTCCTACGGTAGAGAAGAGCGTGGAGCAGGCTGAACGCAGCCTGGCCAAGTTCGGTCAGGAGGGAGTGGTTGTTTTCAGGCAGTGGTGCGGACAGTTCCTGTAGCCCATATACTCTTAAAAATCTACAAAACCGCCCCGCGTGTGCGCATAGTATGAGCTTTTATAGATAATTTTGCAGTTTGATACAGAGAAAGCTCATCAGCAAGTGAGGGGAATAATCAGAAAACTGTGGCTTCCGGTACTGGCCGGACTGCTTCTGCCGGCATGGAATGCGGCGGCTCAGACCGCGTCAGATTCCATAGCATCGGCCGATACCCTCATATCACGAAGACCGTCACCGGTGCTGCGTGACTCTGTAGCCACCGCACCGGCCGATTCGCTTGTGGCCGCATCAGATTCGGTTCCGTCACCACGCAAAAGGAAAAAGGATTCGCTAGACGACCCGGTCATTTATGAGTCAAACGACTCCATGATCTGGAACAACGGAGGTTACGCTTCGCTGTACGGCAACGGAAAGGTTAACTATCAGAACGTCCAGCTTACGGCGGCCGTCATCAAGATGCAGATGGACAGCAGCCTGGTGTATGCCGACGGAGTCCGGGATTCGGCCGGTAACTGGAACGGTGCCCCTGTTTTTGTGGACGGCTCCACTCCATACGAGTCCAATCACATAAGCTATAACTTCAAGACCGAAAAGGGTTACATCAACGAGATCATAACCCAGCAGGGAGAAGGCTATATGACCAGTTCGGAGGCCAAGAAAGGTCCCGAAGGCGAATATTACATAGCAGACGGCGTATATACCACGTGTGACCAGCATGACGACCCCCATTTCAATATCCGTATCACCCGTGCCAAAGTCCGTCCCGGAAGGGATGTGATTTTCGGACCTGCATACCTTGAGGTGATGGGTGTGCCGCTGCCGCTTTTTGTGCCATTCGGATTCTTCCCGTTCCTGGAGGGTGACTATGCGTCGGGCATAATCGTGCCTACGTACGGCGATGAGATGGAGCGTGGCTTCTACCTTAAGGACGGCGGATACTATTTTGCCATATCCGATTATTTTGACCTTAAGATTCTGGGTGAGATATTCACCAAGGGATCGTGGGGCCTTTCGTCCGAAAGCAAATACAAAAAACGCTACAAATTCTCCGGCAACGTCTATGTGAGCCAGCTCACTACCAAACTGGGAGACAAGGGACTTCCGGATTATTCGGTGACCAAGAATTTCAAGTTCCGCTGGACTCACCGTCAGGATGCCAAGGCCAACCCTTACCAGAATTTCTCGGCCAGCGTGAACTTTGCCACCCAGAGTTACGAGAGGTCAAACCTGAGCAGTCTTTATAACCCTTCCCTGACGTCGCAGAGCACCAGGACATCCAGTGTCAGTTACTCCAGGAATTTCCCGTCGATAGGTCTTTCGCTGTCAAGCTCCATGAACCTGGCGCAGAATATGCGTGACACCACTATCTCAATGACTATGCCTTCGGTGAACCTATCTCTGCAGCGGGTATATCCGTTCAAACGCAAGAAGGTGGCCGGAGCCGACAGATGGTATGAGAAGATATCGTTCACCTATTCGGGATCGTTGAGCAACAGCATAGCATCCTGTAAGGAGAGTGAGTTCCTGGAAAAGAGCCTGGTACGTGACTGGCATAACGGAATGCGCCATTCCATACCGGTAAGCGCTACGTTCCAGGTGCTCAAGAACATAAATATCACTCCTTCATTCAACTACAATTCCAGATGGTATACCTACAAGGTGATGCAGTCCTGGGATGAAACCGAGATGAAGGCCGTAAAAGATACCGTTTACGGTTTCAACAGGGTCTATAACTACAGCATGAGCGTGAGTGCCAACACCAAACTGTACGGCTTCTATCAGCCTACCAGGCTTTGGATAAAGATGTTCGGCGACAAGCTCATCATGACGCGTCATGTGTTCACTCCTACGGTGAGTTACAGCATGTCGCCCGATTTCAGCGCAGCCAGGTACGGATTCTATGACACATATGTCTATACCGATGCCAACGGAGAGGTGAGGACCGTAGAATATTCTCCTTACGCCAGTTCAATGTACGGCGTTCCTGGCAAGGGCAAATCGGGAACCCTGTCTATGAGTGTGGGTAACAACCTTGAGATGAAGGTGAGGAGTGACAGGGATACGACCGGTGTCAGGAAGATCAGCCTTATTGATGAGCTTGGCGCTTCAATGTCGTACAACTTTGCCGCCAAGACAAAACCGTGGAGTAACCTTAATACACGCCTTAGACTTAAGCTCACCAAGAGTTACACTTTCAGCCTAAACGCCACGTGGGCTACGTATGCATATGAGTTCAACGAGGCCGGCCGTGTGATTGTGGGTGACCGTACGGAGTATTCATACGGACGTTTCGGCCGATTCCAGGGCATGAGCCAGAATTTTTCGTATACATTCTCCAACAATACGCTCCGTAACTGGAGAGCCAAGTGGAACAAATGGTTCGGACCTACAGCAGATGAGGAAGATGCTGAGGACGAGGAATTCAACGAGAATCCCAACGCGGACAGGGCTGGTTCTTCAACCCCGAAGGCTCCATCCGCTCCCGGCAAGAAAGGCAGTGCCCCTGTGGATGAGGACGGTTATGTGGAATATACGCTGCCTTGGTCATTCTCTATCTCCTACGGTATCTCCATGAGGGAAAATACCGCCGCTCCCATCAATGTCAAGCGCATGCGTTATCCGTGGAAACTGTCACACAGCCTGAACATGTCGGGCAATATGAAGCTCACCAACAAATGGAATATGAATTTCTCTTCGGGTTGGGACTTCAATTATCATGATTTCACCACCACGACGCTGAGCGTTACAAGAGACCTGCACTGCTTCAACATGTCATGCAGTGTGGTACTCAAACCATATACATCGTATAACTTTACCGTCAAGGCAAATTCGAGCATGCTGTCTGACTTGCTTAAGATAAAGAAACGCTCAAGTTACAACAGCTACGTAAACTGGTATGACGATTAAACAAAAATACTATGAGTTACCTGATTATTCCTAAACATTACAAACCGCTCATGTCCATGCAGCAGACAGAGCAGGGTATCAAGCTTATCAAGGAATTCTTTCAGCAGAACCTTTCCACGGGTTTGCAGTTGAGAAGAGTCACCGCTCCGCTCTTTGTGCTTAAAGGCATGGGTATCAATGATGACCTGAACGGAGTGGAGAGGGCCGTGACCTTTCCCATAAAGGACCTTGCCGACGCCAAGGCCGAGGTGGTGCATTCGCTGGCCAAATGGAAACGTCTCACCTTGGCTGATTACAGTGTAAAACCCGGATACGGCATATATACCGACATGAATGCCATACGCGCCGACGAGAGCCTGGGCAACCTTCATTCCCTTTATGTGGACCAGTGGGACTGGGAGCGTACCATCACGTCCGAAGACCGCAATATAACTTTCCTTAAGCGCATTGTTCGCAAGATATATTCGGCAATGCTGCGTACAGAGTATCTTATCAACGAGACATATCCTCAGCTTGAGCCGTTCCTGGCCCGTGAGGTGTTCTTCATACACTCCGAGGAGCTGCGCCGCCTTTATCCCGGCAAGACCCCGAAGGAGCGTGAGGATGCTATATGCCGCGAGCATGGAGCCGTATTCATAATGGGCATAGGAGGCAAGTTGGGAGATGGCGAGCCGCATGACCTGCGTGCTCCCGACTATGATGACTGGAGTACTCCCAACGAGGATGGTTTCATGGGTCTGAACGGTGACCTTCTGGTTTGGAATCCTATTCTGGGTCATGCAATGGAACTCTCTTCGATGGGCATTCGTGTGGACAAGGAGTCCATGCTTCGTCAGCTTGACCTGTGCGGTCAGCAGCAGCGCAGGGAGCTCTATTTCCACAAGAAGCTGCTGGCCGGCGAATTACCCCTCTCCATTGGAGGCGGCATAGGCCAGTCGCGCCTTTGCATGCTGTTCCTGCAGAAGGCGCATATAGGCGAGATTCAGGCCAGCATCTGGCCCGATGACATGCGCGCAGAGTGTCTCAAAGCAGGTATTCAGCTTATATAATTATGGAAGTTAAGATAGACAGCACCTGGAAGGAGAGGCTTCAGCCGGAATTTGACAAGCCTTATTTCAAGACCTTGACGGATTTTGTCCGTGAGGAGTACTCCCGCGGTACGGTCTATCCTCCGGGACGTCTTATATTCAACGCCTTTGACCTGTGCCCTTTTGACAAGGTCAAGGTAGTCATAATAGGACAGGACCCCTATCACGAACCCGGTCAGGCGCATGGCCTATGCTTCTCGGTGAATGACGGAGTGCAGTTCCCTCCGTCACTCAGGAATATTTTCAAGGAGATAAGTGATGATCTGGGTAAGCCTGTGCCTGCTAGCGGCGACCTTACCCGATGGGCCCGCCAGGGTGTGCTGCTGCTCAACGCTACGCTAACGGTGCGTGCGGGAATGGCCGGATCTCACCAGGGACACGGATGGGAGGAGTTTACCGATGCGGTAATCCGTGAACTGAACGCTAACCGCAGCGGACTTGTGTTCATACTGTGGGGAAGTTATGCCAAGAAGAAGGGGGCTATGATTGACCGTTCCCGCCATCTGGTGCTCAGTTCGGCTCATCCCTCTCCTCTGTCGGCCTATAACGGTTTTTTTGGAAACCATCACTTCAGTCTGGCCAACGATTGGCTTATCAAACACGGAGAGGCTCCCATAGACTGGTAGCCCCTCGGTGTACACCTATAGGGAATCGAACCCTAATCTTGGGAACCGGAATCCCATATTCTATCCATTGAACTATAGGTGCAGAACGTTGATCAGGTCGCGAAGTTACGCAATTATTTCGGGAATTATTTTTCCGCTGAATAAAATGGATTATTTTTGCAATCAATAAACTATTAACCTTATTATTATGAGAAAACTTTTCCTATTAGTTCTTACGGCAGGATTTACCTGTTTCGCAACCGCGCAGGATAACATGGAGGCTTTCCGTCATCTTTCAATAGGCGGCGAGGTTGGACTTCACGGTTTTGGCGTTGAGGTGGCAATGCCTATACAGAAACATTTTGTTCTCAAGGCCGGTTATAACTGGGCTCCTTCAGGTGACCTTGTCGGCACGGACCTGTCACTTGACACCAAGGATCTCCGCGAGGCACAGGAGCAGTATTCAACACTGACGGGATACAATTTCCAGAATAAATTTGAAGATGAGTCCAAGATCAACGCCGGTCTTCAGATGGGACTCACAAACTATAAGGCAATGATCAACTGGTATCCTTTTACCTCCGGCCGTCTGTATCTTGCAGGTGGTGTTTATTATACCCCCGACAAGAAACAGGATGACCCGTTCCTGAGAATAAGCGGTAATACTACTGAGAATGACTGGGCCGCCTTGAAGGAGCTTAACCAGAAGTATCCGGATGCATCGGGAGACAGGGAGATGGCTCTTGAGATAGGCGATGAGAAGTATCCTGTCATTGAGAAGGACGGCTGCGGCTACATGCAGGCCGATTTCAAGATGGATCCTCTCAAGTACTATGTAGGCCTGGGTCTGGGCCGCTGCGTCCCCAACCGTTTCATGGGTCTCCAGTTGGAGGTGGGTGCAATGATATACCATAACGCCGTCCTCTATTGCCAGGACAAGGAGGTGGGCTCGATAGTCGATGCCGCCGAAGGTCTGGGAAATGACGCCAAGGAGATTCTGGAATACGTGGACAAGTATCCCATCTATCCGCAGGTGACATTGCGTCTCAGTTTCCGCCTGTTCTGATATTAGTCTTTAACCTTTAACCGATAAAATCTTGAAAACTTACACTTACAGTATGAAGAAATCTCTTATTTGTGCGGCTTTGATGCTGTCTGCATTTGCCTGTGCCCGTGCACAGGAAGGCGCCGGCATACCGGACCTTTCCAGTCCGGACGGACGTCTGGTGGTATCGTTCAACCTAACCGGTACGGAGAATCCTACCTATTCCGTCAAGTATGACGGCAAGCAGATGCTTGAGGATTCGCCCATAGGCATTATGCTGGATATGGGTTCCAAACCTACTCTGGAGGGACTGCCCAAGGGGCGTGAGGCCGCCAACGGTGACTTTACAGGGAACCTTAGCCTGACAAAGTGCACCGTAGAGAGTTCTCAGGTGGACTATACCATGGACCGTATTAAGACGGCCCATGTAAGTCATGCATATAATTCTGCTGTTATAGAGTTGCAGAATACTGCACGCCAGAGCATTGAGTTTGAGTTCCGCGTGAGCGATAACGACATAGCCATACGCTATAACATTCCCAAACCACGTCAGCGTGCCAGCACACGCGTGCTGTTTGAGAATACCGGTTTCCGTTTTCCCGACGGTACCACCACGTTCCTTACTCCCCAGAGTGACGCCATGATAGGCTGGCAGCGCAGTAAGCCCAGCTATGAAGAGGGTTACTCTAATGATGGTCCGATGAACGTACGCTCACAGTATGGTCATGGTTATACATTCCCCGGCCTGTTCCATGTGGGACAGAACGGTTGGGTACTGCTTTCCGAGACAGGCGTAAGCAGCAGTTACTGCGGATCACGTCTGGGCGACTGCAAGGACAATACCTATAAGATAGAGTTCCCCATGCCCGATGAGAACAACGGCATCGGTACGGTATGCCCCGCATTCCGTCTGCCGGGTTCAACCCCATGGCGTACCATCACCGTGGGTGCCGACCTCAAGCCGATAGTAGAGACCACAGTGATGTGGGATTATGTGGAGCCCCTTTATGAGGCACACCACGACTACAAGTACGGCCGCAGCACCTGGAGCTGGATTGTATGGCAGGATGCGTCTTGCAACTGGGATGATCAGGTCAAGTTCATAGACCTGGCCAGTGAGATGGGATGGGAGTATATCTTGATTGATGCCGGCTGGGATGAGAACATAGGCTACGAGCGTATGGAAGAGCTCATCAAGTATGCAAATTCCAAGAATGTTGACGTATTCCTGTGGTACAGCTCAAGCGGTTATTGGAACGATATAGTACAGAGCCCCATCTGCAAGATGGACAACTCCATAATCCGTAAGAAAGAGATGGCTTGGCTTGAGAAGGTGGGCTGCAAGGGAATCAAGGTTGATTTCTGGGGCGGCGACAAGCAGGAGACCATCCGTCTTTACGAGGAGGTGCTGAGTGATGCCAACGACCACGGAATCATGTGCATATTCCACGGCTGCACACTGCCCCGCGGATGGGAGAGAATGTATCCCAATTACGTAGGTTCTGAGGCCGTGCTTGCATCGGAAAACATGTATTTTGGACAGGGCTCATGCGATGAGGAGGCATTCAAGGCAACCCTCCATCCGTTTGTACGCAACACAGTGGGCTGCATGGAGTTTGGAGGCTGTTTCATGAACCGTATACTTAACAAGCAGAACAGCGGACGTGGTTCACAGCTCAAGACCACTCCCATATTCCAGATTGCTACAGAGGTTATATTCCAGAACCCAATCCAGAACATAGCCATCTGCCCCAACAACCTGGAGGATGCACCAAAGATCTGCATGGACTGGCTGCGTGACGCTCCCACCACATGGACCGAGACACGTTTCCTGGACGGATATCCCGGCAAATATGTCATCCTGGCCCGCAAGAGCACCGACGGACGCTGGTTTGTGGCAGGCCTGAACGCCACGGGTGAGGTTATCAAGAGCAAGATTGACCTTTCGTTCCTGGGTGACGGCGAGGTGCAGTTCTATACTGATGACAAGAAGACGCTGGAGCCTACGCTGAGTACGCTCAAACTCAAGACCAAGAAGCCTTATGAGTTTGTGATACAGCCCAGTGGCGCCACTATGATAATGAAGTGACTTTAAAAAACATGATATTTATGAAGAAGTTTTTGGGATTTACAGTGTGTTTGGCAATGTGCCTTATGACAACGTCATGCGGCATATTCGGTGTCGGAACAAAGAACAGTAGCGCATCGGCCAGCGGACAGGCATCGGGTGCAGCCCTGAAGAGTCTTTATTCCCAGTATCAGACTGATGGTCAGATTGATATCACCAATCTGAACAACATCATCATGCTTGCCCAACTTTCAAACGGCATTCAAGGGCTCAAGGATGTGGATGACAAGAGTGAATTCTACAATCAGTTTGCTCAGGGCCTTATCCTTGGTTCAGACCGTCTTGTGACAAAGAATACGGCAAGCACGGTTACCAATACCCTTCAGTCACTGGCATCCGGTACAGATCTGTCTACTATAGCTGCAGCCGGTGTTCTTGCTGTGGCTGGCGCTGAGCAGACCAGTGAGCAGACAACACAGACTGCCAAGCAGACAGTCCAGGAAACTACCACCCAGGTAACCGCTGCCGCTCAGGAGACAGTCTCTGAGGCTGTCGAGATGATTGAGGATGCTACCGATGAGGTTTCAAGCACAATATCATCACTGACCAGCATTTTCGGCCTTCTGGGCAAGTGATTCATACTGACTCCAAAAATGTAATAGTGGCGCGTTACGCGCCATTATTATTTTATTTTTACTACCTTTGCAGGCTGTATATCGAACAATAATAACATGGAATTAAGCGATCAGGAACAGTTTAGAAGAGAGAGTCTGAAGGAGCTGCGCGCCATGGGTATCGACCCGTACCCTGCAGCAATGTATCCCACCAACGCTTTCGCCGCCGAGATAAAGGAGAATTTCAAGGATGATGCCGAGCCGCGTCAGGTCTGCATAGCCGGCCGTATGATGAGCCGCCGTATCATGGGTAAGGCATCTTTCATAGAGCTTATGGACTCAACCGGCCGTATCCAGGTATACGTAACCCGTGATGACATCTGCCCCGATGAAGAGGATAAGGAGATGTACAACAAGGTGTTCAAGAAACTCCTTGACATTGGTGATTTCATTGGCATAGAGGGTTTTGTATTCCGCACCCAGATGGGCGAGATTACCGTTCATGCCAAGAAGCTGACCGTGCTCTCCAAGTCACTGCGTCCGCTGCCTATCGTCAAGTACAAGGACGGCGTGGCTTATGACAAGTTTGATGATCCTGACCTCAGGTACCGTATGCGTTACGTTGACCTTGTGGTCAATGAGGGCGTAAAGGAGACGTTCCTTAAGCGTACCAAGGTAATCCGCACCCTGCGTTCCGTACTGGACGAGGCCGGTTACACCGAGGTTGAGACTCCTATACTTCAGTCGATCCCCGGAGGTGCAAGCGCACGTCCTTTCATCACACATCATAACACCCTTGACATAGACCTTTACTGCCGTATTGCGACAGAGCTCTATCTGAAGCGTCTTATCGTGGGCGGTTTTGAGGGCGTTTATGAGATTGGAAAGAACTTCCGCAACGAGGGTATGGACCGCACCCATAATCCTGAGTTTACATGCATGGAGCTCTATGTGGCCTATAAAGACTACAACTGGATGATGGACTTTACCGAGAAACTGCTGGAAAAGATCGCTATAGAGACCAACGGCACCACCAAGGTCATGGTGGGTGACAATGAGGTTGATTTCAAGGCGCCTTACCGCCGTCTGCCTATCCTGGAGGCCATCAAGGAGAAGACCGGATATGACCTGGAGGGTATGAGTGAGGATGAGATGCGTGAGGTTGCCAAGAAGTGCGGCGTTGAGGTTACGCCTTCAATGGGTAAGGGCAAGCTCATAGACGAGATATTCGGCGAGACCTGTGAGGGTACTTTCATACAGCCTACATTCATTACCGATTATCCAGTCGAGATGTCGCCCCTTACCAAGATGCACCGCAGCAAGCCCGGACTTACCGAGCGCTTTGAGCTGATGGTGAACGGCAAGGAGCTGGCCAACGCATACAGCGAGCTCAATGATCCCATTGACCAGTATGAGCGTTTCCAGGATCAGTTGCGTCTGAGCCAGAAGGGTGATGACGAAGCTATGTTCATAGATCAGGATTTTGTACGCGCATTGGAGTACGGAATGCCTCCCACAAGCGGCATAGGCATTGGCATAGACCGTCTGGTTATGCTCATGACCGGACAGCAGGCTATACAGGAGGTGCTGTTCTTCCCGCAGATGAAACCTGAAAGCAAGGACTAAAACAATATTGTTATGGCAATTCCACAGGGAAAACTGGCAATTATGGGTGGCGGCAGCTGGGCAACAGCCATTGCCAAGATACTGCTGTCAACTGAGGATTCCATAAACTGGTATATCCGTCGTGACGACCGCATAGCCGATTTCAAGCGTCTGGGACACAATCCTGCATATCTTACCGGTGTGCAGTTTGACGTGAACCGCATCAATTTCTCGTCCGATATCAACCAGGTGGTCCAGGACTCTGAGGTGCTGGTGTTCGTAACGCCGTCACCTTATTTCAAGAGCCACATGAAGAAACTCAAGGTCAAGCTCCGTGACAAGTTCGTGGTATCGGCCATAAAGGGTATCGTGCCCGATGACAACCTGCTCATGTCGGACTATTTCCATCGTTATTACGGTGTTCCTGAAGAGAATATCTCGGTGGTGGCCGGACCGTGTCATGCCGAGGAGGTTGCCCTGGAGCGCCTTTCTTACCTTACTGTAGGATGTAAGGAGCTGGAAAACGCGCAGGCCATTGCCCGCAAGCTGACCAACTCATACGTAAAGACATCGGTATCGGAAGATGTGGCAGGCATAGAGTTCAGTTCCGTGCTTAAGAACGTGTATGCCATTGCAGCCGGAATATGCAGCGGCCTCAAGTATGGTGACAACTTCCAGGCTGTGCTTATGTCAAACGCCATCCAGGAGATGAACGGATTTCTGGCTACGGCACGTCCTATGCCTAACCGCGCCGTGAATGACTCGGTCTATCTGGGTGACCTGCTTGTGACCGGTTACTCCAACTTTAGCCGTAACCGTGTGTTCGGTACCATGATAGGCAAAGGATACTCCGTCAAGGCCGCCCAGCTTGAGATGGAGATGATTGCCGAGGGTTACTACGGAACCAAGTGCATGAAGGAGATCAATGAGCATTATCGTGTCAATATGCCTATCCTTGATGCCATCTACAATATTCTTTATGAACATATTTCGCCGGTAATAGAGATAAAACTCCTTACCGATTCATTCAAATAAGGGACTATGATAAAAATAGACATTTCACAGATTCAAGGTTTTGTTCCGGACAGCGGAATCAAGGCTCTGGAGCCGGAGGTAAAGGAGGCCATACGGAAGCTTGAGAACGGCAACGGTGCAGGTAATGACTTTATAGGCTGGATGGATCTGGCCTCAAAGACCGAGAGCGCACTCCTGGATGCCATAGAGGATACCGCAAAAGTACTGCGTGACAACTGTGAGGTGGTTATTGTGGCCGGTATAGGCGGAAGCTATCTTGGCTCACGTGCCGTGATAGAGGCTTTGAGCAACAGCTTCAGCGGCCTTATTCAGGATAAGAAGAACCCCAGGATACTGTTTGCCGGCCATAACATAAGTGAAGACTACCTGTATGAACTTATAGAATACATAAAGGGAAAGAGGTTCGGTATAATAAACATATCCAAATCGGGAACCACCACGGAGACCGCCCTGGCGTTCCGTCTGCTCAAGAAGCAGTGCGAGGATGAGCGTGGCAAGGATGTGGCCCGCAAGGTGATTGTGGCCATTACCGATGCCAAGCGCGGCGCCGCCCGTGTATGTGCCGATAAGGAGGGCTACCGCAGCTTTGTCATTCCCGATAATGTAGGCGGCCGTTTCTCGGTGCTGACTCCGGTAGGCCTGCTTCCGATAGCGGTAGCCGGTTTTGACATCAGGCAGCTTGTAAAGGGTGCCGCCGATATGGAGGCCAAGACCACCAGCCAGGTGGCATTTGCCGACAACCCTGCCGCCGTCTATGCGGCTGCCCGCAATGCCCTTTACCGCGGAGGCAAGAAGATAGAGATACTGGTCAATTTCCAGCCCAAGCTTCACTATCTGAGCGAGTGGTGGAAACAGCTCTACGGAGAGTCTGAGGGTAAGGAAAACAAGGGAATATTCCCCGCATCGGTAGACTTCTCGACAGACCTTCACTCCATGGGTCAGTGGATTCAGGAGGGTGAGCGTACCATATTCGAGACAGTGATATCGGTAGACAAGGTACAGCATTCGGTTCTTGTTCCTTCTGATGACGAGAATCTGGACGGATTGAACTACATGGCCGGAAAACATGTGGATGAGGTGAACAAGAAGGCTGAACTGGGAACCCGGCTGGCTCATGTTGACGGCGGTGTCCCGAATATCCGCATAACCATACCTGAACTGAACGAATACTGGCTCGGCCAGCTTATCTATATGTTTGAGAAGGGTTGCGGCATAAGCGGCTACGTGCTTGGCGTAAACCCGTTCAACCAGCCTGGTGTGGAGGCATACAAGAAAAACATGTTCGCCTTACTGGGCAAGCCGGGATATGAGGAGGAGTCAAAGAAGATTCTTTCAAGATTAAAGAAGTAACTTGAGGTAATGTCATTCTCACTACATAACAAAAGCGCCATCCTGTTTGACATGGATGGCGTTTTGTATGATTCCATGCCCAATCACTCAAAGGCGTGGAGTCAGGCTATGGCCAAGTTCGGCATGCATATGACACCGCATGACGTCTACCTGAACGAAGGGGCGACGGGGCATGATACCGTGGTACGCATAAGTCTGCGGGACAGGGGCTTTGAGGCTAGTGAGAGTGAGATTGACCAGATATACGGGTATAAGGCGCAGCTGTTCCGTTCCATGCCGGAGGCATGTGTCATGCCCGGAGCGAAGGAGGTGTTCCGTAAGGCGGCTGCTGCAGGACTCAAGATACTGATTGTAACAGGTTCGGGGCAAAAGAACCTGATTGAGCGCGTGCAGAAGGATTTTGAGGGCTACATTACCCGTGACCGTATGGTTACCGCATTTGAGGTGACTCGCGGCAAACCCTGGCCGGACCCGTATCTGAAGGGTTTGGAGATAGCCGGCGTATCTGCATCGGAAGCTGTAGTGGTGGAGAATGCCCCGTTGGGTATCCGTGCAGCTGTAGCCGCAGGCATAGACACCATAGCTGTCAACACAGGCCCGCTTGAGGATGAGATCCTTCAGGCCGAAGGTCCTGCCTTGCTGATGCATTCCATGCAGGAACTGGCAGACAGGATTGAAACTCTTTTCTGATTATTTTCCCGATGTTAGCCACTGGTCCAGCAGAACCAGAGCTGTGAGTGCCTCTACCACAGGCACCGCACGCGGAACTACGCATGGATCATGACGTCCCTTTGCTGCAATCGTGGTCTCCTGGCCCGAACGTGTCACGGTCTGCTGCTCCTGCCCGATGGTCGGGGTGGGCTTGAATGCCACGCGGAACCTTATGGGTTGTCCGTTGCTTATGCCGCCCTGTATGCCGCCGCTGTGATTGGTGAGCGTGGTAATCCTGCCGCTGTCCATCCGGAAAGCGTCATTATGCTGTGAGCCCAGCTGTCCGGCAGACAGGAATCCGTCGCCGTATTCAAAACCTTTGGCTGCGTTTATGCCTAGCATGGCACCGGCAAGAGAGGCCTCAAGCTTGTCAAATACCGGGTTGCCGATACCGGCCGGAAGACCTGTCACAATGCATGTGACACATCCTCCCGTGGAATCCTGCTCTTTGCGGAGTCCGTGTATGTACTCCTCCATCTTAGCTGCAAGCTCCTGATCGGGACATCTTACTGAATTGCTCTCCACCATGGCGGAGGTGTAGTACATATCCTTTGAGGGATCTGTGGAGAAGGGACCTATCTGTGATGTGAATGCCCTTATCTCCAATCCGGGCAGAATCTTGCGGAAAGCCAGGGTTGCCAGAGCACCGGCCACGCAGATAGGGGCGGTGACACGTGCCGATGAACGGCCTCCTCCGCGCCAGTCGCGTATTCCGTAACGCTGTTCCCATGCATAGTCGGCATGTGACGGACGGAACATCTCCTTGAGCTCGTCATAATCAGATGAATGCTGGTCAACATTCCTTATGATAAAGGCTATGGGCGCTCCTGTGGATACACCCTCAAGCAGACCTGAAAGGAACTCTACCTCATCCTGCTCCTGGCGGCCGGTAGTCACGGTGCTCTGTCCGGGACGGCGGCGCTGCATCTGAAGGCGTACAAAATCTGCATCGACGTTGATTCCGGCAGGAAAGCCATCCAATACTCCGCCAATGGCTGGACCATGACTTTCACCGAAAGTGGTCAAGGTTAGGAGTTTACCCAAAGTATTCATTCACAATTCTCATTTTTCAATTCTCAATTCGACTTTTTGCAGTCGCCGTCGCAGTTGCAGTCGCCGCCATTGCAGTCGCCGTTTGAACAACCGCCGCTGCAGCCCTTGCATTTGGGATGCAGGACAGCGTCTATCTCCTCCTGTGTGGCAGGGCGGGATTCAAGGATGACGCCGCGGAAGGTAAGGTCCTCACCGGCCAGCGGATGGTTCAGGTCTACGGTGACCTTGTCATCGGTAATGTTGGCTACGGTAGCGTTGAATGTCTGCTGACCATCACTCAACGGAATTACGGCGCCCACCTTAACATGCTCGCTGTCAAACACTCCGTCGCGCAGGAATATGCCTTTGTCCAGATCCAGTACATTCTCTTTGCTGTACTCTCCGTATGCCTTGTCGGCAGGTATCTCGAACTCAAAGCTTTGGCCTACGCCCAATGAACCTACGTTGCTTTCAAAGAGGTCCAGCGCATAACCTATTCCTGTAATGAATATGAACGGACGCTCGCGCGTGGCGCTTTCATACTTGTAGAGTTTGCCGTCAGCGTCTTTGAGCATCAGGTCATAAGTCAGACTGATATATTTCTTCTCCATAATTATTTGTTTCGTGTCGCAAAGGTAGTGAAATTACTTGAGATTCTTAAGAGGGACGGCGGAGCAGGCGTTGGGGGGATCGTTACGGGTTATCAGGGAGATGGTGGGAGCCAGTACGCTGATGGATATGGGCTCGTGGTTTACTTCGGCCCGAATGCCGTTGCCGTACAAGATCATAGGGACAGGCTTGGCTACGGGTTTGCGGTAGAGTACCGTCCCTTCCTTTTCGTCCGATATGCCCCAACCGGGTATGGCGTCTATTATGATGTCACCGGAGAAAGAGGTGTTCAGGCCGTTGCGCTTGCGGACCGCCTCCATATCCGGGACGGTGGTCATGAGATCACGCATAAGCAGCACGCTTTTTATTCCGCTCACCTGAACCAACAGGTCCACGCAACTCTCCAGCACCTCGTGAAGGGCCAGTCCTTTATCCTCTATAAGGTCGTGGTTGAGATAGATGTGGTTGCGGTAAAAGGTCCTGACCCAGTTGCCGCTGCCGTATTTGGCCGAAAGGTAGAGACTCAGCAGGGCGGTGGTTCGTTCCATGCTTACCTGGCCGGTGGGTATGCGTGTGCCGCCCAGTTCCGGGGCCGAATTCTCAACATAGCCGGTAGACGTCAGAAAGAAAAGCACGTTGTCAAGTCCTATCTTTGCGGTAATGGTGTTGACGAGTTGGGCTATGGTCTGGTCCAGCCGGACGTATATGTCCTGCTGCTCAAGTGACCAGACGGAATTGGGTGTATGCCTGAAATTTCCGGCATAGTATGTGAGTGACAGCAGATCAGGGGTGTCATCATCGCCAAGCTCCAGCCCGTCAAGTGAGGCTATTGCCATCTCTGTGACACGGTCATTTGCAAAAGGGGTGGTGCGGTAATCCCATACGTCATTACTCAGCAGCAGGTAAAAAAAAGGCCTGAAACGCTCGTGGTCCGATATCTGGACATATGAACTTGTTGAGAGTGCGGGGCGCCAACTGACGTTGTCCCAGGTCTTGTTACGCTGATTCACCCATTCCGGCAGTGTTCCGTAATAATCGGAAGAACTCCATAGCCCGTCGGCATCATTCATCCAGATAACCACATCCGGATCATGCCCACCAGCCAGTATCGCGGCATCACGTTCTATGGCTATTGAACAGATTTTGGAACGGTTTGCGGAGCCCAGCTTCATCTCATCGGCCAGATTGGTTGACATAAGGCGTCTGGGCGAAGACATCTCTATGGTGTTGATGCCCTTGTGATTGCTGTCGTCAATGGGCGAAGCGGGCAGCAGGGTCCCGGGGTTCATCCAGCGGTTGGCCACAATACCGTGCTGGAAAGGTGATGCGCCCGTATGTATGGACGTAACGGCCGATGCCCGGTCCATGTCGTCATAGTCAAAAGTGGCATTGGTGCGGTTGTAACCGTCTGTCCATAGACGTTTGAGCCCGTCATTGCCCATGATGGGCATCAGTTTCTCCAGACACTCTTCGTCAAGCTGGTCAATTACAATACCCACTACAAGCTTGGGACTTGTCTCGGGTTTGGCTGAGGCAGGTGATGAGACTGCAAACAGTGCAAGGATCATCAGTGCGGTACGTACTTTGTCCGATGCCTGGCCAGAGGCCTTGCGGTGTTTGGACAGAAACTGCCAGAGTAACGTGCTGAAAGCTCTTGCGGCGAATGTGCCTATAAGTAAAAGGACTGCCGTCTCTATTTTCTGCGGAATCAAAGGCTGAAACAGCAGGAAGGCGGTACAGATCACGAATTCACATATGCAGAACACCGATATTTTCCTGTGCCTGGTCTTGTATACCATGAACGGTAAGAAGACAAGCGGCAGGGGATTGAGGCAAATCACAAGCCAGTTGGTGTCAAGTGTGGGGTGCTCGGAGAAGAAAAACATCAGGGCAATCACTATTCCTCCCAGTCCCTGAGCTCCGAAAAGAATCACGTCAATCAGCCAGTAGGGCCTGTTCTTGTACCATCCCAGAAGTGTGAACAGGAGCGTCAGCATCAGGACCATCCACATGACCTGGACCGGAGTGAATAGGGGATTGCCAAAATCAACGCCGTGATCGGGGTTGACCAGTCTCCGCTCAGGCAGGACCAGCGGTCTCTGCACACCGGCCGTATCTGTAATGACGGCGGTGCCGGCCAGCCGCTTAAGATACAGTGGCGCAAAAGCCTCCTGCCTGTTGGCTATGGGACGGTCACCTGCGGCTCCTATTATTATATCTACCGCGAACTCGCTCCAGGGACGTATCCGGGTGTGTGCCGTAAGGATGTCGCGGAAGGTAAGTCCGGGGGCGGGCTCGTCATACGTAACCGTTCCGTCAATGCATGCCTCCACCTTGTCCAAAGCCATTGTGGCGCAGTTGTTGTATAGGAAATTATACCTGTAAACCCTGTTCTGCGGGCGTTTGTTCTCAAGCAGGAGGGAATAGAGCGTGCGGGCTTGGGCGTTGCTTATGTTCAGCTGCTGGGCGTATACTTCCGATCCGCGCTCCCTGTACTCCCTGAGGAAATAGTTCATGCTCTCCGAACCGAGCAGATAATCGGTCTTGCCAAGGGTGAACCTCCATACGAAATGGGGGGTGTTGAAATCAAAAAGGCCGTAGTTGAACACCTCGTCATGACCGTTTGACACATCCTCTATCCAGATGGCGGTGTGCCCGTACAGCTCATAAATGGCTTTTCCGGGTTCACATGTAAGCAGGTATGCGTTTATGCTGTCATTCTGCGCCTTGGCTCCCTGAAACAGGAACATCAGGGCGGTCAGAAAGATGTGTATTCTCTTATTCATGTCGATATTGGTGTCGTTTGGCACAAAGTTAAAGAAAACTTGTTTACTTTTTAAGTAAATTTGCGCCCAGTATGATACTGTTGCTTGATTTTGGAAATACCCGCGTCAAGGCTGCCGTTCAGGACGGCGGCGCACTGCGTCATGTCTACAGCGGTCCGATAGACCGGAAACAGCTTTCAGAAGCGGTGAAAGGTCTGGAAATCAATGGCGGCATGTGGTGTTCTGTACATCCTCTGGAGCCCCAGGTCATTGAATGGATGAAAGGACTTGGACTGTCACCGCTTACCTGCAGTACTCCCGTTCCTTTGAGAGACGGCTATTCGTCTGCATCGACACTGGGAATGGACCGTCTTGCAGCTGCAGTGGGAGCGTGGGCCATGCAGCCCGGCCATGACCTGCTCGTGATAGATGCGGGTACGGCCGTGACTTATGACTTTGTTTCGGCCGACGGTACATATATGGGCGGCAATATAGCTCCCGGCATAGGGATGAGGCTGAAATCGCTGCATGAACATACCGGTGCGCTGCCTATGGTCAAGCCATCCGGACCGGTCAGGATGATTGGGAATGATACGGAGACGGCAATCCGCAGCGGAGTCATAAACGGTATCAGGTATGAGACGGAAGGATATATAAGGGATTTGAAATCATTATACCCTTCTCTTTTGGTTTTTTTAACCGGAGGTGATGCTGAATTCTTTGATATAAAAGGCAAAAGCACTAATTTTGCAGTTCCGGATCTGGTCCTTCGCGGACTTGCCCGGATTGTTGGATTCAATGAGAAAGTTATTTGAGAACATAATAACCCTTCTGGTATTGTCTTTTGTCGGTATTTCCGGCCAGGGTTATGTCAAGGCCCAGACCGGCGTCAATTCCCCGTATTCCCGATACGGACTGGGCATGATGTCCGACCAGACCACCGGAATAGCCCACTCCATGGGCGGCATCGGTGCCGGTTTCAGCTATCCGAATACCCTTAACCTCAAGAATCCCGCATCATACTGGAATGTAGATACGCTTACATTCGTGGCAGACCTGGGCTTTACCCTCCAGAACGGCAATTTCAGCGAGAACGGAGTGAAGGTAAACGCGCACAATGCCTATATCAGCCATATGGCCATGCAGTTCAGGATTCTGCCCAAGGTGGGAATGACTTTAGGTTTCATGCCCTTCTCGAATGTGGGTTACAGCTTCTCAAGCCAGGAACTGATACGCCGTGACGAGGACGGTGAGATTACCGCCACCAACGCGTACGCTGGTACCGGTGGGGTAAGACAGTTCATCGGCGGATTGGGCTGGAAACCCGCCAAGTGGCTTTCGGTGGGAATGAATGCATCTTATCTGTCGGGTGACATCACTCATTACGTGAGCAATACCTACTCAAGTTCAGAGGTGCAGTCCAGGACCAAGACATATTATACTGAAATGTCCGCCCTGAAACTTGATATGGGTGTGCAGAGCACCTTGTCGCTGGGCGAAGACCGCCTGGTGCTTGGTTTTGCATATACGCCAGCTCAGAAACTCAAGAGCGATACATACGTTGCCGACGTGCACTCAAGCAGCGATACGGTCAATATAGCCGACGCTTTTTCATTCCCTGAGATGCTGTCGGCCGGATTCACATACAAGTGGAAGAACCGTATGATAGGTGCCGATGTCTCATACCAGTCATGGTCCAAGGCGAGTTTCTTTGGACAGAAGAACGGCTGTGACAGGCTGACGGCGGCTGCCGGATTCATGATCAAGCCGGACGAGATGAGCCGTAACGTGTTCAAGCGTACGTCTTATCAGGTGGGAGTGAATTTCTCGCAGCCCTATTTCAAGGTGGGCGACAATATGGGTCCGATGCAGCTGGGTGTAAGTGCCGGATTTTCTTTGCCGTTCTCTTCATCGTACAACAGCATGTCGTATCTTAACGTGTCGGGAGAGTTCGTGCGCATGCAGCCCCTCCAGAAGGGAATGGTGACTGAAAATTACATCAGGATAAATATAGGAGTGACGTTCATGGAGCGTTGGTTCATGAAACTGATGGTGGATTAAGATTTAACCAAATATGTGTTTACTATATCTTATTATTGAGAATTAAATTTACGGAAATATGAAAAAGCTTGGAATGATTGCCCTTGCGCTTATTGCAACAATGGGCGTTAACGCACAGAAAGGCGTAGAGGATGGTTCTCGTTACGGTCACGGAGAGGACAGTATCAATGTCATCCGCAACATCAGTATCTATACTGAGTATTACAAGACTAACAATTTTAAGGATGCCTACGATAACGGATGGAAGGCAGTGTTTGAGGACGCTCCTCTGGCATCGGTAAATACCTATAACTATGGTATCAAGATTCTTCGTGCCCTGTACAAGGACGCCAAGACGGCTAAGGACGAGGAACTGATGGCCAAGTATTCCGATGAGCTGTTCCAGGTTTACGAGCAGCGCCTCAAATATCTGGATCCGCTGAACGCACAGTCCAAGAACAAGGCTACCGAGTACGAGGTATTGGGCCAGTATGGTCATGACTACATGTCTTATAATCCTAAGGTCCAGATCTCAAGGGCATACGAGATACTGCGTAAATCAGTAGACATGGGTAAGGGACATAGCCAGTATTACGTTCTGGATGACCTGATGAACGTATCCGCACAGCGTTTCAAGAACAAGAAGGACAATGACGAGTTCCGTGACGCCCTGATGCAGGACTATGTTGACTGCGCCAACTATATCGATGAGTTCATCGCTCTTCAGACCGATGACAAGATCCTTGAGCAGGCAGTAAAGGTAAAGGAGAGGATTGACGGTCTGTTCATCAACAGCGGTGCCGCCGATTGCGAGAAGCTTCAGGAGATCTACGGTCCCAAGATTGAGAACAACAAGGATAACCTTGAGTATCTTAACAAGGTGGTCAAGCTGATGAGCATGTTTGACTGCAAGTCAAGCGACGCTTACTTTACCGCAGCAGAGTATGCACACCAGATCTCTCCGTCGGTTCAGACCGCCAAGAGTCTGGGCAGGCTTTACCTGCAGCAGCGTGAGGATGCCGACAAGGCTCTTGAGTACTACAACCAGGCCATTGAGCTTGACGAGGACAGCAAGAGCAGGGGTGACACCTATTATGCAATTGCCGCTCTCTATATGTCAAAGGAGAGATATGACAACAGCCGTACAGCCGTACAGAAGTGCATATCAAACAATCCCAACAAGGGTGAGGCTTACATCCTGCTGGCTCAGCTCTATGCCGTAAAGCATGACTGGTCAAGCGATGCCGCACTGAACCGTTGCGCCTACTTTGCCGTTCTGGACAAGCTGGAGCAGGCCAAGAAGGTTGACTCTTCTGTAGCCGACAGGGCCAATGACCTTATCAGCCAGTACAAGAAGCAGTGCCCGTCGGCCGAAGACCTCTTCATGTTCGGTTACAAGCCCGGTGACAAGATTGAAATCAAGGGCTGGATAAACGAGACCACCACTATCAGATAAATGATACATACCACCGGTCGGGAACCGATGATAAAGACAACGTACCTGGCAACCGCCGTTCTGGCGGTTGTCTCGTCGTTTTTCTGCTTGTCATGCGGAAATAAGGACAAGCAGTTGGGGCCGGCTATCACAAGCAGGGATTCCACATCGGTAGTCACGACCAGGGGAGTGGACATGTTCATATCGGAAAACGGCATCATACGCTATCACGTGATAGCCGAGGAGTGGAAATGCTTTGACAAGATGGTTCCGCCTTTCAACAGTATGGAAAAGGGTGTCCTGCTGGAGATACTTGACTCCCTCATGGTTCCGGAATCCATGTTGCAGGCCGATACCGCATATTACATGAATGAGGACAAAATATGGCGCCTGAGGCATAATGTCCATGCCGAGAACACCAAGAACGAGGAGTTCGATACCCAGGAGCTGTATGTGAACAACAATACCAACCGCATGTATTCCGACAGCCTGATCCGCATCAAGCAGGACAAGCAGATCATTGTGGGTCACGGATTCGAGTCAAACAGCAATCTGACGGAATATACCATACGCAAGACCGAAGGGGTGTTTCCCATCACTGACGCAAAATGAGCCACACCCTGATCATAATGCTTGTGGCGCTGTTCCTGTCGGCGTTGTTCTCGGGGCTTGAGATAGCTTTCGTGTCGGCTGACCGTCTGCGTTTTGAGCTGGATGTGGAGAACCGGACTTTTAGCTCACGGATTCTGGAGCGTTTTTTCCGTAACCCCAACATCTATATCTCTACCATGCTGGTGGGCAACAACATAGCTCTTGTCCTGTACAGTACCATGATGGCGCATCTGATTGAGATGCTGCTGCCTCAGGATTTTATCATAAATACGAATGAGTTTCTGCTTATAGTTCTGGAAACCCTGGTGTCGACCGCAGTGGTCATCGTGGTGGGCGAGTTTGTACCCAAGACCATTTTCCGGTCCAATCCCAACGGCAAGCTCAATATCCTGGCTTTCCCCATATATCTGATTTACATCATCCTCTATCCCATTTCGCTGTTCACCACATGGCTGGCACGCATGCTGCTCAGGTTGTTTGGCGTGAGGATTGACAAGGAGAATACCGTCAAGGCTTTCAGTAAGATAGACCTGGATTATTTTGTGCAGTCGGGACTCTCCGGTACCGAGGAGGACAACCAGCCGGACCAGGAGGTTCGCATATTCCAGAACGTGCTTGATTTCTCCAACGTAAAGACACGCGAGTGTATGGTGCCCCGCAATGAGATCTGCGCGGTCGAGAAGGGTGTGTCATGGAATGCGCTGCGTGAAAGGTTCATTGAGACGGGCTATTCAAAGATTCTGGTATATGACGAGGATATGGACCATATCATAGGATATATCCATTCGTCGGAACTGTTCCGTCACAAGGATGACTGGCGTGAACATATCCAGACCATGCCTTTTGTGCCGGAGACACTTGCAGCACAGAAGCTTATGAAACAGCTTATGGCTCGCAAAAAGAGCATAGCTGTGGTGGTTGACGAGTTTGGAGGTACATCGGGAATAGTGTCGCTCGAGGATATCATCGAGGAGTTGCTGGGCGACATCGAGGACGAACACGACGTTATGAACCTGATAGCCAAGAAGACCGATGACGGGTACCTGTTGTCGGGACGAATGGAGATTGACCGCGTAAACGGCATGTTCGGTCTTAATATACCTGAGTCCGATGAATATATGACCGTAGGAGGCCTGATATTGACCAAGGCCAAGGGATTCCCCAAGGTTAATGAGAAGATCAGTGTGGGTGATTATTCGTTCAGGATACTTAAACGCGGTGAGACCAAGATAGAACTGGTTGAACTTACATTAAATAAATAAGCGCAAATTGGAGTTTTAGAACATTTTTTAGTAATTTTGTGCGCTTTTACCCGCAACAGCGGTTTTTGAGACAGAAAAAACGAATAAAAACAACAATAGAAATGGCAACATTACAGAAAATCAGAAGCAAAGGACCACTGCTTCTTATTGTTATCGGCCTTGCTATGCTGGCCTTCATTCTTGGTGACGCATGGAAGATAATCAACCCCAATCAGGGAGTTCCTTATGTCGGAACCATTGCAGGTGAGGATATTACCGCTATGGAGTTCCAGAAGGAGCTGGAGATTTACACCGACGTGGTTAAATTTGCCAACCAGACTCAGGACATAACAGAGGAGATCCAGAATTCACTTAAGGATGAGGTTTGGGCAACAATGGTACGTAACCGTATCCTCAACAAGGAAGCCAAGGCTCTGGGCCTGGTGGTTTCGGACGCAGAGGTTAAGGATGTCATTGAGCGTGGCACCAACCCCATGCTTTCAGGAACTCCTTTCAGCGGTCCCGACGGAAAGTTTGATGCCGATATCCTCAAGGATTTCATTGCTTTCTTCAGCGAGGTGGACCGTCAGTCTGTTCCCGCCGAGGAGTATGAATACTATCAGAGCCTTTACAACTACTGGCTCTTTGTGGAGCAGAGCATTAAGAGCGAGCTTCTGTATGCCAAGTATACAGCACTGGTTAACGCATCCGTATTATCCAACCCGGTTGCAGCCAGAAACGCTTTCAACAACCGTATCATGAGAACTGATGTCCTTGTGGCTTCGGTGCCTTATTCATCAGTATCTGACGGAGACGTCAAGGTTACATCGGCCGATGTCAAGAATGTCTATAATGAGAACAAGGCCGCCCTTTACAACTATTCAGAGACCCGCGACATCGTTTACATAGACCTGGAGATTACACCCAGTGATGCTGACCGTCAGGCCCAGCTTGAGGAGATGAATGAGATGGTGACACAGTTTGAGGGCGATATCGATGATTACGCATCATTCGTACGTCGTGCCGGTTCGGACATAATGTTCAGCGAGGTTGCCCGTTCTGCCAAGAACCTTCCTGCCGACGTGGCTGCCAGGATTGACTCTGTAAAGGTGGGTGGCGTCTTTGGTCCTTACTATACCGCAGATGATGATTCATACAACGCATTCAAGCTGTTGGAAATCGTAAAGGGATATGATTCAATACAGTTTAACCTGATGCAGGTTGTTGCCGATGATGAGGCTGCACAGGCCGTCCGTGCCGACAGCATTGTCAAGGCTCTCAAGAAGGGTGCCAACTTTACCGAGCTTGCAGCCAGCTACGGCCAGACCGTAACCGACCAGTGGTTGTGGGCCGATTCATATGAGCCTGCAGTCATAAGCGGTGACAATGCCGTTTATTTGAACAAGCTCAACAGCATGAAGAAGGGTGAGGTTGCATCTCTTGAACTGAGCAACGCTTGCATCGTAATCAAGGTTGTTGATGTAAAGACTCCTCTTACCAAGTACAATACCGCTATCGTAAAGCGTCCTATAGAGTTCAGCGAGGAGACAAGTGACAACGCATACAACAAGCTGAGCACATTCCTCTCACTTAACACTACAGTTGAGCAGCTCAGGGAGAATGCCGAGGATTCCGATTACCGTCTGCTTTATTATCCCGGATTCCAGAACTACAGCCACACTGTAGGCGGTGTAGCCAAGTCATCTGATGCCCTGCGTTGGGTTTTTGAGGCTCAGGAGGGTGAAGTTTCACGTATCTATGAGGTTGGCGCAGCTAACGACCATCTGCTTGTGGTAGGTGTTGAGAAGATTAATCCGCGCGGCACACGCAGCATTGAGGATGCAACTCCTGTACTTTCTCTGCGTGCAATCAATAACAAGAAGTTTGAACTTCTCAAGGATAAGTTTGCCGGCAAGAGCATTGAGGAGCTGAAGAATGCTGAGGGTGCAGGTGTTGATACAATCAGATTTGTCAACTTCAACAACGATGCATTCGTTTCATCCATCTACGCAAACGAGGCAACAATAGGTCCCAGCGTATTCAATCTTGAGCAGAATGAACTCACAGTTCCTATGAAGGGTGAGAATTGCGTGTTCGTGGCAGAGAAGATCAGTCCTGATTCATATTCTACAGAGTTCGATGACAAGACTGAGGAGTTGCGTGAGCGCAGCATCCACTCAAGCCAGATCAAGAACGCTGTCCTGGAAGAGCTCTACTATCAGGCAAAGGTTGTTGACAACCGCTACAAGAATTTCTAATTGAGAATTTAGAATTGAAAATTGAGAATTAAGAAAGCCTCGCGATATTCGCGAGGCTTTCTTATTTACGCAGGTGTTTGAGAATTCTCAATTCTCAACTTTCAATTCTCAATTGTTCTCGGGGCGGAGCTTGCGGACAACAGCACCGGTCTGCCACATCTCGCTGTCGCGCAGGGCAGCCAGCTCTTTCTCAAGACCCTCACGATAGCCGGGCTTTGAGTTGCTGTCTATTGAAATCTGAGCCTCGTTACCGCACTTGACGCTTGCATAGAGCTTCTGTACAACGGGCTTGATGGCATCGTGGAACGGGCCCATCCAGTCAAGAGCACCGCGCTGTGCAGTGGTTGAGCAGTTGGCATACATCCAGTCCATACCCTTCTGTGCAAAGAGAGGCATGAGTGACTGGGTGAGCTCCTCGACAGTCTCGTTGAATGCCTCAGAGGGAGTGTGGCCGTTCTCACGCAGAACCTCGTACTGAGCCAGAAGCAGACCCTGGATGGCACCCATCAGTGAACCGCGCTCACCGGTAAGGTCTGATGTGGCCTCGCGGATGAATGTGGTCTCAAACAGGTAACCTGAACCAATACCTATGCCGAATGCCAGAACTTTCTCAAGTGCATGACCAGATGCATCCTGATAAACGGCGTATGAGCTGTTCAGACCGCGACCCTCAAGGAACATGGTACGCAGTGATGTACCTGAACCCTTGGGAGCAACCATGATAACATCGATATCCTTGGGAGGAACAACGCCTGTGCGGTCGTTCCAGGTGATTGCGAATCCGTGTGAGAAATAGAGGGTCTTACCGGGGGTAAGGTAAGGCTTGATGTTGGGCCACTGCTGCATCTGGGCTGCATCGGACAGAAGCATGCAGATGATGGTGCCCTTCTGGGCAGCCTCCTCGATAGAGAACAGAGTTTTGCCGGGAACCCAACCGTCGGCAACGGCCTTTTCAAAGGTCTTGCCCTGACGCTGGCCAACTATAACGTTGAAACCGTTGTCACGCAGGTTGCATGCCTGACCGGGACCCTGTACACCATAACCAATAACTGCGATTGTCTCATTCTTGAGTATCTCGCGGGCTTTCTCCAGCGGGAACTCCTCACGTGTCATAACCTCTTCTATGACACCGCCAAAGTTCATTTTCATAGTTTTCTTTTTGTGTTTATGTTGTTAATATTCCATTTACTTCTTGCCGTATCTGGCCTCCATCTTGTCCAGATACTCGTTTACATGCTCAATGCGGGCGCGGGTAATTGCCACGCGGCCGGAGCTTACAAACTGGAGCATGCCGCCCTGTGCGGAGAGCTCGCGGTTGAGAGCCGTGATATCCTCGGTGCGTCCGGTCTTCTCAATGACAGAGAAGGTTGAGTTTACCTCAATCAGTTTGGCGCCGTAGCGGCGTATGATCTTGGACATCTCGGGGTTCTCGGTCAGTACGCTGGTTACCACCTTATATAATGCCACCTCCTGCATGAATATCTCATCATCGGTAAAGAACTGGCACTGCAGCACGTCGACCTTCTTCTCTATCTGGTCCACTATCTTGACGATAGTTTCGCGGTCTGCCATAGCGGTGATGGTGTAGCGGTGCACGCCGGGAATTGATGAGGCCGATACGTTCAGACTCTCAATGTTTACCTGACGGCGTGTGAAAACGGCGGTAACCTGGTTAAGGATACCGGCTATGTTCTCCGAGTGAACTATCAGCGTGTATAACTTCTTCTCGTTCTCCATATTATATTTCAAATATCATCTTATCCACCGGGCTACCCGGCTTTATCATCGGCATCACATTCTCCTCATCCATGACGGCGGCCTCAAGCAGGAACGGACCCTTGGCGCTGATGAGTTGCTTTACGGCATCCTTGAGCTGCGAGCGGTCCGTAACCAGAGCATAGGGGATATTGTAGCCTGCGGCAATCTTGCTGTAGTCAGGGTTCATCATGTGGGTGCATGAGTATCGGCTCTGGAACATCATCTCCTGCCACTGGCGTACGTTGCCCAGATAGGAGTTGTTCATAAGGATCATCTTTACGGGAGCACCGGTCTGCATTATGGTGCCCAGTTCCTGGATATTCATCTGGAAACCGCCGTCGCCCATGAATGCCAGGATCATGCGGTCAGGGGCACCGAATGTGGCTCCTATGGCTGCAGGCATACAGAATCCCATAGTTCCCAATCCGCCCGATGTTACTATGCTGCGGGGTGTGCGGTACTTGAAATAGCGTGATGAGAACATCTGGTTTAGTCCTACATCATTTACCAGGACGGCGTCTGCGGGGGCAGCGTCGCTCACTGCTGTCACAACCTCACCCATCTTGAGCGGGCCGCCGGCGGGATGAATGGCGCTGTCAATCACCTTGTCATACTCCTCGTTGTCAAGCGGCTTGAAACTCTCAATCCACTCCTTATGGTCAGCCTTTGCCATACGCTCGGTAATGAGTTTGAGTGTAAGGCGGCAGTCACCAAGAACGGTCACATCGGGTTTTACGTTCTTGCCGAACTCTGATTTGTCTATATCCAGATGTATTATCTTGGCCTGCTTGGCATATGTATCCAGCGTGCCGGTAACGCGGTCATCAAAACGCATGCCTACGGCAATCAGGACATCGCACTCGTTGGTCTTTACGTTGGGGGCCAGGTTGCCGTGCATTCCCAGCATACCCATGTTGAGCGGGTGGTCACTGGGCAGGGCGGAGAGTCCCAGCAGCGTGCGTGCTGCAGGCAGGTTGCCCTTCTCTATGAATGCGGCCAACTCCTTTTCGGCATTACCCAACTCAACTCCGTGACCAACCAATACCAGCGGCTTTTTGGCGCTGTCAATAAGCTGTACTGCATCATTTATCTGGCTCTCAATGGGATCGGGAGCGGGAATGTAACTGCGTACATAGTCTATCTTGGCGGGCTTGAAGTCTATCTGCTGCATCTGGGCGGTCTTGGTAAAGTCAAGCACCACAGGGCCCGGACGGCCTGAGCCGGCTATGTAGAATGCGCGTGCCACAGCCCAGGGTATATCCTCGGCGCGGCGTATCTGATAACTCCACTTGGTGATAGGCTGCGTTACACCCACCAGGTCAATCTCCTGGAAAGCGTCGGTGCCCAGGGCATCGGTGCCAACCTGACCGGCTATAACCACAATGGGCGTGCTGTCAAGCATTGCGTCACTTATGCCTGTGATGGTGTTTGTGGCACCCGGACCGCTGGTCACTATGGCCACACCGGTTCGGCCCGATACGCGTGCGTAACCCTGCGCAGCGTGCGTGGCGCCTTGCTCGTGACGGACCAGAATCTGCTTAAGGTCCTTCTGGTGGTCATACAGTGCGTCAAACACCTTGATGATAGAACCGCCAGGGTATGCAAAAACGGTATTCACATCCTCGGCAAGCAATGCGCGGAGCATTGCCTCGGCTCCTGTTATCATATTACTCATAATCTGCTCAATCTATTATTCTTACACCACCCTTATCGGCCGAACTTACCATATTGGCATATGCCTTGAGACTCTTGGCTACCACACGCTTGCGGGTAAGCGGGCGCATGGGACGTGCCTGGAGCTCTGCATCGGTAAGACGTACGTTTATGCTGCGGGCGGGAATGTCTATGTCAATTATGTCGCCGTCAACCACCTTGCCTATGGCGCCTCCGTTGGCTGCCTCGGGTGATATGTGTCCTATACTCAGGCCCGATGTACCGCCGCTGAAACGACCGTCGGTGATAAGGGCGCAGGCCTTGCCCAGATGGCGTGACTTGATGTACGATGTGGGGTAGAGCATCTCCTGCATTCCGGGACCTCCCTTGGGGCCTTCGTGGGTGATTACGACCACATCGCCGGCTACGACTTTGCCGCCGAGTATGCCCTCTACGGCATCCTCCTGTGAGTCAAATACCTTGGCGGGACCTGAGAACTTCCAGATGCTCTCGTCAACGCCTGCGGTCTTTACTACGCAGCCGTCAACGGCTATGTTACCCTTGAGGATTGCCAGGCCGCCGTCCTTGGAGTAGGCGTGCTGCAGGTCGCGGATGCAACCGTTTGCGCGGTCGGTATCCAGCTCCTTGTATGTGCTGTCCTGTGATCCCAGCTCAATGTTGAAGCGGTTTGCCGGTGCAGTCGTGTATATGCGCTTGGCCTCGGGGTCAATATTGTCCTTGAGTATGCTGTACTTTTCAATAAGCTCTCCATAGGTGTAACCGGTCACGCTCATGGCGTCAGTATGCAGCAGACCGCCTTTGGCAAGTTCGGCCAGGATGTTGAGTACACCGCCTGCGCGGCCTACATCCTGTACGTGATACTTCTGGGTGTTGGGGGCAACCTTGCAGAGGCAGGGAACGTTGCGTGACAGACGGTCTATATCGTCCATCTTGAAATCAACTCCGGCCTCATAGGCTACAGCCAGCAGATGCAGTATGGTATTTGTGGATCCGCCCATGGCTATGTCCAGGTTCATTGCGTTCTCAAAGTTACGCTTCTGTGCTATGCTGCGGGGCAGTACGCTCTCATCACCCTCCTGGTAGTACTTGAGGGCATTCTTAACTATGAGCGCTGCGGCATCCTTCATAAGCTGCACGCGGTTCTTGTGCGTAGCCAGTATGGTGCCGTTGCCGGGCAGTGACATGCCCAGAGCCTCGGTGAGGCAGTTCATTGAGTTTGCGGTAAACATACCTGAGCAGCATCCGCAACCGGGGCAGGCCGTACGCTCAATGGCTGCAACTTCGGCGTCCGATACAGTCTCGTCACCTGACTTGATCATTGTATCTATTAGGTCCAGATGAACACCGTTCAGTTTTCCGGCCTCCATGGGGCCTCCGCTTACGAATACGGTGGGGATGTTTAGGCGCATGGTAGCCATAAGCATACCCGGGGTGATCTTGTCGCAGTTGCTTATGCAGACCAGGGCATCGGCCTTGTGGGCGTTTACCATGTACTCTACGCTGTCGGCAATTATGTCACGTGAGGGCAGCGAGTAGAGCATGCCGTCATGACCCATTGCAATGCCGTCATCTATGGCTATGGTGTTGAATTCGGCGGCAAAACAACCCAGACGTTCAATCTCTTTCTTGATTATCTGGCCGGCCTCATGAAGATGTACGTGACCGGGTACAAACTGTGTGAAAGAGTTTGCTATGGCAATGATGGGCTTGCCCATCTGCTCTTTCTTCATGCCGTTGGCAACCCACAGGGCGCGGGCTCCTGCCATTCGGCGACCCACGGTACACTGGTCACTTCTCAATGGAATCCTCATAATATTCAATCTTTTCTGTATATATATTCACAATTAACCTATCAGGCGTAATTGAACTGCAAAGTTACCTATTTAATAGGTAGTGCAAAACATTTTT
>Ga0310786_10001065_pt1 | contig 44158 bp, 63 predicted proteins | sample AusTroGonzalo_MG_FD_203881 | JGI IMG/M metagenome (GOLD analysis project Ga0310786, IMG submission 203881) | Bovine rumen microbial communities from tropical cattle in Woodstock, Queensland, Australia - Gonzalo_03 (v2) (version 2) | ecosystem: Host-associated > Mammals > Digestive system >...
GCCAACTTTTCAACCGCTTCTTTGGTTGATTTGCGCGGGTTTTTCGGGTTCGGTTTCAACTCTGATAACCGCCTGTACTCAATTTGGTTGTGAACGTCTTGTGGCCGTTCGTTTTTCCCTTTAACGTTTGCCATAATCGTAATGTTTTGTGCAAATGTAGTCAATAATTATTTAACGGCAAATCCCGAATGGTTTTTTACGCCATTCGGGGTTTGTTCAATCTTCAACCATCATCATACAGGCCGGGGAATCCGGGTTGATGGGTTTACCTGTCAGCGAACAAATTGTGTTGCCTTGGGGATTTAGGCAATTCCAACATTGGCGGCATTTCTTGCCCTCAACCTTGGGCGGGTCATTTCGGTTCGTACTCATTTTGGAAATCCGCTTTTGATACAACCTTGAATAACCCATCTTTCACAAACACGATGTAATCGGATTCGGCCGCGTGCGCCCAAACGGAACCGCTTGCGTTCAAGAAATGGAACGTGCCTGTTTTCCCCGTTTCTTTTTCGAATTCCCCGTTTCCGATGAATTCCAAAAGTCTATCCACGTTGTCGGGGCATACCTGTACGGCCTTTATTTCTTCTAATTTATGGCAATACGTTTGCCCGCTTTCGGGATTCTCTTTGCCCGGATTTTCGCGGTATCGAAAACCGATGGTGTTATCTTCTTTGAATTTGATGCGTGCAATTAGCGTTTCGCGTTCTGCATCATCCTTTATTTCAATCAGACGTTTTCCCACACGGCCCGCAATAGCATTGTAAATGGCATTGATATAATTGGGGTCGTGGTGTTTGGTGTAATCCGCTTCGATAAAGAAATGGTCGCCGCCGTTCTTTGGCTTGCACGGCATTTCCGTAAGGGATTCAACCATTGCGCACAATTCGGAATCCCACGATGTCAACTTTTCTTTCCAATATTCCATAATCAACTTTTGATTTTGTTTTTGACAATATCCCAACCGTCTTTTCCCAATGCCATTGCAAGCGGGAAACACGTTATATCTCCTTTGGGTACAACAACATCGTAAAAACCCAATTGGCCCGATACAGGCATTTCCACAACCGGGCGTGGGTTGCGCATCATCCATCCCCAACCCTTTTTGGGTCTGTCCTGTACAGGGATGCAAGTTGCGGCCCAATCTTCCGCCGTGAAATCTTCAACCCGCTTGACATCGTACAATTCCACGAATCCCAACGTAACGCCGGACATCATGCCGGGCAATACGGGTTTTGCGCTTGAACAAACCAATACGTCGCCGCGATATGTCGTATTCCTTGAACGAACTTCAATGGATTTTTGGGCGTGACGTTCCCCGTTATCGTCTATATATTCAACCCGCGTTAATAATGACGCATAAGGTTGTTTGACGCTTAACCCTTTGAATTTGTCGTGCAATTCGGGGTTATAATCTTTTTTGTCTAACTGCATAATTGTTCAAATCGGTTAATGATTTCTATTTCCCAAGTCCAACCCAACTTATTCTTTATGTTCTTTATCTTGTTTCTTCCATACAATAATGTTGCGTGGTCAATTCCCAACGCCTTTGAAACCTTGGTTGACGGGTAGCCGGATTCCATCAGTTTCGCGCCGATGGCCCAACGGCAAACCGGTAATGGATATGTGCGTTTTCCGCTTAATATATCATCCCGTGTTTGTTCGCTTGCCGTGACCATTCGGTTTATTAGTGTATCGAATAATTCGTTAAAGTCCATAATTAAAATGGCGCGTCGCCTGTTTCGGGTTGCAGGGCCGGGGCCTGTTCGGGTTTCTTTCCGCCCAACAATTCCATTTCATCAATGATGATTTCGGTAATGTATCGTTTTTGTCCGGCGTTATCTTCATAATCGCGGGTGCGGATTTTACCGACAATCAACAACGGGGTTCCCTTTTTCACATATTGTTCGCAAACACCGGCCAACCCGGGTTGTTTGGCAACGCAAATGTGCCAATCTGTGACATCGGGGATTTGGCGGCCGTCTTTGGTTGTGTATCCGCGTTCGGTCGTGCCCAATGTGAATTGCGCAACTTTACCACCTTTTTCGAAATTCTTTATTGTCGGGTCGGCCCCGACGTTGCCTTTTAGAATTACTTTGTTCATATCGAAATAAACTTATAGGTTAATTAATCGTCAAATTTCGCGCCTTGCAACAGATATTCGCGTTTCAAATCGGACCAACCGGCCGCATCGTTCAATTGTTTGCGGTCCCCGTCGTTCACGAATTCAACCCACGTTCCGCCGACCGTTGACGCACGCAACAGACGTACCAAATGTTTCTCAAAGAACCGACGATATTTGAAATACTGACAATCCGGGTTTAGTTCCAAAACCCTTTTGGTATCCTTTGGGTGTGCCACCTTTGGGGCCTTTGTCAGTTTCTTAAAGTTCGCGTTGGCAAAATCCTTACGGATGGAACGCCGTACAATATCATCAAACCTTTTCATTTTGGTATTCCTGTATCAATCGTTCGTTGGTGTACTCTGTTATTCCGAATATCCGCATATTCTGACGCGTCGGCCGGTGTTCATACCGGTTGTGACATTCGAAACACAACACCGTTATATTGCGCGGGTCAAATGCCATATTTGGATATGCGCCACGGCTCAAATTATGGGATATATAAACGGCCGAATATTCCTTTAACGGCTTCATACATTCGGAACAGACGTGCGGCGAATGTTGCCAACACCAACGGTAAAATCTTTCGTTTTCTTCCGGGGTGTGTCCGGTCCCGAACAATTCCCGTTGTATTGATACCCGCAAGCGGTGTTCCATAACAAAACGGCGGTCATTCAACGGTTCGAATCCTTGCGTTCTGCAATAGTCGTAATCCGCCCGGGTATCAATCGCAATCGGTTCCATTTATTCGTCGCCGTTATCGGGTTGCGCGTCTGATTGGTCGCCAAACAACGACAATTGCGCCTGTTTGCCGTTGAATATGAATTGGTAAACCTCGGATTGTATTGCCTTTGCAATGGTTTCCAATTCTTCTTCAAATCCAAATGAAACGTTGGCCAACTTTATGCACGGGGTGTTGATACAGGTTTTAAGGCCGTTCGGGGTTTCGAATACGGATGTAATGACCACGCCGATTTTGTCCCCGGTTCCGGCCCACGTCACGCCGCGCACGCTTATTTTCGAAATCAGTTCGTCAGCAAATGAACGGGCCTTGGCTAACTTGGAATCCGCCATTTTGAAATCGTCCGATTCCAACAATGACAGAAACGATGTAATGTTGAATACACGGGCAACCACTTGGCGCAAATCCTTGAACAAACCTTGCAAATCGGGGTGTACGTCGCGGTTGATGGTTGCTTGGTAATCTGTAATGGTCAGTTCGCCGCCGATTTCTTCCGTAACTTGGTATGTGGCTTGCAAACCACCATCGGGCAACAACTTTACCTTTGACAAATTGAACTTTTCTTCGCTTGGCTTTTTGATTGTTTCTTCCATAATTAATTTGATTTCTTGTTTTCCGGTTCCGCCGGTATCGGGGTCAGTACGCCAACGGCGATTTCGACCAACTTGTTAATATCTTCGACGATGGCCAATTCAGCCGGGTTCGCCTTTTCCTTTTGTTTGTGTGCCAACCAATTCTTTGTGTACTCCAAATAAAACGTTGGGGTGTTGTGGAATGTGATTGTTTCTTGTTTCTTTTGTGCCATAATTAATTGTGTTTTAATATCCATTCTTTGGCCTTTGTTTCACTTTTGAAATTTTTGGGTACAATTTTCCCATCCATTTCTACTAAGAATAATCCTTTTTGGATTTTGATAACATTAAAGTCGTGGGTTGTTTTAGCCATTGCAACAATTGTGGGTTTTGGTTTCGGATTCATCAATTGTTCCATATTGCGCAATCTTTGGTATTCCAAATCAACGCATCTTTTCGCATCTTCCAATGCTTTATTTGCTTTTCGTGCTTTTTTATCCATATCGTTATGAATTAAAGGTTACGTCAACCAATAGCGGTTCGGACGACCACGTTATTTCCGGGAACCATTCTTTGGGTAATAGGGAAAACTTATCGAACGGGTCGTTGACCATCCAATAACCCGAATTGCGGTCGCGTTTTGGCAACTTATCGTATATGTACAAATTGCCGTTCTTATCCCGGGCAACATATCCGTTGATGGTGTATTCCATATCAAAATTCGGTTTCGTTCAACAATTGGGTTTCAATTTCACTTATTTTCGGCGAATTTTCGATTTGCGGGCATTTCTCGGTTTTGACGTTAGTTTGTACGGGTATGGTCGTTTCGTGCGATTGTGGGGCAATTTTCGCGGTTCCATAATTCAATCAAAAAATCGTCAATCTTCGTGTCGGTTATCTTTATATTTAAAAATTAGGTTTTTATGAAATTCATATATACCTCTTGCACATCTTGAAATTCCCGATGTATCAACATTTAATTTAAATAACCTTTGAATCTTCAATGTAAACATTCAAGTTTTCGGCGGCGTATTGTTTAAGCCAATCAATAAAATCGGACATTCGGGATTTATCCAAATTCCTTGCGCTTGTCAGATTGGAACCATATTCGGATAATAACAGAATTTCCAACGTTCCCAATGAATAGCGGTTGCCTAATTCCTTGAACGCCTGTTGACAGGTCGGCAAAATGTACGAATAAAAATATGATTGTTGAGCCACCGTGGAACCCGGTTCAGCAACTTCAAACGTTACAATAACGCGCATACCCTTGTTGTCTGCCGCGAATTGGTTTATCCGGTCCATCGGCAAACGTAATTTGCCGTCTTTTCCGATGGTTCCGGATTCGCTTATTTTGTCCGCTTTCATATCAATTGGCCTTTTTCTTGGGTAACAATTCCGATTCCAATTCCGGGAATTCGTCAACGACATATTGCGCCACGGTCAACGCGTATGCCTGTCCGCATATCTGTTGAATGTACAGACGTTGGGCGGCGGGCAACAAACAACGCTTGGCGAATATCTGAATGTAATAAAACGCCAAATCGTCCGTGGTCAGATTACGCAAATGGTCTATCGGATGGGCGGGTATCTTCATACCTTTTGCGCCACCGGCTTTGCGCATTGCTTCATACGATTTGCGTATGGCTTCGCGGTCCTCTTTTTGGGCCGTCCAATATGCCGCCAAATTGTCACGGAACCGGTCGGTTTTTATGACATCTTCGACGGTCATATTTTGCAACGCCTTACATTGCTTTATCTTTTCTTGCAAATCCTGTTTCATATCCTGTATATTAAACCCCACCCCGGACAGGGACGCACAAACCGACAAATTATTAAACATTCATCGTGTCCGGGGCGTGGGTTATGGTTACTTCAAACCCAAAGATTCTTTTGCCACATCCATTCCTCGCAATACGCCCTTTTGGAATGCGTCGCACAACATCCGGGTTATACTCTCAATGTAAGGTCCGCAAACCTTTTGCATTTCTTCGTTTGTTTTTCTAATTGATTTGTCCATATCGCCTGTATTTAGTTAAACGTTTTCAATCTTTGTGGTACGGAAAGAACCAATTTCATAATCGGCCGTTTCGTGCATTACCTGTACGCCCGCCAAATCCGGGTCGTTTGCTTTGATTTGCTTTGCGTACTCAACCGCCTTTGCGTGGTCGTGGAAAATTCTTCCATCAACGATGTTATCTTCCAAACCGCCGGGGCATAAAACAATTTTGTAAATCATAATGTGTTGTATTTAAGTTTCCGGGAATCGGCCCGGTCCGGGTTTGTAGTCGGTGCGGGAATCGAACCCGCATTACGGGAATGAAAATCCCGTGTCCTAACCGTTAGACTAACCGGCCAATCTGTTGTGGCTTTTCCGGGAATCGAACCCGGACCCCTGTAATGGGACGAATGTTTGGGATTCGCGCGTTTACCAATTTCGCCAAAAAGCCATTTTCGGGGTTAGACGTTTCGCAACGTTTCGCCCCTGTGATTATTTTTATGTTTAAATCATTATAAGGCCGTTGAGCCTTGATGCGCCGCCGGGATTCGAACCCGGAATACAAGTGCCAAAAACTTGTGTGTTACCGTTACACCACGGCGCAATGTTTTTAATCAATTCTTCTCCAATCCAAATTTTTGAAACTGAAACGTTTTTCGGTGCGCTTGATATAGAATGCGCGAACGAAATCCGGTTCATATTCTTTGGTTAAATCGCCACGTTTTACACCTCTTTCCAATGTTTGTGAACAATCGTTCAATTCATCCAATGAACTCTTGCCGTAACATTCGTATTTGTTTGTTATCACAAACATTGTTGAACCAACCGGCATTTCCTTTATATCATCCAAAACGTTACAGAAACGGCCCAAAAAACCGGGGTGCATAGCCTGTTCGGTAAAAAGGAAAGAACGCATTTGGCGGAAACCCTCTTTGTCTGCGTTCCATATTAATGCCGTTCCATTCTCAATAAAAAGTTTGTGTGTCATATCGCTTTGTATTTGGTCCCGGGAACCCGCCCGGTCGGTCAGATTCGCAACCGAATCCGAATGCAAATATAAGCATACTTTTTTATGTGCAATAACTTTTGATTATTTTTTTTCGGAAAATTGCAAAATTTTTTGCGGGTCGCTTATTTCCGGATACCAATTCACGGTTCCGTTGGCCAACGCCCGGGCAAACGCTTTGTCCGTTTCTTTATGTTGGCCCAATTCGAACCACCATTTATGTTTGGCGCGTTTACACATTATGCGATAACCGCCCAATATCTTTTTAACGTATGCGTCAACCATTTTGTATTTCTCTTTTGAAATAGGCCCGGGAACCATAACACGTTACAAGTTCCCAACCCTTTGCGCCTAAATCGTGAAACATTTTGTGTTCGGTTTCCAAACCCAAACCGTCCAATTTCATAATCTTGTATTCCCATTGTGTTTTGGGTTCCATCCCTTGTTCTTTTGTATCGCGGAATAATGGATGGGTACATTTGAAATCCGCCCGAAATGATTTGCAATAATCTTTCATTTCGCAATCATTACATTTGTTACTCATATCGCCTTTTGTTATTTAATGGGTAATTTCTTCAAATCATCAATCAATATGTATTTCGAATCCCACACGGCACACCGGACCAAACGCGGGTCGCGGTCTGAGGTTCTTTCATCATCCGGGATTACGATTGCATCCGATGGGAACTTATATCCGGCTTTGCATTTGCGCCATTTTACTGCTTGTTGCAAAATGTTTTTCCCAAAAACAGAAACAAAATCATCGTATTTGCATTGTACGATTTGTTTTTCTTCATCAATAGAACCGAATGCGGGACAACATTTGCAACTATTTGAACCCACGGTGCAAAAAGAATGTTCACATAAAGTTTGGGACCAATCCCCAATGACGGTGTGCCCCTCTACCGTTATGGTTCCATCTTTCAATATTGTATAATGTTTCGCTTCCATATCGCCCGGTGTTTAATCAAACAATGACGGAACGGGATTCAGCAAACGCCCGTTCAGTTCGTCCAACTCTTTTTCCATCTGTCTTGACAGATTCAGCGCGGATGGGTCTTTGAACTTGAACCATCGGCGTTGATTGTGCCTTAATTGCGCCACGAAACGCACATATTCCGCCGCCTGTTCCGGCGTAATTGCGTCAATCTTTGTAATCTTGGGTAATTCCATAATCAAAATAATTTGTATTGTTCTTTTTGGGGTAAATTAGCCATTATCCAACTAATTTCATTTGCCAACATATAACGGCCAAAATGCATAATTAAGATTGCATCAGAATTCCACAATGTAATTTTGACGGTCGGATATAATTGCGCCGCCTTTTCTGCATATCTTCTTTTGCGTTCGGCCTTTTCTTCTTTCATTCCTTTAACCCTCAATTTTAACGTGTTCATCCATCGCATCGGATGTACCATTACATACGGAATTCCGGATGTTTCGATAATGGCTTTAAGGTGTTCAAAGTTTGCCAACATTCGTTGTATCCTGTACAACTTTCCCATATTGGTTTTGCCATCAGTTCCGGGCGTTATATCGTCCGGGCGCACGGATAGTTTTTCCAAAAAGACGATGGGTTTGTAGGTGGCCGCGTAATATTGCAAGAAATCGGCCAATTCCGTTACATCCTTTGGCATTTTCACGACCTTGGGATGGTCGCCCGGGATGAACACGGCGATTCCGCCGTTGGCGGACCCGGGGTCAATCCCGATAATGCAATTAATGTGTATCTTTTCCATCATTCAAACTTTATGTGTTCGGACAAAACCACACCGTCGGCAACCATCTTTTCGAATGTCTTGCACAATGCGCCGCGTCGCGCCGTTTCAAATGCCCGTACCTGTATTTCCTTATCTTCTGTTCCCTTTTCTTTCAAATGCCGAACGTCGTACATCTGATAATTTACCGTTAGTTCCCGGATTTTCTTTTGCAGTTCTGATTGCAATATTTCATCAGTAACCACGATATCGGTTGCCAACCCTGTATCGGCCAATATGTCGTAAAACAACATTTCCTTTATCGCTGACATTTCCGGCATTTTGCGGTTTACCTTGAAATATCCGTATGCGTCAATCAGATTTTGCCGCAATTCGTTCATCGCGCCGCGTACCTTGGATTCATCAACAGGTGTCGGCGTTGCGTCATACGCCTTTTTCAAGACGTTGGCGCGTTGCTTTTCGTATGCGTTCAAGACCTTGCAAATGTATTCGGCGTTGAAACTCTGATAATGGCCCCGGTCGGCGGTCCCATCTGACCGTTTGGGTAAGAATTCATCCAACGCCCCGGTTATGCACATTTCAAATGCCAACCGGAAATCGCGCAATGTCAAACCGCCGTAATGACGTTTCAAGATTTCCACGATGCGAACACACAAATAACTCATTTCGGCGTTGTCCGTGGTTCTATATCCCACATCCTTTGCAATGAACTTGACGGCCTTGGCCAACTCAATCGCCAATTCGCCATCTTCATATTCCATTATGGTTTTGGCCGTGGTCGCAAGAAACACCGAACGTTCGGCCGGTCCCAATACCGCCATTATTTCCGGATTCGCGGCCATCGTGCGGCGCACGCTGACGGCCGTTTGTGGCTTATAAACTGCAATTCCTGTTTCCATCATTCCGACATCATTTTAAGATATTCCATTGCGTCCGGGTCAATACCGCCGGGGTTGTTCAATTTATGTAATTTGCCGCTTTCCATATCCTTACGCATAAAGTTACGGGCCGTTGCAATCCAATCACGTTTCTTTGCGCCTTTACTTGCGGACCAATCCGAAACGACGTGGTAATAATATACGATGTCAACGCCGTTAAATTCCGGCGAATTGAATTCGGCCGCAAACAACTTATAATCTGCATATTTTGAATTCTCAAATATACATAAATTTTCCGATGTACGACGTGGACGGGTAACGGTTATTGGCTCAAATTCGGGTTGACCGTCAAACAAACCGCCATCGGCGGGTTTATTATTATCAGTAAGTGAAACGGATTGTTCTTTATTAGTATTTATTAGTTGCGGGTTTTCCGTAAACGGGTTTTCCGTATGCGGCTTTTCCGCGTTCGGATTTTCAACATTGGCAAATTCCGCAACGTCTGAAATTATGTAATCGTATCCGGAAAACATACCGTGTTTGTCGCGTACCTCTGTTCGTTTGCAATAACCCAATTCGATTAACTCTTTGATTCCGTTATTGGTGGCGTCGCGTCCATCCTTGGCGTGTTTCTTTAATTCGGAAAGATTCAAATTCCAATCGTCCGGTAAACTCATAACATATATGATTATTCCTTTGGCTTTCCAACTCAATCGTTGGTCCCGGATAAAATCATTGTTTACCGCCGTAAAATTGCCTTTATGTTTTGTTCTTTGTATCGAATCCATATCAAAAGAAATTCCCGAATTTTGGGCCACCACAACCACAAAATCCGGGAATCTTTTGCCCCATCCGGGGCGTTTGTATCCTATCCGTTGGTGGTGGTCAACGCTTTATGTCGTTGCAAATATAGATATTATTTGTATTCGGGAAACAAAATCGGATTATTTTTTATCAGTTCGTCCAATTCGTTTTTGGCCTGTTCCGCCCTATCGTATGCGCCCGGATTGAACAGACGCACACGGGGTTGTTTGTTGGCAATTTCTTTCAGTTCGGCGGCCTTGCGGTATGGCTCAATCCAATACCGTTTGATGCGGATTTGTTCGCCGTACCTGTTGATAACTTGCAATCTTTCCCGGCTGATTGGAACACCGATGTTTTCCAATTCGCTTAACCTTGCGGATAATCGGTAAATACCCAAATCGTTCAACGCTTCTAAACTTGTTATCTTTTGGCCTGTCTTGAAAAAGGCCATTAAACGTTTCTTTTGAGATTCGGTTGCGGTTACGTTTTCGTTGTTGTTCATAATCATTCGTCTTTATTTGTTAGTAATAGGGATAAATTTTCCGTGGGGTGCATTGCATCCCGGATTTCGCCGCATCTGTTGTAATTGGCGATACAGGAAACCACCGGGTAACGGGAATTGTCGCCCGGCTTGTTGCTTTTGGCGAATTGTACTGACAAATCGAATACCGTGTTGGTAACGGTTCCGTACATCGTTTGTACTGCATCGAACGAATTGCGAATGTTCTTGACGCTTGACGCCTTACCCTTGGTTGCAAATTGCCATACACCAACCACGCCCCGGACGGCCGGAATGATTACGCGCATTGTCAATGTCACGTCCCAATTTTCCGCACCGCGTTTCGTCGGATTCTTGGCCGCAATCTGTTCCATTATTTGCGGATAATCATTGATGGAATACGGCGCGTATTTCTTGCCGTCCCAAACCTCGAATGTCTGACCGTCGCCGGATGCAACCAACGCGCCTTTGTCGTCCCTATATTCGTAACGTTCGCGGCATACCTTTTCGGGGTCGTCATCCGGGAATATAACTTGAATCGTTTGCGGCTTTTCGCCTAACGCTTGCGTGAACAATGCCGCATATTTACCCGTCGGCCGGAACCAATCAATGGATTGCGGCAAACCGCGTTCGTTCTTCATACCGATATGCAAACGGCCGATTTCCGGCAATTCCAACATCGAACCGTTTGCGTCGTTTCTAATTATTCGTCCGCCCATACTCACATTTCAATATCTAAATTCAACAAATCAGTCTTTGCCGCCATCGGTTCCGGGTCGGCTTTCGGTAAATTTTCCGTGTTTTGCCCTGTATTCGATTTTCTTTCGTCTGACGTGGGTTTGGACGGGCGCGAACTTTTCGTGGCTCTGACGGCCTTATTTGGGGCCGAATCGGGTGCGTTGTCCGAATCTTTGGATTCCGGGGATTTTATACCCAATGCCTTTTCCGCGGATTCGATTTCTTCTTTGGTTATTGTCGGGGCGTTGGCCGCCTGTTCCGGGGTGTCTTTTTTGTCCCTCTTTGTCTTTATCAGTTCGGCCAATGACAGATTCAACAAATTATCCTCAATCTTGCCGTTATCCAAATCCAATTGGCCTTGCACGATGGTAAACGTGTTGTCTCTCTTTGCATCTTCGATGGCGGCCAAATCTAACAAATACGGAATCTTCTTGGCATTCACGGAATCCGTTTGGTCTTTTAAATTGTATGACGGGGCCTTGCGCCAATCCTTGGGACTGAAATTGAACAACTTTTGTATCGGCTTTTCCGGGCAATACACATCCCACATCATTTTGTACAAATGCAATTGGATTTCGTGTTCCTCGTAAAATCCTTTGCGCCCGCTTTTGAAATCCACGATGGCGGTAAAGGTTTCGGCCGTCTTGGGGTTCGTCATTTCGCACGGCAAATCAAGACATCCGGCATAATGGTATTCGGGATGTACCAACGCGATTTCAACGGCCAACGGTTTTACGTTCCAATCCTTGACGAATTGGGCGAACGCCAACACGTCTTTGCGTATTGTAACCAACCAATCGCCAAACACCTTATCCGGCAAATTGTTCCGTTCCATATAATCCAACAGAACACCCGGTACGGCGTCGAAATCGTAATGGCGGTTGATTATCAGTTCTTCGAATTGGGCGTGCATAAACGTACCGTATGCGGCCGCCAAATCCCTTTTTTCCGTCGAACCCTCTTTGCCATTGGCGGCAATCCAATCCAATAACGCGGGTGGGGTCGGCATTACCTGTTTCAACAATGTAGTTACGGACGGGTAAAATTCCGGGTTGCCGTTGGCGTCGAACCGGTAATAATAACGGTGGCCGTCCGAATTCAATTGATAAACTTTGTATGGCGGTTCTTTCAACGCATCAGCATTGAAAAACAACGCCGTCATTTCTTCCACGGTCATTCCCGGGAACAACTCTTTTGTCGTGTCTTTTGTTTCCATATCGCCTGTATGTTACTTTTTGTTGATTCTCATTATTTGTATGTATTCGCGCAAGAACATTCCAAAGTTGATTGCGGACAAAATGATTACGGCAAACAATGCCGGTTGCCAAAAGATTGCGACGATGGCGCAACCCAATACCACGGCCCAAATGATGGCCCAAAACAGATTCAATGAACTTTAATATTTCATAATTTAATCGTTTGAAAGTCCAAACAGGAAATCGGCCGTGCAATCCAACATTTCACAAATGACGCGCACCCATTCGGGGTTTATCTTTTGTGTCTTGCCGCAACATAAATTGGTCATATTGACCTGTTGCGCAATGGCGGTTGAATCCGGCCATAACTTTTCCGAAATGTCTTTTTTGAACACCTTTTTGCCCTGTGTGTTTGCGCGGGCCAACGCTTCATTAATTCGTAATGTCATTTCGTTTTTGGTTTTGTTGTTGTTAATAATTCCGTTTCTTCTCTGTCGTTGTTGTTTCAAGAACTCAATATAATTTTCCAAAACATTCTCAATGGCCCAAGAATCCAAATTTTTGTACTTGGCGGCGGCTTCTTGGATGTCGTTTTCGAAATCGGCCGATTCATCTTCGATAATTTCTTCCGGCGTGCGGTTATCCATATAACGGTCAAATTCCGCGTCCAATCTTCTATCGTCCAAATCACTCATAATATTTATTCTTTCGGGCAACCTTTTGATACCCATTCAACTATATCATCAATCGTTTCATTTTTAAATTCAAACGAAACTTTAATACTCATCGCTACCGTTTCAAATAAAGAAAAATGTTCTATTTTGTATTTTTTAGCGATATTATAATATACACACCCACGTTCTATTGCAGTCATTGAATTAAGTTTATCACCGTGACAATGCCACAAATACGCGGCCAATTCATACATTCGTTCTAATTCTTCAATACCTTTCATAAGACGTATTCGGGATTATGCTTTTTGAACAATAGGAAACTGACGAATAGGTTTGCACCCACAATCAGATACCACCATAAATGTTCGGATTCGCCACACATCGCCAATAAGGATATGGCGAAATAGATTGATGAAAACTTTTTCATATCGCCCGTTATTACTTGTTATTCATCATTCTTTCCATAAAGGTATGTTCAAATTGTTCCATTACCTGTTGGCGTTTCTCTTTCTTGAATTGCTCAAAACAATTCTCAACCAAAGTTTTAGACATCGCTTCAATTTCTTTGGCAAATTGTGAATTATCGGATGAATAATACCCGGTTTTATACGCAAATCGGTTCTTTATCCATTCTTCAATTGAATAATCTTTGCCATCAAGTCTAAACTTGATTTCTTTGGCGGCTTTTTTGATACACTTTGAAACCTCTTTTTTAAATGTTGTTTCAATGTAATTTGTTACCTGTCTTTGGATTTCCTTTACAATGTCGGTATTTAACTTCTCTGTTAAACCCCTCTTAACCTCGTTCAAGATTAAACGTTTGAATTCTTCTTTTGCACTATCTTCGTTGTAATCAAAGAATTCGCCTAAATCAATTTCAATTGTTCCTTTCATATCGCTTTGTCTTTAATCCCGGAACCCGCCGGGTCGGTGTTGCAAAGTTAGTTATTATTTCTTTATGTGCAATAACTTTCGGTTTAATTTCTTCGATTGTGTCTTATTGCATCCGTTGATGCAACAACGTCTTTATCGCCGTGAACGCCTGTTCGTTGGCCTTGTATTCATCAAACGTGCAATCGGCAATGAAATCATCCAAACGCTTGTACAGGTTTTCGACCTGTTGCCGGGCCATCGCGTGGCGCGTTACGCCCATATCATCCGTGAATCCCTTGCGTACATAACCGTTGGTTGTCATAATGGTTTCCGCATCTTCGAACGAACCTTTGGTAAAGTAACGTTGTTCGAAATAGACATCGTAAAAGGTTTGGCCGTAATCGTTGCGGAATTCCTGTATTCGCGCTTCTTTGTTGTTCTTGGGGTTTATGTAATTGTATCGCATATCGGTAAATGGTAATGGCCCCGTTTCCGGGGCCGTGGGTTATCAATTAAGTTCAACGGTTATTTTTGCCACGATGTAACCATCTTTTACAACAAAACAGGAATACGGGTTTTCGGTGTCGTTGATGGCGTATGTTACGCTTTTGTAACCTCTTTGTGCGCGGTGGATTTCCTTGTAATAGTTATCAGCATTGAAAACGGTTATTTCGCGGTAACTCTTTGACTTTTCCGGGTTGCTGAAATTAAATGTTGTCATATCGCTTTCATTTTTGTTCGCGGAACCGCCCGCGTGCGTTGGATTCACAACTGAATCCATTGCAAATATCAGCATTTATTTTTATTCCGCAATAACTTTTACTTATTATTTTTACTGAAAATGCAACTTTTTTTCTGAATCGCGCCCACAACACGTTTAAACGGGGTTATCTTTGCGGGGTAAACCAATAAATTTTTCAATTATGCCCGTACACAAAACAAATAGTGGTTACAAATTCGGGGAATCCGGCAAAACCTATCCCACCCGTGCGCAAGCGGAACAACAGGCCCGCGCAATTTACGCATCCGGATACAGGGAAAAAGACAAACGCAAATGAAATAGGGGAAATTTACCACTAATTACCGCTAATTTCCTATATTTGCATCGTCTTTTTACCATCATATCGCCTGTATCGGTATTTTGACGGCCGCCCCGGATTCGTTCGGGGCGGTTTTATTCATTCATTTGGCGAATCGCGGCCGCCCGTATCGAATCGTGTTTTAACCAATAATCGTATTGGTACAAATTCCCGTAATGGCCCGTTTCCAACAGGTAACGGCGCAACGTATCCGGTTCCAACTCAATCAACGATGCGTACAATTCTTTGCGCACGTCCAAATGGCACGCACGTTCAAACGTGGGGTCAATATAGCGGTCCCCGTATTTAACGAATGCGTGTTCGATTGGGAACATACAATATGCGTAACCCTCAATGTATCGCACCGATTCCGGGAACAACCAATCGGCCCGTTCCATCAAAAACACCAATTCGGCCGCGTTCCTGTAACATTGCTTTTGTTGGGCGTGGTAAAACCCTTTGATGAATTCAAGTTGTTTCGCCGTCAGAACGTCACGCATACGTTCGCATTGGACCGGGCGGCAATCCTTTACAATTTGTTCGAAATACGATTGTTGTTCCCGGCCCCATTTTAATTGCGTCATTCCCTTTAATTGTTCGATGATGGGGTTTTCCTGTTCGTTCATATCCTGTTGGTTCGGTTAGAATAATCCCTTATTGTATCTTCGCTGATACCCAAATCGAAAGTCCTGTTAATACGGCGCAACAATTCCAATTTGGGTTCTATTTCATCGGTTGAATACAACCCCATATTCCACGCGGGTAAATCGTTCAGTTGGAAAACCTGTTCCCGGACGAATTGTTTTAATGATTCCTTTGTTACTTCCATATCGCTTTTGTGTTGTGGCCGGGTTGCCCCGGCCGGGTTATTATCTGATAAAGTCCATTTGTCCCAATAATGTGTATGATACCGCGTAATCATCAACGTTTACACCGAAACGCGGAATGTTCAAGTTAATACAGGTGGGAGCCAAAAAGAATTGTTTATTATCCGGCGTGCGCCATGATGTAAACATTGCACCATTCAACGATTTAGTTGCCATCTTTTCAAATGTGCCAATGGCTTCGCGTGTTGCCTTTTTCATATCTGTATGGTTTATAGGTTTGACAATAAGATTAAATCAATGGCAGTAGAACGAAATTATAATGCCGCGGCGAAGCCGACAAACGCATTTGTCAAGCGGGCAATCAAAAGCGCGGTCCAACAAACGGTTTGTTAATTCAATGTCAGCAACCAAACGGAGCAGTCCGGAAACACCCACCAATGTATTGATTTTCTTACCCTCATAAAGTCCCGAAACCTTAATTTTGAATTCGCGGTTGATTTGGCGGGTTGTGTAATTTAACGTTGTCATTTTCATTCCTGTTTGTGTTTGCGGAACCGGCCGCATCCGTCGTGGTTTCATCATCAACCACATTGCAAATATCGGTATTATTTTTTATTGCGCAATAGTTTTTACTTATTTTTTTGCGGAAAAATGAAAATTTCTTTTGAATCGGCTTTTTGTGTACCTTTGGGGCGATACATACATAGATAATCACTCATTATAGAACGGGGCCGGATGCGAATTCGCCCCCGTTTTGTTTGTTCATGCGCGTACCATTATAACATCCGGCCAAACTTTCCGTTATTTTGGGCGAATTTGGCGCACAATCGCATATCTTTTCCATTATGGTAACTTGTACGTCTGAAAATTTGGGGCCGTTAGAACGCAAAGAAATGGCCTTAAACGCAAACCGCATCAACCATCGCGGCCAATGCGGTTCAGATTGTTTGTCTATTTGATATTATAAAAAGGATACCAATTGCAAATATAAAGAAAAACCCACGTTTCGCAACGCGGGCCGTTCCCAATTACTAACCTTAATTACTAAACCTTATATGTGTATCGCAAATATAGTCATTTTTCAATAACCACGGATTCTACATTTGTTATGGTTGTATATGGGTTTAAGGAAACCACATCGGTTTGCCTGTCTTTTATTTTCTTTGTCTTAAACCAAAGGAACTTTTTGTAACGGACAGATTCAACAACTTTCAATGATTCCCGGTTGGCCAACGTCCCGGTAAATTCCGTTTCGGTCAACAATCCTTTGAACGTGTACCATTCATCGCCGCAAGAAACGGCCACGGCCGGAACCTTTATTGAATCCCGGATAACAACGGTATCTTTCGGGATGGAACGCAACGCGATTATCGTTTGCGCCTGTGCGCTATTGATAGCCGACAAATCCCGGTTCTTTGCTTTCAATTCCTTTATCAACGCCGCATCATCGGCCCGGAACCGTTCAAACTCTTTCATTGTCAGTTCAAGCGATTGCACCCGGGCCGCACTCAATGAATCGCGCACGCGGTATGTCTTGACATCTGATAACAACGTTTCCGTGTTACCCTTGTATCGGTCCCGTTCATCGGTCAACCTCTCAATCTTGCGGTCCTGTCTGTATATCTGAACCGCCATCAGCGTTACCAACGCTATTATCGCAATCGTTATGTACTTTTTCATCGTTCTTTACCCATTGTTTCCAACATTCTTCAAATCCTTTTTGACGGCCGCCCGTATATGCTATATAACAGGATGCGGCCAAAATCAATATGTATGCAACCATTGTTTCAATCATTAAAAAAGAACGGGGCATTGCGCCCCGTGTCTGTTCGTGGGTTCCGGTTTACGCCTTTTCCCATTTGTCGGTTGAATTGTACGCCCAACCATCGGCCGTGAAATCGTATGATACGGTTTCGATAACCGATGCATCAACGTATGTAAGGCAAAGGCCCTCGCCGACGCCATCGCCTTTGTATGATACTTGGTACAGGTGTTTTTGCTTTCCTGTTACCTTTGCAATCTTATCGCCTACATTCAGCGAATCCAAGATTGCGCCATCAATGGCGGTAATGTCTGTGACCTCAACGGCAATTGCACCGTTTACCAATGCGTTCAAAATTTCTGATAACGCACCGCCGCAATCAACTTGGTTGCCCTGTCCGGCAATCTTTTCGGCAATAGTTGCCAACATTTCTTGTTTTGTCATTTCCTTTGGTTTTTGTTTGTTGTTAAATCGTTTCCAAAACTATCGCTAAACGCCCCACCTTTATTTTTCATCGTCATTTTCTTTGTTATCTAACGGACAATTATACCCAACCCGTTCACATCGCTTTTTCAATCGTTCATCGTTTGCCGTATCAACCGGGCAAATAATATTCGGGTCTTTGAACTTGTGTTTGCAAAAATGGCTTTGCATAATCACGGATGATTTTTCCGCCGAATCCAACTTTTCCCGTTCATAATCCGCGTTGCGTTCTTGGTAGAACTTTTTTTGTTCCGCTAACAGGTCCCGGAACATATCGTATGGGGTTTTCTTTTTATCCTCTTTGGTTTTAATCCACGACCAAAAACCCGCACCGGCAAAAATGGATAACACACCCGTTGCAATCGTAACCCAAATTGATGTTTCCATAAACTATTGAGTATTTGTTTTAAGTTGTCTTTGCAAAAGTAAAATATAAATCCGTTATATTATAGTTTTCACGGAAAAATTAAAATAACCCGCCATTGCTGACGGGTTGGCCATAACGATTTCAAAGTATGCCAAACGGCCTTGAAACCTTATTGTCCCTTTTCCGGTTCATCATACGGCGTATGGCGTGCGACGTATGGCGAACACATACCATCCGTGGCATTTACAATCGCCGTGAATATTACCCGGGCCACGTCTGTTGCCTGTTTGCCGGAAAATCGCATTTCCTTTGATAGTTGCTTTACGACAACATCCGCGTATTTTTCCGCATACACGGCAATTTCAACCAATCGTTTCTGTTTGGCTTCGCGCTTGCGCTTGCCGAACCAATCTTTAATCTTCTGTATCATATCCGTTTCGGTTAATAAGTCCAAATCACATACGGTTTATGTTGCGGGGAATCGTCAACGTGTATGTACGTTTTGGCAATTCCAATGCGGTTGAATCCCACTTGTTGCAACGCTTCAACAATCTTGTATCGGTTTTCAACATCATTGCAACGGATGTCAACGGCCCGGCCCAACGTGTGGGATGATGTACCCTTGCGGCCGTGCGCAATTTCATATTCGGGCGTTCTGTATGCGCTATTCAAGACAAATGGAATGCCCGCAATATCGCGGGCCGTATCCAATCGGTTTATCGTGCTTTGCGCCATATCCTGTAATGAACACGGGGGCGTGCATCGCTTGAATTCGGATTCTTTGAAATGCTTTGCGGTTATCATTTCTTTGTTATTAAGGTTCTACAATCGCGCCTGTTGCCTTTCTGTAACAATTGACAAAATGCACGTTTTGATTGTTTGTGATAGAAATCGTAAACGAATCGGAATCATACATACAATTTGCGAATATGATTGCGCCACCACCGGATATTGTTATGTCGCAATTATCCGCCCCACAATTGCATCCGTCAAATACAACTCCATCAGAATTAGCCAAATGGATTTGAGAATAATATATTTGGCAACCGCTAAAAATAAAACCGTTGTGGCAATTCAGAATTTCAATTCCAACACCCGTGTTACTTGCCGTATGATTGAAAACGCATCCGATGCAAGAACCGTGCGAATTATTGGGCGATTGGCCTTGTGAATTATCCATAACCATCGCTTTGCCGATACAACTTGAAAAATCACAATTGACAAACACATTATTGCCGCCATTGTTAATACAACCATAATAACAATAATCTGTGCGAACATTTGTGAATTTGTGGAATTCTGACCAATACGAAATATTAATGCCAACATCGCATCTATCAATGTTGATATTGTTAGCGTTTATGAAATTAGATGTTCCATAACCGGTATCATAACAGGTAATTGCACCACCTGCAAAATTGTTGATTGTCAAATTAGAAATCATACAGGCCACCGGCGCGGTTCCGTGTTCCGTATAATCCCCTTGCCATAATATGGCGTGTCTTGTACCGGTTGTGGCCGATGGGGTTATATTTGTAAGGCTTCCAATTAATGTAAAGTCTTTCAGTTCACACGATGAATTTACCTTTATGGCGAAGCCGTCAGTTACAGACGAATCCAAAATGACACGGGTTGCGGGGCCACTTCCGATGATTGCCGTATTAGCGGGCATAACAAGATTTTTCACATAGAAATTGCCCGGCCCCAATCGGCATATACCGGTTTGATTCAATAATGTAAGAATATCCGCCGTCCTGTCTGTGGTGTCATTGGTTGTCGCCAAATATTGGTTGGTATCCGTGTTGATGGTCGGCGTGGCCGTAACGCTTAACGTCTGTTGGTAAGAATTAAAATCATAATTATTGGTAATATTGACCGCGCCGGTAACTTCTTGCCAATCTTCCCACGAGCTACCAATCAAACCACGGCGTTTGAACAACTTGCCACCCGAAAATGTATAAAATTCTTGTATAAGCCAATCTCCCATTACGGCAATAGATACGCGCAAGAAACCAACCGTTTCATCATTGGGCACATTATCGTATGAGTTAGAATCAACAAGTAACCATATTCCGTTTTCAACAACATTATCCAAATCGCCGGAAGCCAACACACCTTGCGTATGCGTTGTTTGTGCTTTCAGACTATCATAAAGTTGTTTATTTATGATTTGCCAATCTTCCCACGAACCACCATTCAATCCACGGCGTTTATAATATCCAGTTCCATTAAAATCGAAGAATTCTTGCAAGAACCAATCGCCCTCGGCGTCGGGATTCGATACGCGCAAGAAACCAACGGAAGCATTATTTGGCACATTTTGATATGTGTTAGTATCAGCAAGTAACCAAGTTCCATTTTTGGTTACACTATTTAAATTCCCGGATGGTAATACGCCACGCATCATTGAATAATTAATCAATGATTCTTTTATCCAACTATCACGATAAACGAATACGGCAATTTCATCTTCCGAAACCTGTAAATTACCGAAATTTGAATATGCTCCCGGAGTTGCCACTAAATATGCAACTTTTTGGTCTGGCGTACCCGGATTGGTTGACGGAATGGCAACACCTTTGAATTGATAACCTACAATAAGGGAATTAATTATTGTCAAAAAATATTGTTTAACGTTCATTCCCTCAATGGCTTTTTCGTTATTATCCCACGCGGGCAACCCGTGTTGTGTCGGGTTGTTGATTATATCAAACAATTCATCATAATTGGCCATAATCGTTTATTTTAGTTGTTGAAATCATTATTAAAATCATCATTGAAATTTCCGCCGGCCGTTGGTACAACGTACCCGCGTCCGATTTTCTTTGCCACCGTTGCCGTATCGAATTCGGCTTCAACGCTTGCAACGTCCCCGTTATCTTCCCATTCGGGCGTGATTAAGAAAGTGTCAAGGTTGTAAGTCTGGCCTCTGTATATTACTTTGACATAATCGGCCATCCTAATAAATCTCATTACGTCCAGAAGGTACTCGCTTGCAAAGAATTTGAAACGATAGTGTTTCCCGCTGATTTGTTTGTTCGGGAAGAAATAACCGTCCCGGTTCTCGCCCTCTTCCTCAAACGGATATTCGGGTTTTGCCAGTTCCGAATCCAAGTATAACACATTCTTAAAGTTCGGATTTTTATATACTATTACGCCCGCATCCATTATGAAATCTTCCGTATCAAACCATTCAATCTTTAAGTATGGTTCAATATCATTTACGGCCGTAAATATTTCGGAATACCACGTTTGTTTTCCGTCATTCAGCATTGCATAATATTGTCCGTTGGGGAATGCGGATATAAACGGGAAATTGCCTTGGTTAATGATTACGTCATAACCCAATGCGTCAAACGTTTTTATTCTTAGTTGTTCCTCTAATTGCGAAGTGAAATCGCCTACTTCCTCGCCATTTGCCTTGAATATCTTGAACAGGGAAATAAGCTGATATGGTGCTACCTCGGAATACAAAGGTGTCATTGTGGGTTCTTCCGTTTGAACAGGTAACGCCAATTGCGTTCCGTATCGGTTGGCATCGAACAACATCGCGTATTCTTCATCGAGTACATAATGTTCGGGTGCGCTCAATACATAAATGGTGTTCGTTCCGTCCGTCCTTACTGACGAATCGTTTTCGTCACCCTCCCGGTATGCCCTTATTCCCAATCTCCTTATTGCGGTTGTATTATCCATTTCATCCCTATCATCGTCAATACCACACAATCCATTCGGGAATAACAATATGCTTTCGCCCTTGCCGTTCAACTTTCCTGTTGCGGTTGTTATAGGCAGTTCCATCGTGCTTTCGTGATAGGGTTCGTATTGGCCGTTGCGGGATGCGTCAGAAAAGTTAATACAAATATCGTGGTTGTAGGTTGTGCCGTAATTGTCAAAACAAACGAATTTTATGTATTCGCAATTACTTGGAGTATTGACATAATGAGTACCCGCTTGAATATAATTGCTTCCTATATAATTTTTACTTGCATCATAAAAATAAATAGTCATTTTCTCGTATGACGTATAATATAATGTATTAGGCAATACCCTTATAAAATTTTTTGTACGAATATGCAAGTTATCTGGAATTGGTTGTCCTTGGCTAATTATTCCCAATTCCCATTCCTCATCCCATTGATTAAACCCGTTTGTCTTTATTCCTGTTGCACTATTGTTTAGGAACTTGTGTGCATTATACGGATAATAACCATTGGGGAATAAGGCTTCAAATTCTGTTATTGTTGGTTCGTTGCCCTCGCCGAACATTTGGGTTAGGTCAACAATGAAAACACTCGAATATTCCCATACATCGCCAACACTTACGGTTGAACCAATATTCGGGGTAATAATATAAAATCGCGTCCAATTTCTTGTGCAAGTTATTATTGTTGAATATCGTTGTGTTGTGCCCGAATACAAAGTAAATGCTTCTTCATTACCTACCGCACCATCCGAAAAAACGTATCGTGCATTATTGTTATTGGTTGATGATGTCTTTAAATAACTTGAAATGTAATATTTATGTCCTTGTAACGTTGAAATATTTTGTCTTATTCCACAAGAACTTATACTACTGATAGTAAATGAAGCCTTATTGTTTGCTACTGAAATCGAACCTCCTTGAACATACCATCCCGTTGAACTATTCGAGAAATCGCCATTTTGCACCAACTGATTCCAAACCCACGTTCTACCCAACAAACGGGTAACTTGCGCTTTATCCTTAACTAAACGCGAATCCGTCTTTTGGAAATAATAACCTTGCGAAAAGGATTGACCGCCACCAACTATACTATGATTACGCATAATCTGAAACGGCAACATATATGTTGCGGGGGTAAACAACGGATATATGCGGTTATACACCCACCACTTGCGGGCGTTCTGTTGCTCAATGGACGTGTACCACGGCAACACGGATAAATTATTATTCGGTATCATATTTCAACGTTGCTTTTGCGTTCCTTGACGACAAATTTATACTAATTTTCTGAATTGTTCCGTTACCTAATTGGGTTTTAATCAATTTGACCATATCCGGGTCATACAACGCCGGGAAACTGACCGATTGATTTTTCAATTTCTTTATACCCAATGCGGTTTCCTGTACGCCATTTCTTGTGTAATCTTTTGCGGGCATATCCCATCGGTAATACAATTGCAAATATGCGAATGCGGCGTATGCGTTTTGCAAGATATAATCCACGCCGTCAATTGTAAACGTGTAATATGGCAATTTATATTCGCCGCTTGTCAGAACCGGGCATAATAACGCAAACCCATCTTGGGAAACATCGCCCGGGTTCAATAACATATAATCAACATCGGATGAAAATTGCGCGATTTCGATTGTTTCGATTTTGTCTTGGTTTACATATTTGGATATAATTTCCATTGATACGCCATTAAACAATTCGGTTTCGTTATCCATCCATCCAAATTGATACCACGCCGCCATATCCGGTTTGTCAAACTGATATTCATTTTGTGCAAACGCCCACGGCTTACCGTTGCGCGTCACAATCTGTTGTGTTAAGTCAGTACCAACAACGGGGTCGCCCGTGTATGTACCGCCACGGCGGAAATATTCGATATGTTCAATACGAAAACGGTACACGTCGTTTTGGTCTTTATCAATAAACCAATAACAACGGAAACAATCGCGCAACATATCCAATACCCGTTTTAATGTGATTGGTGCTTTTTGTGCCGGTTGGTCATAACCCGACGTCACAATATTTGATTTTGGCGTTATGAAAACACGTTGGTTGGGAATATCCAAAGGTTGGCCCCCATACAGGAATTGGGAATAATCGGTTGTACCGTCGTGTGTGATTCCGGGTGCAATTTTTCCCAACAATACAGATATAACCGAATATATGGGGAATGCATCTTTTAATGTGAATTCAGTACGCCACGCCGGTTCCGTTTGCCAATCTGTTTCCGATACCGCAAACCAAAACGAAATATTGGACCACGAATTACGCGCAATCGGATAACAACGTTTTGGTCCATTTTCTGCATCATACGGCATTACATAATATTGTCCGGGTTGATATATTCCCCATTGTGTCGGTGTTGCGCTTAATTCGCTTGAAATTATTATTTGGTCTGATATATCAACGCCGCTTATGCGGGTATAATTCTTGTTGTCCGCAACAATATCATCGGCGGGTATGGGATATGTATTTGTTAAGATATTGGAAATGCGGCGTGCATATACATTTACATTGCGGAATGACAATGTTAATGTTCCGGTTGCACCCGAACCCGATACAGGTTCCAATTCAATATCGTATGTTAAACCCTCGGGGCCTTGCGCGGTCACGGTCTTTGACCATAAAATTTGTTCATCAGACAAACGAATTACATACCATTCCGTTTGGAATTCCAAATCCCCAAGTTCTGAACAATAAACTTGTACGCGATAACCGCCGTTATCAAACCAATACACATAATTCGGTGTCATATCCGGGGTTGGCCCTTGAAATACCGATGGCAATTCCGGGGATATGTTACCCGATGTTTCAATAACACGGTTTGATGTATTCTTTTGGAATTTATAGGTATTGACCAATGTTGATTCATTGGTAATAACGTCGCATTCCTGTTCCCACCACATATTGGAAAGAAAACAACCAATAACAGATTGTCCGGGAACGTATATTTGAATCAACGGGCGTTTGTCAATCTTTACAGGTTGAATAACCGGGGCCAATTCAATCAAATTGAATTCCTTTTCCAATCCGGCCAATACTGCATTGTACGGGTCATTTACGTTTGGGGTAACGATAACGGTTTTATCATCATCATTGAATTGGCAATCGGTTTTCCAAAACTGACCGGCCCAATATATATTCCACGTTGCGCCCCTATCGTATGAAACAGATATGACGCAATCAAATTGTTCGTCGAATGCCTGTTGGGTAATGAACGTATAATCGTCCATTTGGAATGTCAGTTTACCGGATAATTTGGCCCGGTAAAATTCTTGGTTGGATTCCAAAGCATATTCCAATGCCAAACCATCAGAAACGACGGGATGGGCCAACCTTGTTGTCCCATTCGCCGTTAATTCGTATTTATATATCGGATTCATCAATTAATGATTTTGCGGGTTAAATTCTTGTACTTTACAATGGTGTTACCTTGACCGTCCACGAATCGCACGGTGTCGGAATTCTTGCGCATTGCTGATACATCCTTTTCGATACGCGAAACATCAGTACCCGAACCGAACATATTTAATGCGTAACCATCCATACTTTCGTTGGCGCGTTGGTACTTATCGGCAAACGTGCCATCATTGAACGAATTGATTACATCCGGGATTATGTTGCGATACTTACGCGAATTGCGTTTGTTGACAACGGCAAAGAATTCCCCACCCTCGGCGCGGCGGCGTCTGTGTCTTTTCCTATCGAATCCCAAATCAATGTCGTTGCCGCTTGCGTGGCTTCCGCCCTCTAACAATTCCACGGTTCCCTCGCCGTATTGTTGTTCCGTAACCTCTTTGGCTTTAACCTTGGCGGACAGGAACGCACCGAACATTGTTGCGGTTGCTAACGCGGCCAATACAATACCAATTGCACCCATTCCGGAAAAAGCGGACCAAATGTTGGCGGTTGCCGTAACCAATGAACTTGCCTGTGTCAATGAATCTATACGCGCTTGCGCCTTTTGTGCCTTTTCTTTTTCCTTTTGTACCTTTTCTTGGTTTTTCTTTGCCAATTCAAGTTCTTTTTGCGCCGTTGCAACCTCGTTGGCGTAACCGGCGTTGCGTGCTTCAATTTCGGCGTCTAACGCCTTTTGTGCGGCGTCAACTTGCGCGTTGGCGGCTTCCAATGCGGCGTCGGCGGCTTGGTTCCAACTCTCAATGATGGAATCAATGGAATCTTTCACGGACGAAATGGCCGTGTTCAATGCGTTTTGTTGTTCGCTATCCAAACCGATACCCAACAATTCATACAAATTATTGTACGGCAAACGCTTGGTTTCTTTTTCGATTCCGGCGATAGTCGCTTTGATGGCGGCAATTTCCGTATCGGTCATTTTCTCGGATGCGGTTTTATCCAATTCCAAAATGGCTTCCAATCGCGCCTTTTCCTGTTGTAAACGGAATATGGTTTTTTGGCGTTCGTTACGGTCCAACAAATCAAATTCCGCATTTTGCAAATCCTGTAATGCGTCCAAATCACGTTTTGCCAACTTTGTGTTGAAATCCGCCGATTCTTTCAAACGTAACGCATCATATTTGGCGTTTATGGCCTTTTCATCCTGTCGGACGTTTTCGGCCTTTTGGCGGTTCTGTTCAAGTTCAATTTGTCTTTGCTTTTCGATATTCTCCAAACGCAAATTCAACATTTCTTCCGTACCGTCTTTGGTTATGGCGATTTCAAGTTGTATGGCCTGTTGTTCGGCTTGCAGACGTTGGACGGTCAATTGGGAAACCTCTTTGTTGAATTGGGTTTCCGTATCAATGCGCATTTTGTCATATTTCGCATTTATCTTTTCTTCATCCTGTCTTTCGGATGCAACCTTTTGGCGGTTCTGTTCCAATTCCAATTGGCGTTCGGCTTCGACCTTATCCAATCGCAATTCCAACATCTTTTCCGTTCCGGCGGTCGTGGCGGCAATTTCCGTATTGATTGCATCAACCACGGCCCGGCGGTCGGCAATCCTTTGTTTCTTGGCGGCTTCTATGGCCTTTTTTTCTTCCTTGGTTAGTTCGATTTGCTTTTGGGCCGTCTGTTCCGCCGCGATTCCGGCTTGCCTTGCGGCTTCCTGTTCATCGTTGGCGATTTGTTGTTTTATGATTTCGTAACCGGCCAAATAACCTTTATAGCGGTTCAACGCTTCCGCGTATGCCTTTTTTCCCTTGCGGCTTTGGTCTTGGGCCAATTCGTCAAGTTCCTTGCGTAACGGGGTCAACCATTGCGTCATATATTCTTTGGTCAAATCCGCGCCCGCATCCTTGTAATAGTTTTGGAATTTGTTTACAAAATATTCTTGGGATGAACTTTGTGCGGATTCCGTGGCAAACAATACACGTTGCAAACCACTTACCAATTCGGTTAAATTGTCAATGGTTTGTTTGATTGCACCGTTTGATTTTTGGAATGATAATGTAAGGCCCTCCCACGCTGATTTCAAAAGTTTGGTTGAACCCTCAACGGTATTTAATCGTTCTTCCTGTATGCGTTTCAGTTCCCCGGATACATCTTCAAGCGACGCACGCAGTTCGCGGGCCGATTCCGCACCGGAAAGCAACGCCGAAAATGCCGCAACGCTTCGTTTGTCGGTCAATTCCAATGCATCGTTCAAGTCCGTTCCGGATTCGCGCAACTTTATCAAACCATCAATGATTTCGTCAAAGTTCTTGGCCGGGCCGCCCATCGCCTTTGCCAACTTGCCGTTGGCGTCTGCAAGATTCAATATAATATTGCGGGTTGCGGTTGCCGCGCTTGATGCGTCAAACCCGGCGTTTGCCAATGCACCCAATAACGCGGTTGTATCCTTGACAGATAAACCAAATGCGTTTGCAACCGGGAATACCGTTCCGATGGATTGCGAAATACGGTCGAATGACAATGCCGATTTGTTGGTTGCCACGGCCAATGTTGCCAAAACATCTTCCGTGTCCGCGCTTGTTAGGTTGAACGCACGCAATGTTGAACCGGCGACGCTTGCGGCGTCTGCAAGATTTGCACCCACGGCCGTTGCGAATTGCAAAATTGATTCTTGCATTGCGATTATTGAGCCTTGACCGAATCCCAATTTTGCAAGTTCGGTTTGTAATTGTGTAACTTGGCTTGCCGTGTATTCGGTTGTCTTACCCAATTGTAAAGCGGAATCCGTTAATGCTTTCATTTCATCCCGGGTAACGCCCAATATGGTTGCCAAATTCGCGTTGGCCTGTTCGAATTCACGCATCAGTTTTGCGGAACCTGTCAAATGGCGGACAAACAACATAACCATTCCGATTGTACCCGAAAGAATGGTTGTAAATCCTTGCAATGCCTTTTGGCCCAATGGTAACGATGAATGCGCAATCGAACTAATTTGCACACCCATATTCGAAAATCCCTGTACAACTTGGTTTATCGGTCCGGGTAATCCACGCAATGCGTTTTCGTAATGGCCAACTTCCAATGTATATTTGCCGGTTGCCTTTTGCAAACGCGACATTTCTTCGTATATACGGCGTGTTTCATCTTCAAGTTCTTTACCCACCCCGACGGTTCGGCGTTCCTCGGCCGTCATTTCGTTTAATCGAATTTTATTCAAACGATATTGGGCCGACAAACGATTGTATGAACTTTCTTTTGAATTATTGATTTGCACCAACAATTTATCAATTTGTTGTTTCTCTTTATCGGCTTGTTTTACCTGTTGTTGCAACCTGTATTGTTCACGTTCGGCGTTGGTAACGTCGGTATATTGCTTTACCAACTTTTCCGATTCGGCCGACAAAGACGCAATCGATTCGCGTTGCTCATTGGTCGCCCCGGATAATTTACCCAAATCGGTTGTCATTGCGGCCGCCGATGTTTGGATTTTCTGTTTTAACGTGTCATACTTCGCAATAACTTCATCCAATTGCGTCAATAATGTTGTTATTGAACTATCGGGCGAAATTAAGTCTGAATATTTTATGGGGTTCGGGTTATCCATAATGTTATTTTCTTGAAATTTGCCGTGTAATCAATTATCTTTTGCCGGATGGTACTTTGTACGTCCCCGGTCGTTATCTTCGAATTTGGGCCGCCTTTTGCGCCCGTTCCGCCTGTTTGTTACGTTCTTTCACGAAATCGAATGCGTTGTAAAACTCCAAAACGGAATAATCCTTGGGTTTAACGTGCAATTGTTCGGACAGAACCAAACACAAATTTTCAAACTGACGGTCGAATTGTATTTCCACGCTTTCGGGACCTGTGAATAACTTGGGGTTGGAATAAGTTATCAACAATGTTGTCAACTTTTCAACCGCTTGCGTCGCAACGGGTTCCGCAACACCATCCGTAATTCCTTTGAGAATTTCCAACGTCCGCTTTTTCAACAGGTCGTAATATTCTTTAACCTCGGAATCATTGAAAATGGCCGGGAAATACAACATTAATTCCCCGTCAATTTTTTTTTTGGCCGCATCCAATTGGGCGGCCAACTCTTTTACGGGTACATCTGACAACATTTGCGTTACTTTCGCCAATGCATCATCCGACATATCGTTGCATTTCTTGCCGTCTATCTTGGCAACCAACGCGGCGAACGCCCGGTGTTGGGTGTTCATACCTGTTTGTATCATATAAACGCATTGGCGCACGTTTTCCAATTCCTGTTGGGCCTTGTCGTTTTGCCCCAACATCAGAAAACGGCGCGTCTTTTCAATCCTTTGGTCGAATGCCGCAATATCTGAACCCACGCCCGCATCAATAAGTAACAACTTTTGATACTTGTGGAACCGCACAATGGGCAATTCATCAATCGCATCAAAGTATTCAACCGTGTGTTTGCCAATCTTTGTTGTTGTCATATTACCAAAGTTCCCGTGTTATAATCGTTGTACACATCGGCGCGGCCAATAATATCCAATGGCCGGTTGCCATGCACAAAAATAAAGAAATAATCATTGCCGTATGGAATGAACAACAGAATTTGCATGATAATAGTTCGTGCAAAAAATCATTCGGGGCGTGAACCTGTAAATACTCCAACCATCCCCATTTTACCGCCAATGATAACAGGAACGCGGCCACCAATGCGATAACCGCGCAATACATTACAAATTGTCCGATTGGTAACATAATTCGTCAAATTCCAAAAGTCCCTCAAAACGTAATCCGGCAAAAGGATGCATCAAAAATTGGTTGTCAATTTCCGATAACGTGTAACCCTTGTAAATGTTTTCGGCCCGTTCGTATATCTTGTTAATAACTATCCGGCCGTGTGACAAATGCCAATCGGCCCGGCCGTTCAAGATATGCAAAATATCCGATTTAATCTTTTCGGTGTTTCTGTTAGTCCGGGAACCATAAACACGGGTCAAGTCAAACCATACAATCAAACTGAACGGTGCTTTGATTTGACGCGCCCACGGTCCCGGGTCTATCGTTTGCGGGTCGTCAACCTCGAAATATGAAAAATTGCCAATCTTCGCGTCCGGGGATACTTCGATATAATCGTTGGGGCCGTGGCCGTTCCATCCGCCGCAATAGACGTTTGGGGTAACGATGCGTTTGCCCTCAATGTTTTTTGTCAGACGTTGGGCGCGACCGAATGCCGCATCCAACCACGAAAGATTGTTGACCAATCCTTGTTGTATTTCGCCGATTACCGCATCCAACATTACGGCGTTGGGGATAACCGGCGCATTTATGGGTTTGTTAGTTGACATATAATTGCGATTTTAGTTTATCCATCAATTCATCGTATCCGCCCCGGTTGAAAAATATTTCGTTCCAATTGTCCCACATCAAACCGAACGTATCCAATCCGTATTTATCAACGATTTGTTGCGCGTACCCGGTTGCACCGATAATGGCCACCGTTTGGGAATCGAAACGCACGCCCAATTCGTCGTGAAACCGGCCGTTGATATACAGGTTGGGCGCGTCCGGGTTGCGCTTGGCTTCATACGGGTAATTCAATGTTTGTTTCCACGCGGCGTACATCTTGGCGGTATCCACCGAATAGAAATAACCGTTGGGTTTCAAATCTTCCGTGTAATACGGGCGGATGTCTTGGCCGTCTGAACGCTTACCGGCAAACAATTGTTCCTTTTGTAGTTCCAAAATATCGTCCGGGTGTTGTATCACGACATCGCGGATGATTGCGCCGGATTCCAAACCGTCGTTCACATCCTGTACGCGTTTACGCAAGTCATTCAATATTCCCATCGTTTCGGCCTATTCTTTTGCCCTGTACGGCCTTTTCTCTTTCGGTGCGGTAACTTGTACCGCCCAAAGGGAGAAAAGCCAATACACGGGAAATTCGACAAAATTAAACGGTTCTATATTTGACGCCGTGGTTGTTTTCACACAAACAAATGCGGTCCAAACCTTGGGTATCAAATTCCAACGCCTTGTATGCCTGTTTAAGTTCATATCCCAAACCGCTTGCACGGCCTTGGGGTGCGCCGTCCAACTCATACAAGATTTGGTCGCGGGTTGCGTTCACTTGGTTGCGGTTTACCCGTACATCGGGATTCATCGCAAGTGTGCGCAATACGTTGGCCGCTACCTGTTTTTGTATGACGGTGGCAAACACCATACGTTGGCGTATGATAAAATCGGTTAGGTCACAACCCACGGATATTTCAAGATTCATTCCGTAATTCATTGTGTTGGTGTAACCGATTTCGCCAATATCGAACATTTCTGGATATTGCGCAAAGTCCAACGGGGCCGCAATACTGAACGGGGATACCTGTAAATACTTGGTTAGTTCTTTCCACGATTCGATGGAACCACCCAAACAGGTTTGGCACGGCTCAACGGACCAATCCTTTGATACGTTCAACGCTTGCATACCCAACGGCAATTCGTTTTGGTCGTAAACCAAGAACCACGCGCCGCCCGCATCGTTTCTGTATGTTTCATCTTGGCCGTCACGTTCGACGCTTGAACCCGGGATGTACGGCAAATATATGGGGTCTTTGCTCATATCAAACCATTGGAAACCGCCTTTGGTGTTCGTGAAATCCAATTCAATTACTTTCATTGGGGCCACCTGTGACGAATGGAACAGATACAATTTGACCTTACCCGTTGCGCCGACCATCTGCAAACCAATACGTTCAATCTTGGCCGTTACTCCTATCGAACGGACCGGGACGATTTCAAAACCGACCAACTTTCCCGTGGGGTCTATCGTGGCTTGTAATCGTGCGGCCCCGTCAAAGAACGTGCGGCGTTCCATCAACGATTTGGTTTCGCGGGCCAATTGCTTTTCCTGTATGAATTGTTGTATGGTTGTGTTGATACCTTGCAACATCAGATTTTCGACGAAATCCGACAACATATTGTATTCGTCCCAATCTTCATTGTTGGCGGCCGGTTCGGAACCGGTGTTGGCCTTGGTTGCAATCCATACAATACCGCCGTGTTTTACCTTTTTACCCTTGGTATATGCAACGTCGTTTACCCAATCGGGATACTTGAACAAATAATCGTCCGGCATAATGGCCCGGACGTTCGCCAACGTACATAACGGGTGCGCACCTTGGAACGTCAACCCGCTTTCACTTTGGCACAACTTTTCGTCAATCTGATTTTGTGGGTTGTAATCCTGTTGCCATCCGCATACATTGAGTAATGCGGCTTGTATTTTATCTAATCTTATCATAAGAATTTCCAATAATACCCAAATGCTTTGTGAATCAAATATTCTTTCCCTTTTACTTTTCGTGTGTATTTATGAATTGCACCCGAAATATAACGTGGGGTTGTCTTAAACTTTTGCGCCGCTTCTGTTATGCTACCAAAAGTAAAAACAAAATTTCCGTTTTCGTCTATTGCGCAACATTTCTTATATATATGACGTGTTGCCAATTTATTTCTATTGCCGTAATTGTGGTTGTATTCGTTTGTACACCATTCCAAATTTTCAACCCTGTTGTCGGATTTGATTTCGTTTTTATGATTGATTTGCGGTAAATTATCCGGGTTAGGTATAAACGCCATCGCAACCAAACGATGAACCATATAATGTTTGAATTCCGTTTTTCGGGAACCCAAACGAACACGCAAATAACCCTTGCGTAATTTTTCCGGGGTCAATAATCTTTCGGGGTAAAAACGTCCGTTTGAATCCACACGCGGCAAACCTTTGATTTTGCCTGTATTACTCACTTGGTACAAGTTTTCATACCCTTGTATATCTTTCCATATTTCCATACGTCAAAGATATAACAATGTTTCCACAAAATCAAACATTACCGCCACTAATTGAAAAACGGGGACGGGGTATTAAATGCCCGTCCCCGCAAATCAATTATGGATTATGTTTCCGGTTAGGAAATCACGGTTGTATTAACGGGGTTGTCCTCGCTATTTACAACCTCAACGGGTTGTGCGAACGGGTTGGCGGTTCCGGGTGTTGCAACCTCAACTTTGATGATGGGGTTGGCAACGGTTGCGGCGTTGCTATTGTAAGCAACCAAGAACGCAACATCAACGCTGAATCCGAAATACTCCTTACCGGCGCAAGTCATATCGGCGGATGCGGCCCCGGCGATACCGCTTTGGTCGCCAACGGCGGTGTAATAGTGTGAACCCACGGGTAAATCAATGTACGGCAAACGTACAACGTCCCATTCGTGGAAATTCATTTTGGTACGGCTCAATGCCTCGCGGTCAACGCGGGTCAGAACGCCAACGTTACCATCGGCAACGATGTAACCGGTTGCAAATACACCCTGTTCGTTCACGATGTTGTTGGTATAGTGGAATACCTTGTTGTCATATTCCAAACGCTTGTTGACAGCATTGTAAATGTCGTGTTCGGCCATCTTGCGTACAAGTGAATCGAAACCCGCGCCGCCAATGACGTGCAACATTTCGGGATATGCGTTCGCACGCATCATTGCGTTCATATCCGACAAAAATTCCATTCGGGCATTCCACGGAATTTGAACGCTATTTGATGTTACGGTGTAATACAAAGAATCCTTGAACACCTGTGTTTTGTTGGCTTCCAACGCGGCGATTGCCTGTACATCCATTGCGGTTGCAAGTGCGCGGCAAACCTTTTCCATCTTACGGGCAAAGTCGTGTTCGTAAGATATTTCGTTGTTGCGGTACAATTGGGGAACCATTGTGAAACCAACGGCCAAAGTTACCCAATTCACGGTGTACAATGCGGATGTGTTTTCGTCGTCAGCGATAACGCAAGAACGGACGTTGGCCACGGTTACATCGCCATCGTAATTGATAACGGGGATTTGTACGGTGTTTCCGATACTCTCAAATGCGCGGTCGCGCAAATTGGGATTGATAATTGAGTTACCGGCGTTGGTTTGCTCAATGAAGAAATCCAATGCGCCATACTCCAATGGGCGGGCCATATTACGGTCAAATTCCGGGTTTTCAACTCGCCAATTCTGTAATCTTGTTGCAATAAGTGACATAATTGTTTGTGTTTAAGTTGTTTGTTATTTGCCCGGATTGACCCTTTACCCGGTCGTTGTTTGTTCTCTTAACGAATCGGCAATGCCTTTATAACATCGCGGTTGTCTGACCACGCCTTTTGCATCGCATCTTCGAATTCTTTTGAACCGTTGATTTTGCCTTGCGCCAACAATTGCTTTGCAATGATTTCGTGTGCTTCATCTTGGGTTCGTGCGCCGGAAATATCCACGGTTCCGGAACCGCCGCCGTTGCCGCCCTGTCCGCCTTGGGAACCCGCGCCCGTCTGTTGGCGGCCGGTATCCAAAACGTCCATTGCCTTTAATTCGCGTTCGACCAATTCGGCGGCCGTGTAATAACGCAAATTGTTTTCCTTGTTACGCATCGGCGAACCGTTTTCCATAAATGCCAACATCTTTCCGCCGTTGCCATCATCAATGTATTCGGGGTTCATCGCCTTTACCTTTTCAATGGCTTGGTTCATAAGAACAGACGTTACGGATGCGGGCAAATCGGCCTTAAACTTAATGTTGGCGGTTGCCTTGGCAAATTCGCCGTCAAGTTTCAAACCGAATATTTGTTTTTGGTGTTCGCTTTCGGAATTATCGTACTTGGCTTTCAAGTCGGTAAATTCCTTGGTTACGTTGGCCAAATCCGCCTTTGTCTGTTCCAATTGGCGTTTGGTTTCTGCATCCGCGCCACCCTTGGCGATTACTGATTCCAAACGTGTCTTTTCCTTTGTCAATTCGGAAACTTGGTTTTGTAGTTCGGCGGCGTTGCCCGCTTGCGTTTTGATTTCGCCAATAACCCTTTTGGCGTAATCGAATGTCTTTTCGGTTCCGTTCTTGCTGATTCCGGATGCGGCCAAAATGTCTGCATCCAAACCACCGTAAATTTCCCCGGTTTTCTTTGCGATTACCGTATTTTCGTCATTGGTTGACATTTCGACAATCGCGTTAATCTGTTCGTCTGAAAGTCCCGCGGTTGCGGCGTTGGCTTTCAATAAATCGGTTGTTAGTGCCATAATTCTTTCCCTTTGAATGTTTGGTTAATGTCTTTTCGTCATTATCGCCCAATCAGTTTTTTACGCTGATATTGTTTCTTCCACGGTCACGGTCTGCAATGATGCACCACCGAATACGAATGTGTATGTGCGGGTTGTGCTTACATCGGCAAACGATGCGGAAATACATTTTGATACACCGGCGGCCGAACGTTGTACAACGTCAAGAATGGTTCCGCCTTTGAAGCAATCAACCAACTTTTTCTTTTGGTCGTCTGTGAACGTACCCAATGTGGTTACGTCAATAAACAGATTGTCCTGTTGTGCGATTTGTGACATAAATTTGTTGTTTTAATTGTTAGTTACTTGGTTTCATCTTTCGGGGGTCGCCCGGGTTTGCCACCCTCTTTTTTCGCCATTTCCTTTGCAACGGCGGCGGCAACGGCCGCATCGAACTTTTCTTGTTCGGCCTTGGCCTTGGCTTCTGCCTGTTCCTTTGCAAGTTTGGCGGCGTTCGCCTGTTGTTCCTTTATCCATTGGTTCGGGTCGTGCAAAATGGTTATGGTGTAACCTTGCTTTTTCAGAATCGGCAACACCAACGATTCGAACGTTTTTTTACCGAACTTTTGAACGCGGGGTTTTGAAAGTTTCTTGCCGTTGTTTTGGTCGTATTTCACAACCTCAATCACGCAATGGTAACTTTTTTCTTCGCCCTTTGGAACAATGTAATTTTCCGGGGTCAATTTCTCAATTGGCAAATCCCTACCATCTTTTGTTATCATACCTGTTTCGATATTATTGTGTTAAACATTGGCGGGTTCCGGTTTCTGTTCGTCCGCATACTTGCGGAATTCCGCCGTTATCTTCTCAATCTTTGTTTGGTACGGTATTTCAACGCCGAAATCCAAAATATTCGTGTTTTCGCGTTCGAACCGACGCACAAAATTAGGAAAGTTTAATTTAATGCGCAAATCCTGTTCGGAAACAAGATTTTTGGCGAATAGGTCCGTAACCTCGGTGCGTGATAAATGCCGGTATGGTTCAAGTTCCGCCAATATCAGCATACGCCGCATTTGCATTGGGTCGTTCCTGTATTCCGTTTCCAATATTTGGTTTTGCATCATATCCAATTCGGATTCAGACGCGCCGGATTCCTTGGCGGCCTTGTAACGCTTGCGCAATTCATCCGGGGAATACAAGAAAAAGTCCGTGCCGTAATTGATAGTTGCCGATATGAAATAACGGCCGTAACGCAAACGGCAAACGGTTTCGTCAACCCATTTTTGGGCGGCTTCAAATCCCTTTTTAACGCGGGTAAGAACGGTTGTTACGTTTTCGAAATTGGCTTGTACCTGTTGTTCGTTGAACGCATCGCGGTTCGTTATGATTTCTTCTTGACCGACAACGGCCGTTATGATTTCTTCGCGTAACCTCTTTTGTTCATCAACATTGTATTGCAACGAATCGCGGTCCACTTTCAGCAATTGAACCGGGTTCCGCAAATCGGGTTGGTTTTCCTGTTCGTTCGGTACGGGTATTTCAACGAATGAACCCGGGCCGATGATACGTTTGTTTCCGCATTTGGGGCAACGCATCAGCAAACCGGCCATATCGAATTTGTATCGGCCTTGTTTGTCGCGCAAAAAACCACCGTCGCAATAATCGCCGTTTTCGGCATTACTGAAATCGCAACTTTGTTCATATCCGGATAAAATGGGATATGCACCCATCAAATCCAACGTGCGTTTACTGATATGGTAGAATTCGAACCAATCCAAAGATTCAAGTTCGGCCGATAACGGGGACGCCTTTACATCCGGTTCGTCCAATGATATGGGTTCGTTCCAAAAGAAACGCGCCGGGCAATAACCCAAATCGTGCGGTGCTTCTATCTTGGGGAATCCATCAATGGTTCCGGTATGTTTCGAATCATCCCAAACCCTATATGTTTCATCGTCCAACACAACGATTTCGTCACGGCGGCGGAATATGATATAATCCATTTGGCCCGTTGTGGGGTCCGCCTTGTATGTAATTACGTCGTCTATCGGCAACCAATAGAAATACGGTTCGGGCAATTCGGTTTTCTGTTCCCTCGGTACGTCAACGATTAAAACGGAATTGATTTCCGATTTGAAGAATTCCCAACCCTTGGTTGACCAAACGTTGGGTTCATCCAATTTGGTTAATCTGTATTGTTCCCAATCGTCGCGTTGGGCCGAATTGATGAATTGGTAATTGAACGCCGGGTTGCGGCCGTCAAAAATACGGCTCAATTTGTCAAAACATATTTCCGTTATCTCGTTGGTTTTAACGGGAAAACGGAAAAGTGTTTTGAACAATACGAATTTATCGTGGGGCAAGATATTTTCAACCATTGCCAAAAATTGGGTCAATGGCAAAGAAATATACGGGGCATTGAAAGACGTAACGCGCTTGACCGTGTGAAATTTGATGCGCATTTGATGCATCCTTGCACGGCTCAAAACGGCGGAACGTTTATTTTCCGCTATTATCTTTTTTATCTGTCCTACATCGTAACCCATTGTTTACAAACTCAAATTTTGAATCCTTTGGTAATTTCCATCCGCCATTACGCGGCATTCTCAATATCCTTTCCGCGTGGGAAAATTCGAATGATTCTGTAACGCCGTTTGCAACCAACGTTACATTGGTTGTTTTTGCGTTCATAATCAAGCGGGGATAAGGTCGGTAAGCGGGTTAAAGTCTGTGGGTTTGATGATTTCCAAATCGTCCGAATAGTTATCGGGATACATCCAAGAAATGGCGTTGGAATCCTTTGCGTCAAAGTTTCCGTGAATCTTGGAACCGATGAACAACGAACGTATGGGAATGGGATAATATGTGTTGGGTTCTGTTTGGTCCTGTATGGCTTCGATGTTGCCGTTTTCGTCAAACAGGTAAACACCCAAGTTACCGGCATTGGCTTCGCATTCCAATTCTTTCATAACCTTTATGACAGATTGGGGAATGGCACGCAATACGCCGTCAAATTGAACGGGGTTGCCGCCCAATACTTCTGCAATACCGCCCAAATCATCGTTGCCACCACTTGAACGGCGTGCGTCGCCGCCACTATCGGCCGGGGCATTGATGTAAGGAGAAATAACGATTTTTGAACCGTTGGTTGCGGCCATCTTTGCGGTCCAACTTGCCAACAAATTGATTGTCGGGGTTGTGGGGGTTCCGCTTGCGGCGGCAAAACTATTGCGTGTGCCGTCGGCTTGACGCAATCTTTGGAACGCTACTTTTTGAATTTGGCCGAAATTTTCCGGGCATTGCACGTTGGGAATGGTGCTGATTGCGGATGCGGCCGGGCATTGACATACTAAACTCATAATTCGAATTTTTTAGTTAAACAATATGGTTTCGCGGTTGACCCTTTACCGCATTACGCCACAAATGTAGTTATTTTTTAGAAATTTCGCACACAATCAATTATTTTTCGTTTTGTGTGTAATTTATCATCCGGCAAAAGATATGCGATTGTGGGGCAATTCTCGCGGTTTAGTCATTTTTCTTTCCTCTCTGTTTATATGAATAAACAATCGCACATCTTCGACAACAAAACAAACGGTCCGGGGCAGACGGTTTGGGTTTTCCAAATTTAAAAGGTTTCCCACATTCTTTACATATTCCATCATATTGCAATATTTTGGTTCTGTATTTTGCGCCGCAATTATCAGAACAAAACATTGCGTCGTGATGGGATGCAAGAAATGTTTTGCCACATTGTTTACAAATACATTCAAACCGTGGGGAATAATCCATTTGTTGCGCGTGTTTACTATGCCACTCCCGGCCATCCTTACTTTTGTGCCATTCTTTTGCCTTTTCGGACGCTTTGAGCAAATCGGCCTTATTCTTTCGCCTGTATTCTTCATTATTAAAACTTTTTTTGGCGTGTTTGCTTAAATGTTCCGATATTGGCATACATTCCAAATTGGATATATCATTATTGAACGTGTTACCGTCTTTGTGGTGTATGCAATAACCTTTGGGAACTTTACGTTTATTGTGATACTCCCATATAGCAACGTGTAAACCTTTTGCGTGTTTACGCCCGGCGTTTGTATTTGATTGGCTCAAATAGTATTTACCCGCGCCCATCAATTTGTAATCAACGCCATTAAATCTAATTATTTGCGGTATTTCCATATTATTATTTGTTTTTACAAAGATACAAATAAATTGTGAAATGCCGTTCAATGTATCCGATTTAATGAACCCTTACTCCCTTAGACATTGCATTGTATGGTTTTATGTTACCATCCGCAATTTCCTTTTGGAATATTCCGGTTGCGCAATCTTCGAAATCGTCGTGCGAATTGGCGTCGAATTTGCGCAAGAAATTTGTAATATGTTTATGCGCCGCCGGGTATCGCGTTTCCCATCCATAAGGGAATATAATATGTTGGTTGACAAACGGCGCGTTGGTAACGATGCGCGATTCCTTATTTTCAGATTGATAAAACGGAACGGTCAACGCCTTTACTTTTTTCTTTATTTCTTTTTCAAATTGGGAACCGCCGTTATTCGATTCAACCCACGCTTTTTGCGTGCCATTGGCGTTTATCATCCGGGGTACGGTCACGGTCGTTACGTCCGTTGGTTCGTCCGTAAAGATAATATCGGTAATCAGCGCGAATAACAACGGTTCAAACCGCTTTTTGTTTTCGTTCCATACTTGGTTGTCGGATTTGTAAATATCATAAGTCATTGCGGCCAAATAGTCGTCGCCCTCGTCGGCAACATCAATGTAACAACCGGAACGGATATACGTTCCCCATTCGGATTTTTCGACGTATGTTTTGAATGGTTGATAAAGAAACGCCGTTGCGTCGCCCGGGTTGCCTTGGTACAGGCATTGGAAACCCAACGGGTCAAGTGCCTTTTGTTGCAACAGACGTTCCAACGAATGACGTTCGGGCCACAATGCGGTTCCCGGTTCCCGTTCGTCCAATTCCGTGGCGTTGCCCGTCTTTATGGCTTCAAAGTTGACCAACACCCACGCGCCGTTCGGGATATTCTCGAAATCCGACCATCGTTCGGCAAATATGACGTTTTCCGTTTCAATTATCTTTCCAATTATATCGTCCGGGTGCCAACGGGTAAACACAATCAATTGTTGCGAATCATTATGCAAACGGGTTCGTGCAACCTTTGTGTACCAATCCCATGCCGTTTGCCGTATCTGTGGGGAATTGGCTTCGCTTGCATCTTTATATAGGTCGTCAAATATCATCACGTCAACGGTCTTTGATGTCAAAGAACCGCCACGGCCCACAACGCGCAATGAACCCGTGTGGTTTACTATTTCAAACACGTCTGAATTGCGTAAATAGTTGTTGGCAATGGTAACGACGTTGGAACCGTTCAATTGGGTTTCCGGGAATATCGCCCGGTATTCGTCCGAATCAATCAACCTTTGCACGTCACGGTTGAAATCCTTTGCAATGGTTGCGGCATACGAACAAATTGCAATCTTCAAATCCGGGAAATGGCCCAACATATCGGCGGGTAAAAATCGGCTTGACCCTTGGGATTTACCGTGTTGGGGCGGGGCCTGTATGATTAGGTTTTTAATCTGACGTTTGGCGAACATATCCAATACCCGGTAATACGCTTTATGGAACGGGGTTGGTTGGAATGAACGTTGCATATATTGGGCGAACCATAACAATTGCCGCCGTGCGCCCTCTTGCAAGAACAATTCCGGGTGTTGCGTCAAAGTTCGCGTTATTTGCATTGTCTGTTCGTCCATCGCGCCTGTATTCATTTATAACGAATTGTGTATGTTGTATCTATTTGTTCGCCGGAATACTTTATATTGGTTTCAATAATATATTCCGTACAATCCAATGTTTTGTATTCTTCATCATCGTTCCAATGGATTTGTGATACAAGAATAAAAACCAAACCAAACATACTGAAAATAATACCGGGAATAATCATATATTCTTCATCCTTTGCAATCATTCGATATGCTGAATAAATCGCATAACAAACCATACCGATTCCCAACACTAAAACTATTATGCACGCAATTAAATTATCACTCATATTGTTTACTCGTTTAATTTCAACCAATCGTTATATGTTTTTTGGTGTTTTATCGGGAATTTCCGATACCGGTTTCCCAAAATTCCGACCAATAGTTACAAATTTAGGTGTTCGCAAGCGGTTTCGGATTTCAGACGCGCCCGGGTTGAATGCGGGCAACGTACACAAATGTAATGACCATCCAATGCCATATTCCAATGTTGCCGGATTTCCTCGCCTAACGCGCATTCGCCGCAAGTGTGTTCCGGCTTTATTGGTTTTGTTTTACCGCCCATAACAGAATGCACACGATGAATATAAAAACGTACATCAATGCGGAAAACAAACAACCGTTCGTTACTTTGGGTTCCTGTTTATCCATAATCAATTGTCTTTACCGATGGTTGCCACGTTGGGCCATCGGGTGTTCATAAATGCAACAATGGATTTCAACACGGCGTTGTATTGTTCATCCGTTAGGTTTTTACCCAAATGGATTACGATTACATCTTCGCCGTTGTCCGGGCCGTTAGTCTGACCGAATGCCATATTACTTGTTGTTTATTGCGTCAATCACTTTACCCAACAATTCGTCGGATACGTTAGCCAATGACAATGTTTGTTTGGATTCGGTTTCGATTTTGCCGTTGATGTCTTGTTCAACCCTGTTTTTCCAATGTTCCGGGTCGCGGTTGCACAATGCAAAGATTACCGCCGTGGGGTTCGGCAATATCTTCTTTGTTGTGCGCGATTGCTTTTTGATGCGGGGTGCATCGGGGTTGTTGGGGTTCTGTTCGTATTCCGTTTTGATTTCCTCGTATTCCGTTCCGTTTATCAAAACTTTCAATGAACGTTCCGCATCGGCCAATATATCATTGTGTAACCATTTTTGGTATTCCTCTTTGGCCTTTTTAACCGCGTCAGAAAAGTCAACTTTTGTATTCAACCAATCGTAAAACGTTTGTTTTGATATACCCGCCAATTCCGCCGCGTGTTCGTTTGTTTCGCCCTGTTCAATATGTTGGCAAATTAAACGCACTATTTCGGGATTGTACTTTGCCATATCTATCGTTTTTATAGTTTCACTTTTATATTAGTCCGTTGGGGTAATCCGAACAAAACGCGCCTTTTTTCATCAGCATATAACTTGTGTCTTTTTTCCCCAATCAATCTTTTCGCTTCCTCTGTATGTTTGTGGCCGTGCGTATATGGTTGTGGACGTTTACCGAATTTTATTGCCGCTTGTCTGTTAGTTTCCGTTCTGCGTTCCTTGTAATATTGGCTTTTGTCTTTTAACGTCAATCCTAACAATTCGGCGTGTGCGCGGATGGTATTTTTACTGCATCCGATAAATTGGGCCAATTCTTTCAAATAACTGCAACTCCAATTTTGGCGCAATTTTTCGTCATCTTCCTTACTCCAATGTTTCGGTTTCATTGTTCAACCTTTATCGCCTTTTTACCTGTAAACTTTTCCCATCTTTCAATTATCACATCACAATAATGGGGGTCTAATTCCATCATATAACATTTGCGGTTTAATTGTTCAGCCGCAATCATTGTTGTTCCTGTTCCACCAAATGGGTCTAACACAATACCCGTTTTCGGTTTAACCAAAGAAATTCCCTTTGATGGCAAACCGATTGGAAAACACGCCTTATGGTCGTTTCCGTTTGCGCCTGTATTGCTTATTTCCCAAATATTAGTTTCCACAACTTCCGTTCCCAAATTCTTTTTAGTGTTTGAAAAGATATAGACGGGTTCCCATCCGCGCCGCATACATCCTTTTAAGGGAATTGCAGAACTTTTTTTCCAAACCACCTGTTCAATCAGTTTTGATAGAAAAGGAATGATTTGCGCAATATATTCGTATTTTGAATTACTATTATAATTCACGTTCCAAAATATAAATCCATCTGTATTTTCAAAACATATTTCCAAAACCGATGATGCAAATTTTATATATTCCGCACTTGGCAAATCATCCGAATATCCATCGGCATATAATCTTTGTGTATTCTTTCGTTGAAAAACATCGCCACTTCCCAATTCATTATTCCCGTTATAAGGTGGGCTTGTAAACGTTAAATCCGCCTTGCCCCCCCCCATAAGTTGCTCAAAATCAGCGCGTTTTGTGCTATCGCCACACATCAAACGATGTCGGCCCAATTGCCAAATGTCGCCGAACTTGACACGCGATTTTACTTTTTTGTCGGGGTCAAAATCATCTTCTTTCACTTGGGGTTGTTCTTTCGCCCATTTCACGCCCTCAACGTTCCAACCCTGTAATTGTTCCTTTCCCCACGCCTGTAACTTCTGTTCATCCCAAACGCCCGCGTGGGTGTTGTCCTTTATCAGTATTTCATCTTCCTCCGCTTCATCCAACCCGTGCAAAAGAATTGTGGGAACGAATGTCAATCCCAGCAACTTGGCCGCTTCCGAACGGCGTTCGCCGCCTATTATAACCAATTCGCCCGTCCTGTCACTTAACAGGATGGGACGCGCTTCAAAGAATGTGGGATTGCTTTTGATTGATTCCGCCAACTTTTCAACCGCTTCTTTGGTTGATTTGCGCGGGTTTTTCGGGTTCGGTTTCAACTCTGATAACCGCCTGTACTCAATTTGGTTGT
>Ga0310786_10001066_pt1 | contig 44128 bp, 28 predicted proteins | sample AusTroGonzalo_MG_FD_203881 | JGI IMG/M metagenome (GOLD analysis project Ga0310786, IMG submission 203881) | Bovine rumen microbial communities from tropical cattle in Woodstock, Queensland, Australia - Gonzalo_03 (v2) (version 2) | ecosystem: Host-associated > Mammals > Digestive system >...
TATGTTCCACTGGTGCCATATCCAGTATTACATGTCACCGCACAAGTCGGTTTGTTGTCTACACTGGTCGCTACCGTTCCGGTACCTGATGTCACATTACATGTTGGGGTTCCCCATACCGCATAATAGTCTGTGTCACTTGTCGGGCACGTTATACTAAATGTACCACTCGTCGCAGTGCTGCTTGTTGACCAGCCTAAGAATATCTTGGAATCCGTGCTGGTTCCTTTTGTTATGTTCGTAGTATTGTTCGCTGATGCACCGGACGCCCATGTTGGCAAGGCAACACCCGTGGTTCCCGTTGTGCATGACATGGCACCAGGATCTGATGTATACGTTTCACCGACGTTATTCTTTATGGTTCCGGTTCCACCGTTTTTGTATAACCTTATAGCATTCGTTTTCGGGGTCCATGAACCGGTTACTGTTACCGCACCATTATATGAACCCAAGTTCGTATAATTACATACCACACTTGTACTGGCGTTAAATGAATTGCCGTTCACATTCCATTTGTTAAATGTCCACCCTGCTTCCGTCATCGCCGCAGGCGTCGTAAAGTTTTCACCATACGTACAAAAACCTGGGGAAGTTGGGGCGGTTCCATGGCCACCATTTGCCCAGGTAAATGTTATAACTCCGGGCTCTACTGTATATCTAGTGGAAGCAGTGCTGGATGTATAATTGGTTGTTGCGGGACATGTGACCGTTATCGTTGTTTTATCACCTACCGTGCCCGCCTGGGTCAAAGTTACCGTATTTCCGCTGTTGCTGACCGTGGCAACGTTCGTGTTACTGCTGGTCACACTGCTTAACGTTGCACCACCGGCACATTGAACCGTCAATGTTTTAGTTGTATTCGTGTATATCTGAATGACAGCATCATCGGTGACATTGGTTGATCCATCGAAAATTTGTGTATTTCCGGTTGCTTTGTTCACAGTCAATGTATATGTACCGGATGCCGCTTCCGCGTAAGAGCTGCCGCTGGTTGGGGTTGCGGTGACCGTTATTGTGACCGGGGTCGTGCTGGCCGCGACAGGTGTCATCGTGACCGTTCCAGCACTGACATTTGAAGGAACAGATGCCGTGGCGATACTTGTATTACCACTGGTGACACTTAATGTGCATCCGCTGGCACTTTCAGCATAAATTGTTTTGTTCGTACCATATGTCGTGGAACCAGAACTTGTTAGATTGCCACCTTGTCCCGTGGACAAAGTCAAAGGACAAGGAGATGCGGCTGACTGTTTACAGGCCTTGTAATTGACAGTTGAAGCGGTGCTGGTTATTGTAAAGGACGTCGTGGTTGAAGAACACGTACCAGATGATCCCGTTTCCCATCCGCCAGTAAATTCGTATCCTGATTGTGTTAAACCAGAGGCATCACCGAATTCACACGGTGTGTTATAATGACACGTTTTGTCAACAGGGGATGTTGTGCCACCAACACCATTGATTACACCGCTTCCACCATTTTTATTCAATTTGATTGTACGATAACATTGGCTTATAAAACTGGACGCCGATGGAGATGTCCAATTCGACGGACATGCGCCACAAACCTGTCCAGATAAACAACCATTACCGGCACCAGTTGGCGTTGCAGATGTTCCACCACCGTTGCTGTAATACCCCGCAGAAACAAGGCCGCCCTTGCTCGTATCAACACAATCGCGTTTTCCCGTTCCCGGTTTTGAGCTCCAACACCCTGCACCGGTTGCCGCATAATGACCACCATCAACATTACCAACTATACTGGCACCATCGCAATATTTACCAGCGGGACAAATCGTACACCCCCCCTTTCCAGCATTGTAATACCCTGCATTACACCCTATTTGGGTGGCGGTCAAAGCGCATGTTCCAGCCCCAGGGGCATTATATTGAATAGCATCACCACCGTATCCAGATGAAAAAGTCACATTAAATTTACACTTATTATCAGCGGTAACACCGGCCACTGAAGCACCAGACACCCCAGTGGGCCACGCAGACGACGGACACGTACATTGCGAATACTGAGCGTACAGGGGTGTATTTGCTGTAAATGTTGTGGCGGACGGTAATACGCCGTCTGCATCAATTTTCTTGGTACCACTAGATGCACCTGTCCAATACCCCGTAGAAGTATAATAATTTCCACCACTAGTTTTTGTCGGCATTGTGATTTCCGTAATAAGCATATCACCGGCATCCTGAAATCTGACCCCATACATTTCATAAATATAACTGGTGTTGCCAGTCCCACCATTCTTATTCAAAGTAATAGTATATATGTCCGGCGTAAAACATGCATACAAAGTCGTTGCTGCAGTAAACGTTGTATTTGCAGGCAACACCCCAGTTGAAGGAATATACATAGTACCAGTGCATGAAGATACAGCATTATATCCAATAAAAGTGTTACCAGTTTTTGTTGGTGTGGTCACCGATGTGATTGTTGTACCACTTGAATTTGTCCACTTGGTTCCATATACTTCTTTGACAGAAGCCATACCGCCGCTGCCGCCATTCGTGGTATTATTCAATGTTATGGTATATGTACTAGAACCTGTAGTGTGTGCATACAATGTTGTATTACTTGTGAATTGGGTATTTGGCGTGATAATATTTCCACCGCTGTCTATTATCTTGGTTCCCGTTCCCGCTTTGCCTGTAAAAAAGCCAGCGAACATTTTGCCGCCAGAATACGATGGTCTTGTGGTCAACGCTGTTATTTGTGTTGTGTTGTTCGAATCACTGTAATAACCTTGGCCATATCTTTGATAAATAGGTGTTGGTGCCGCATTTATAGTTGCAGCGGTTCCCGAAGTTGCCGTCGACGACGCATACCATTTACTGTCCAAAGTCAATGTAACATTATTACCATAACATGATTTTACATTTCCACCATAACCATTGGACCAATTTGATTCATAACCCGTTGTGTATTGGCTGGTACCAGTCGGACAAGATGTACTTAAATGACTATCATACGTAAATATAGCATTCATCATTAAGGATGCAGTTGGATGCCCAGCCGCCACCAACCCAGCAAACATATCATGCGGAACATACCCAGTTGCAGAAGAACAACTGCCGAACGTGCTTTGAAACATATAATTAGCCGCACAATTAATGCCACTGAACGCGCCCTTTGGCAATGCAGTCAAAGATCCATTGCTATAAAAAGTGTATGAAAACATGTTGTTGGCACACCCAGTCAAATTAGCAAATATATTATCAGGAATTGTTTGCAACCCAGCCAATCTAAATGTATCTTCGAACAAACCACCCGCAGCATTGGTTACCGTATCAAATATACCATTCGGCAATGTTGTCAAACTGGATGCATTATAAAATGCCGATGCAAATTGTAAATTACGTCCACCAATCACACCATTGAATAAACCATTGCCCAATTGTTCCAAATTAGAACAGTTATAACACATATAGCGAAAACTGGGTTGTTGATTGGCAGCAGACCCCAATGATGGAAACACATTTCCCATAGAACCTGAAATTTGTTTGACCAGTTGAGGTGTATCAATCTTAAATGTAGGCCACGTATCCGTACTGGCATAAGCAGTCGCAGTACCGGTTATAGTGATTATCTTGGATCCAGAACTAGTAAAATAGTGTTCGTATTCGCAGGCGCCGCCTTCGTTAGCACTGCACCACCAGTCTTCTATTTCACCGTCCCCCCAATTTATGGTGAAATTAGACATGGTGGCGTTTATCGAAAATTGGAAACGCGTTCCAGCGGACACACTTGTTGTCATTATTCTGATGTCGTTACCCATGCTTGATTGGGCCGATTGTGCAGGAAAAACATGTAACCATGCCAACGCCAGTGCAAAGAACGCACCCATAAAAAACCTTAAAAATCTGCGCATCACGCTAAAATTCCCTTTCATTCCAATCCATTTCTCTATGCAGTGTAGAAAAAAATTACTAGGTTCGTCAATACTATTTTTCATATTTTTTTGTTGACAATTTTTTTGGGGAATTATGAACAAATTCATAACTGTATTTTATGGGCAGATTTTCATATTTTTTATAACTTTTTCCGATTCGGGGGGGTGTTTACCACCACCCGCCCCGGGCAAAAAAACTTTTCAACCCTCCCCGTCGCTTCGCGCCACCCGCCCCAGGCGGGGAATTAATGGTGTGTTCATTTTCACGAACCCAACTTTACCAAAAGACTGTTGTCATCCTGAGCGAACGAAAGTGAGCGTGAGGATCCAGGTAAATCAAAAAAAGTAGTCTGGCAATGACAAAAAAAACAGTTTGACGATTTGTTGTCCCTTTTTCAGCCGATGGAAAAAAATTTTTTCAATATTTGTATAAAATTGAATTTTTTATGCTTGCTTTTAAAAAAGCGTTTCTATATAATGTCCCCCATCCGGAGCGTTGGCAGAGTGGTAATGCAGCGGATTGCTAATCCGTGACCGTGTTATAGCGGTCCATAGGTTCGAGTCCTATACGCTCCGCCACTAAATTAAAACCGCCATTTTGGCGGTTTTTATCGTTCTAAGGCCATATTTTCATGAATCAATGTGTGAACTATGTCGTGCCAGATTTTATCGCCGTATTCGGTTGCGCGGTCAAAAATTTGTTCTGTATCTTTGTCGCCGTTGGCCACCAAATCACGCACGGAATCTATCGATTTCCCGTTCATCGCGCCACGAATACTGTTCAATATCGTGCGACCTTCCAATACAGACATGGTTGTACCGGTTTGGGTGAAATTTGCACTGAATTCGTCATAGCCTTTGAAATCATGTTCGTCCAAATCGTATCCTGATTTGTTTAATCCAGTTCCGATAAACACATTTCCGCGTTCGTTGGGGAAATATGCTATGTCTTGCAAAACCATTTCGCGAATCATTGTTGAAAAATTGTTAAAATGTTTAACAACGCCATCTTGGTTTGATGAAAAACTTACCATCGTAGATTTTGATACGCCCAATGGGCAAAACGGCGCGTGCGCTATGCATACTAATTGTTTTTGAATTGCGGCACGTTCTGTGGCAGTATAGCCTAACTGGGCCATTTTTTGTTGCATTAATTCTTCTAGTCTTAAAAATGTATAGCCGCCGTGACAATGTGTGACAATCGTTATGTTGCGTATATTCTTACATGCCGTGTCCAATTCCAGGCGTTTACCGTACGAATCGGTCAAGCGTGGCAAAAAAATGCAGTTAAATATTTGTTGCACATATTGTGGATCTTCGTCTTCGACATGGACTTCTTCGACAACCCGGACGTTGCGATGATATTTTTGCATTTGTTTTTTACGGGCAACACTTCTGTTAAATGCGTATAATCTGTCATGTTCTGGGTATCCGAAATCTTGGACAACCGCATACAAATTTATGTTGTTCATGCCAGCCGACGTAAATAATGTTTCTATTTTTTTCAAACTGCCATTTGCAAGGCGCGCGGTATTAAGCCCGCCACCGCCAAAATACAACACACACGTTTCGTCGCGGGGAACGGTTATTACAGATTCCCAACCGTGTTCGTTTTCTGCTGTTTTTGGGACGCGTTTGCCAAAAAATGCAAAACTGCGCAAAATGTCTGTTTCGCCAAGTTGTCGCGCCACCGCACGCAAAACACGTATTTTGTCGTTATGTGTTTGACGAATTTTGTTCAATATTTGTTTCGCACGCGTGACATATTCAGGTGTTGCATATTTAAGAAAATTGCCCAAAATATACGTCATACTGTCCAAAGCAAATTCTTCAACGCATGGGTTGGTTATATTGTTTTCAATCACATCTAAAACCGACGGTGGCAAATGTTTAACGGTGGATTTGCTGTCTTCGCTGGTTATGGCGACGTTCATTTTGAAAAGTTCTGCAAACAAATTATCAAAGCCACATTGGCGATCTGGGGCATAATAATCAACCAATTTCTGAAAGATTTTATTGTGCAATCGTGGAAAACGTTCATATAAATCTGAACTGTGATTAAAAAATGCGACAGTGCCTATTAATCCGTGGTTGTCCAACAAATTTTCAAGTGTTTGTTCAACTTTGGTGGTATCAAAAACACACGCAATATAAACAATTGTATACATTATATCTTCGGCGTATGATTTGCCTTGTTTATATTGTAATCGCGCGTATAATTTGTCCAATACCAAATCTAATATTTCGGGATGCTGTTTAATCAAATCTGTCAAAGACGAACTGTATTCACATACAATCTTTGGGTGCCTTTGTATCATATATTCCAAAGATTCTTGGATTTCTGGGATGCTAAGGTCGCTTAATATTCTGAAATATGTTCCAGAACTTAAAAGCACAAATTCATAGGTTTCGTTTGGAATTTCTTCTATGCAGGCATAAAAAGATTGTAATGTCGCCTGTTTTTGGGACAAACCAGACATCGCCTCGATTTGCAAGGCGTTCATTTTGCTAAGTTGCGCTTTTTTATCAACTTGTTTTAAATTCGTCATTTGGTTATCGTATTTTTATTTCTGCCAAATCTTAATACAAAAAATTATATTAGTCAATTTTTATTGACAAAAAATATATCAAGTATTATTATTCAGACAAATATAAAATGTCGACGTATTACAAGGTTGTTTCACAAAGTACTTATTTGAAACGCATTTATGATGCGGACGATGTATTTAATATTCCCGCGGGAACAAAAATAACCGCTTCAGAACCTTTCTTAGAATTTTATGATAAAAATCGCAAAAACGGACGATTTTACATAGATCAGCCTGTGGTACATTTTTGTGATAATGCTTTTGATACTATGTTATGGCACAATATTTTTTACAGAATATCAACAGCAAAACATCACGAAATTATGCCGGTAATATACCAAATAGTCCCTATAAGCGATGTTATCAAAGAAAGATGCCACGACAACCATCAATTTTACCAATGTGGCGCGCATATAATCGAATTCAAAGAAAAAGTCGCACTTGACACCATGTTTAAACTCGCATTGGTTGAATTTTTAGACAACCCCGAAGAAAAAACGTCAATGTATCCCAAATTAGACATGAACAATATCATGAAAATGTGGGTTAAACACGAACAACCCACACGAATTTAACCATAAAAAAAACCGCAAATGCGGTCTTTTTATATTTGTTTTTCTTCGCTGACACGGTCGGGCTGATATATTTCGACGTCACGTGTCATTGATATAAATTTACGAGCGCGCAATTGCGGTAAATCTGCAATTGGTGTTGATTGCAATTCTTTGATTGCATCAGCCACAGATTTTGCAACCATTTCCATGGTCGTTTGCCAATCGTGTTGTGCCCCACCCGCTGGTTCTGAAATAATCTTATCAATCACATTTAATGATGCCATATCGCGTGCGGTTAATTTCAATGCCGTGGCTGCCTGAGCCTTGAATTTATTATCTTTCCATAAAATACTGGCACAAGATTCAGGCGCAATTACCGAATAAATCGCGTTTTCCAACATCATGATTTTATCACCAGTTCCAATCGCAATTGCACCACCAGAACCACCTTCGCCTACATTGACAGCAACATACGGCGCACGCATTCTTAACCCCATCGATATAGTTGATGCAACCGCTTGAGATTGGCCGCGTTCTTCCGCTGCGCCACCCGCAAATGCGCCAGCCGTATCAAACAATGAAATCAATGGCAAATCAAATTTTTCAGCCAAACGCATCATACGTTGTGCTTTTCTGTATCCTTCTGGATTTGGCATTCCAAAACGATGTTGTTGGCGTGTTTCAATCGTACGTCCTTTTTCTTGTCCAATAATAACAGCAGGAATTCCATACCAACAACCAATACCAGAACCCATTGCCGCATCTTCGCCAAAGCATCTGTCGCCCGCCAGGTACGACCAATCGCTAACTATGCCTGAAACATAATCTAAGAAATGAGGTCTATTTTCATTACGCGCCATCAAAACTTTGTCATATTCAGGCGTTTTGCCCATATCGCGCGATTTTTTTGGTGCATCAAATTTCGGAGTTTTAACATCTATGACCTTTGGTTCGCACGGTTGTTTAGTCAAAACCTTTAACACGCGTTCCAACGCAGATTTTAATTCATCACGTTGAACAACCATATCAACCATACCATGATCGTAAAGATAATCTGCGGTTTGGAAATTTGACGGCAATTTTTCATGAATATTTTGCTCAATCACACGACGACCTGCAAAACCAATACGTGCGCCCGCCTCTGCAATATGAATATCCCCCAACATAGCAAACGATGCCGTCACCCCACCAAATGTAGGATCTGTTAAAATCACTATGTATGGCAATTTATTTTCATGAATTTTATTCACAGCAACCGTTGTTCGCGCCATTTGCATCAATGCCAATATGTTTTCTTGCATACGCGCGCCACCGCTGCACGTCACCATAACAAAAGGTTGCTTTAATTCAATTGCGTGTTCAATGCTGGCAACTATGGCATCACCCGCTGCACGTCCCATAGACCCCATCATAAATTCACCATTCATGACACAAATCGTGGTATTTATCCCCCCCACTTTGCCATCAGCAGTAGATATAGAATCATTTGAACCGGTATCAGTGCGCGCCTCCGCCAAACGATCTTTGTACGACACACTGTCTTCAAAATTCAATGGATCATCTATGTTTTTTGGTAATTCAAATTTTTGCCATGACACATCATCAAACAATAAATCAAATCTTTGTTTCGGCGTCATTATGAAAGCACGCCCACAACGCGGACATACATAATTGTTATTTTTATAATCTTTGTAATACACCAAACGTCCGCACGCTTCACATTTAATCCACATCAAACGACGAACGCGTTCGTATCTGTCACGAATATGATTTTTTATTCCGGCTGCCATAATTTTATCCGTTCATTTTTTTAGTTAATTCACGACTTGGTTTGAATAATATAGTTTTATTCGCGGGCAAAAACACCGTTTCACCAGTGCTGGGATTATACCCGTTTTTTGTAGCACGTGTTCGCGATTGAAATGTCCCAAAACCACGAATTTCAATTTTTTTATCGTTTGCCACTGCGTTTATCATATCGTCCATCACAGTATCCAACATAGCCATCGCATCTGATGTGCGCATGTTTTTGAATTGCACCTGTAAACTTCTTATGATATCCGAACGTTTCATTATCAAACCTTTTGTTTTTACACTTAATATTACCACAATATGATACCATATTTTACAAAAAATAAAGCAAAATTCTATTTTTATGCGATATTAAGAAAAACATCTTATGCAAAGATGCCGGATTTATTGGTATTTTAAGCAATATCAAAAGGAGTTTTTTATGCCCGATTTTACATCAAATGAATGCCCATCAACGCCAATGATTGGTGATATTGCACCACATTTTATGGCAAACACAACAAATGGCCCTATTAAATTTCCAGAATTTTTCAAAGGCCATTGGGTTATTTTATTTTCACACCCATTAGATTTTACCCCCGTATGCACCAGCGAATTTATGGCTTTTCAATCTATGATGGATGAATTTGAAAAATTTAATACCAAAATCATAGGGTTATCCATTGGTGCAATATCTTCACATTTGGCATGGTTTCGCGCAATACACGATGACATAGTGTTCAATGGATGGAAAAATATGAATATTGAATTCCCTGTTATTGAAGATTTAGATACAAAAATATCTAAACTATACGGTATGATTCATCCGAACACATCAGACACAAAAACCATACGCGCTGTATTTATAATTGATCCGCATGGTATTATTCGCACGATTTTATATTACCCACAAACCACAGGACGCAATTTAATGGAAATAAAACGCATATTGATTGCATTACAAACAGCCGATGCTTTTAATGTATCAACACCCGTTAATTGGGAACCAGGAAAACCAGTTATAGAACCAGCACCAAAAACATCATCAGAAATGCAAAAACGATTACGTAACAAAACATTAAATGTGTTGGCTTGGTTTTTCGCATTACGCAAATTATCAGAACAAAAAATATATAAAAAAATCATAAAAAAAGAGTGAATTTTTTATAATATTTTTTTAATCCAATTTTATTCAAACAATTTATTAAATTATTCCAATAATACATTAACACGACTTAATAATTTAAAAAAATGTAAAATTAGAATTTTAATGGTAAATCGCTTAAATCTGCCGGGGCATTTACCCCTTGTGGTTTCCACCTATATTTTTCAACATCTATCATGCCATCTTGGGTAAAACCGACCCCCTCTGCCGTCAATAAATCACGTTGAACTTTTTCCCATTGACCATCCCAAGTTTTTCCATCTGCAAATGTCACACGATGCCACGGTAAATTATCAGTTTCACACGATGCGTTCATCGCATAACCAACAAAACGAGCAGCACGTGGTCGCCCCAACATTTTTGCAATATCACCATAAGTAGTCACCGTCCCTGCTGGGATTTTTGCAACTATGTCATAAACCTGTTGATAGAACGTTTTCATGGTTTAATTATACCAAAAATAACAACCCGAATCAAAAGGAATAAAGTTCAAATTAAACCGTTGATTTTTTATTTCGTTTATTATAATATATGCCCACGGAGACGTGGCAGAGCTGGTTGAATGCGCGCGACTCGAAATCGCGTATACAGGCAACTGTATCAAGGGTTCGAACCCCTTCGTCTCCGCCATCCGTCTTTGCCGCTGGCAAAGCCGCGATCAGCGGATTTGACGCGTCGCAAAACGGAATGCCGCGGCTGTTATGAAAGCCGTATGGCAAAATAACAGACGGGCTATATAAATGTTTAGTGCCGAGATAGTCCTTTCTGTTACTTACTTTCGCTTATGCCATAGCGATATTATAAATAAACGAAGGTGTTAACATGATTATACACAATGATATCCAGCTTGATTTTGATGACGTTTTAATTGCACCACAAACAACAACCATTAATCACAGGGACGAAGTGGAAATTATTCGCAATTTTCCAAAATTATCTTTGCGTTGCGTGCCTATCATGTCTGCAAACATGACACAAACAGGAACATTTGCCGTAGCGCGAGAATTATTAAAAAACAAAATGTGCGCAACATTACATAAATTTTATACGGCGGACGAAATCATAAATTTTATCAATGATATTATCAATAACCCCGATAATAAAAAAGCAATAGACGATGATAATTTTGAAGGATGTATTGCCCTGTCCCGCCTTTTTGTGACTGTTGGGAAAAGAAATTGGGAAAGCGAATTGAAAAAACTTGAAACAATCGCATCTAAAACCAATGTTAGATTCAGCATTTTATTGGATGTACCCAACGCATATATCCCAGAAATCACAGATTGCGTAAAAACTTTGCGTCAAACATACCCCGATAAAATAATAGCCGTTGGAAATGTATGCAGCGGTGATGAAACACAAAAACTTATCTTAGCGGGCGCAAATTTAGTAAAACAAGGCATCGGCCCCAGTTTAATTTGCATGACACGTAATCAAACCGGATGTGGGCGTCCACAATTATCGGCAACCATAGATTGCGCAAATGCTGCGCACCAGGTTGGCGGGTATGTAATCGTTGACGGTGGGTTCAAACAAAACGGCGATTTTTGCAAGGCTTTCGTTGCAGGCGCTGATTTTTGCATGTCTGGGTCTATGTTTGTGGGCTGTGAAGAATCAGACAGCAACAAAGTTATTAAATTGACACAAACTAATGAAATAAACCCTGAAAATAATCAACCAATAGTAAAACAAGAATATTTCAAAGAATATTGGGGTATGAGCAGTTTTCGCGCACAACAGGCGAACTATGGTGAAACAACAAAATCAGGCACCAGTGAAGGCGTAGAATGCAAATACGTACCGTTTACTGGTCCGATTCAAACGACTATCAATGACATTTGCGGTGCACTGCGCAGTTGTGGCAGTTATATTGGCGCAAAAAACATTAAAAATTTCAGTCGTCAAGGCATGTTTTATAAAGTAAACAGAATCAAATAAAAAAAATGCCCGTTTGGGCATTTTTTATACATCAAAATCATATGCGTCAATAGATTTGGCAATTGCATTTACTAATTTGTTTTGATGATCGTCCGATTTCAAAAGTTTTTCTTCTTTTTTGTTGGATAAATGTCCCAATTCAATCAACGCCCCCGGCACAGTTGAACGCAACACCGCAAACGGGGCATGTCGAACCGCAGGTCCAGGTTGTTGATCAACAGATGCGCGATTCATTGCCTTGGCACAACCATTGGCATATTCTTCGCTTAATTCGGCAACAGCGTGTTGTTGCAAAGAAGACAATGCAACGCGAATATCTTTTGAAAACTTTTCAAATCCGTCCACTTCTATTTTATCCGCAGCGTTTTCAGAATCAGCCAATTTCTGTGCTTCTTCGTCAGACGCTTTTTCGGATAAAGTATAGATAGAAAAGCCTTTTACATCACGACTAGGGTTTGCATTTGCATGCAAAGAAATAAATAAATCTGCGTGTCTTTTTTCAGCAATAGCAGCACGTTCGTCTAATTTTAAATACGTATCACCAGTACGAGTTAAATATGTTTTATATCCACTGGCATCCAATTTATTTTTTAATTTACGCGCCACAGACAACACTATCGTTTTTTCTTTGGTTCCATTGGGGCCTATGCATCCCGGATCTTTGCCACCGTGTCCTGCATCAATAACTATTACATGTTGTGTTGTGGTTTCTGAATTTGTTGTTTTGGTTTGTGATGTTGCGGGGGCGCCATCTATTCCGCGTCCCGTTCCAGATGCAAAATCAATAACCAATCTATAATCATTATCGCCATTTGGTTCCAACACCATAATTTGATTTTTTTCAATTACATCTATCATTCCGCCCAACGCGGCAACAACCTGTAATTTAGTACCGTCTTGAATTTGAGTGATACGTTTTATCAGTGTGCCATTTGCCAAAGCGGTTTTTATATCACTTTTGCCATTAGTATTTGATAAATTAACAATCAATTGTTTATCACCATACGACAAAGAATAAGACGGCCGTGATGTTGTTTCTATGACCAATCGGGTTTTATTACCAGGTTGCAAACCCGTGCGTATATTTTTTAATGCATTCGGCGCCGCAAACGCAACGCGTGGCGATATGCCGACAACCAATGCGCCAAAACCAACTGTTTGTAAAAATTGTCTTCTGGATAATTTCATTTTGAATAATTATACCAAAAAACGAACCAACTATCAAGTTTGTTATAATTGTTTTCAACAAAAAACCGCCCAACGGGCGGTTTCTAAGAACCTATTACTTTTATTTGCTGACGCAATTTGCAAATGCCTGTGCAATCAATGCCGTTTCAGATTGTGTCAATGACGCAACCGGAACAACATAACACCGCAAACTGTCGCGAATAACAAATACTTTTGTACCACGAATATATGCCTCTTTCATATTGGTCATCTGGGAACTACTTAAAAATGAATTTTGTGTTAACGCGCTGTTTGTTAAACCAGCCTTTACCACCTGTTCCGCAGTTGATGCATCGTATATTTCAGACAACGACGTTATTTCCATAAAAATACTTTGATTTGCATATGGATTTTCGGTTGTATTATTGGTGTTTTGAAGATTTACCCCAGTCAACAAAGTCGCAGCGGCCTGCAAATTCGAATATCCATTATCCGAAGAATGAGATAAATTTTGTAATTGGAAATCATCGCCACAGGCCAAATTCATACGATTAACATAACTGGCCAATACGGCATCGACCGCCGCTTCCCAATTATTGCCTTTGGAATTCAGGTCAAGTCCAATAATTTTATCCGCCCAACCCCAAATGTTCGCACCAACATTCCCAGCAGTTGCAAAACGCGTTACCATTTCCGCAGAACCACCCTGAACCCCGGAACCACAATAATCAGTAAGCATACTTTTTAATTTACTATCTGTTTCATTGCCGTATGTTAATGCCACAGAATGACATGACATGGCCGCTTCTAATTCACGACGACGTTGCAAACATAAATCAGAATGAGATTTAGTCAATTTATCCGCCATATTTGCCATGGACAAATAAGACATGACTTCTTGTTGGACATAGGATGGGCACAAACGTGCAGCCGTATTCATTCCGCCAGATCCATTTTTAGTTATTGTATTATATTGTGGCAATAAAATTGTTGTATCTTTCTGTAAACACAACAAAGCGTAATTATATAATTCACTTTCCGTCGCAAAACCGTTTGCACAACGTGTTGACGTTTTCCCCGGAACGATCGTCACATCGCCACAATAATCAGATAAACATTTGTAAATTTTTTCACGACATGCGGTATCAACATCCGGTTGAGTTATCAAAAAATACGTATTTTTTTGATTTTGCACATATGCATTTATAGCATTTTGTTGACCACGTGTCCCAGTATTTCCAACATTACCGCCAGATGTTTTTTGGTTTGTGTTATACATAACAGACGAACGCGCGCCATCATTATTAACCGTTCCCGCGTTTACGCCAAAAGCAGTATTTCCAACCAAACAAGCACTGATACAGCCAAATGCTATCAAAAATTTATTCATGGAATATCCCTCTCGTTAGGTTTATTTTATCATAATCTTGAACCAAACGCAATAAAACTTTCATTAAAAAATACAAAAAAGTTGATTTAATTTAAATTATTGCTATATTTTTTGCTATGACAGTTATAAATAATGATATTTTAACCCAAATCAATGACGACATTGCCGCCGTCAGGGGGTTTCTTTGACCCAAATAAAATTCAAGTTGAAATAGATAAATTGTCTGATATTTCCAATCAGCCCGATTTGTGGGATAATCCAGATCATGCACGTGAAATTTTGCAAAAAAAATCCAATTTGGAAAAACAATTATCCGAATTAAACCATTTGGAAACAGAATATAAAAATTTGGTTGAATTATATGAATTATCCCCAGATGACGTGGATATAAACAATGCAATCATGAATTTATCAGAAACGGCACATCGCGCAAAATTTATCACCCTATTTCGCGAACCAGCTGATAATAATGACGCGTTTTTATTTATCCAGGCGGGCGCTGGCGGAACTGAAGCGCAAGATTGGGCGCAAATGTTATCACGCATGTATACCCGTTGGTGCGAAAGACACGGATTTACAATCGAAACAGTCGAAGAACACCCGGGGGATGTTGCAGGAATAAAAAGTGTCACGTTCAGAATTGCCGGAACACGCGCATATGGTTGGTTAAAAAACGAAATTGGTGTTCATCGTCTTGTGCGTATTTCACCTTTTAATGCAAATGGAAAACGTCAAACCAGTTTTGCATCTGTGGATGTGTGGCCTGATATTGACGATTCCATAGAAATCGAAATAAACGAAAAAGATCTAAGAATTGATACATATCGTTCATCTGGCGCGGGCGGACAACACGTCAACAAAACCGACAGTGCTGTGCGTATTACGCATATTCCAACGAATACCGTTGTGACGTGTCAAAATGAACGCAGTCAGATTCAAAACAAAGAAATGGCTATGAAAATGTTGCGTTCCAAATTATACGATTTGGAATTACAAAAACGTGCCGCCGAAGATGCAGAAGCAAAGGCAAATCAGAAAAAAATTGAATGGGGCAGCCAAATCAGAAACTATGTCCTGTATCCATATCAATTAGTCAAAGATGTTCGCACGAACGTTGAAAAAACCGATTCCAGCGCAGTGCTGGACGGTGATTTAGATGATTTTATGCTGGCAATGCTGGCACAATAATGTATAATATAACACTGTTATGCACCCATAGCACAACTGGATAATGCGTCGGCCTCCGAAGCCGGAGATTGCAGGTTCGAATCCCGCTGGGTGCGCCACGAAAAATTGTTGGTCCGCACAATAAAAGTGCGGGCTTAAAATTTTTCAGTGTCCCGCCGTAGCAATGTTCGTTATCTGGAAAAGAATTTTCACATTTATCGGCGAAGGCGGACATATAATTAAAAACCGGCATTTTGCCGGTTTTAATTTATGTTGTGCACCCCGGGATTTGAACCGTGGTTCGACAATAAGTAGTCGCAGGTTCTGCCCCACGGGGGAAGTGTCACCGCAGGTGACGAAGGGGGTTAACCCAATGTCCGTATTTTCAGGGAACCCCCACCCCCGCTTCGCGGTCCCCCGCCCCCATGGGGCGGAACCTTGCTATCTGGAATTAGTTTCCACTGGGGGCGACGAAGCGCCAGCCCAAAAACGTATGGCCGCGTTTTGTCGGGGCGGTTGTTGGTGTCGTGATTGTCCCACCGTATGTACACGTAGTAGTATCCGCACCGCCATTACCATCATCCCAATTTATAGTAATTTCATTTGCACTGCATTGTGCCAAATTATTTCCGTTTGCTGATACATAATGATACCCATTATCACAAGAATTCGAATCCGCTGGGGCACAAGTATTTGCACCACCATAATAATTACCACCAATGAACGATGTAGTATGCGGTGATTCATTCGTTGTGCATGTTTTATAACAATCGGTTTGTGCGGTTGCGCCAACGGCGGACAAAGAATATTCATTGGGACACGATGTAATTCCCTGAGCCGTTGTTTCATTAAATGCGTATGTTCCACCACCACAATACGAATTCGCAGGACAAACCGTGCAACCGTCCGTGTTTGCCGGCAAATAATAACCCGCGGAACACGTGTACACGTTTATTTGATACATAGCGTACATATTTGTTGGAAAATTATTAGCACACACATAATTAACCGCCCCATGTATATTAGATAACACTAAACCTTGATATTCATTTGGATTTAATGTAAACGTTCCGCCTATGCAACTGCCACCGGTGGGACACGATCTGCAAATTTCACTGTCTGCCGGTAAATAATAACCGCGCTGACACGTATATTGACTGATTCCATATACTGCATACATACCCGCTGGAATAGCATCACAAGAAACAGGTGCATCAGGTGTATATGCAACATCATCCCCACGAACAGGCATATTCAATAATATTGCAACCAAAACAACAGCGGCATATCGCATATATCACAAACTCTTTTTATGGGACATAGTTTTCTTCGACTGGAACATCCAACGGATAATAAATTGTCACAGGCGTACCATTAGCATATTGATCGGCGAGCCATTGTGCCCAATCGTAAACATTCAATATTGTATTAGGTATGTCTGCAAAATAAAAACCAACATTTTGCGCCATATAAAACTTAAGCCTCGAAAAATGAGAACAAAGAAAAGATACTGTGCCATTTGCTTTACGAGTAACAAAGGTATAATAATCTTCTGACCCAGTTATCCAATCTTCTGTTCCAGTCAGTATTTTGACGCCAACACGTCTTGTTATTTTACCTGTTGTTTGGTCGTATGAATCAGCGACTAATTTTACACCACTGCCCACTGCGCGCAGAATTAAATTACCGTCCTGATAAAATGTTGGGTATATTGGATTATCGGGGGTTGGATTTCCCACGCGAAACCAAGACCCCAACGCAACATTTGTATCATACCATCCAACAAATGTATATCCGTGTTTTGTTGGGGGTGTTGGTGGTGTAACATCATTACCCGATGCACAGGTTGTGGTTTGATATATCTGATTATCAACATACCAATTTACAGTATGCGCAATCGCGGTCGTACAAAATAACAACACAAATAAAAATAAAATTTTTTTCATTATCAATCCCTCCGGCACCTTGCTCAATACAAAAAAAACAAAACCGTCGGAAAAACATTTCAGGCGGTTGGAGGTTCGTAACAATTTAACAGGAAATTGCGCCGTTTATTGGATATTCACAGCCCTCCAACCAATACATAATTAGTTGGAGCATCATCCGTGTTTCATAACATCGGACGCCTGCTATTTCGGGTTACGAAGCCCCATCAGGAAAACACTTCCTGACGCGTGTTATTTTATCATAAAAATACGGCTTTGTGCAAACACAATTTTTTACAAACAAAAAACCGGCATTTTTGCCGGTTTTAATTTATGCTGTGTTTGGTTATTCGCGCACTCTGTTTTTCTTGCTTTGATTCACAACAAAGAAATTTTGTGGAACTTTACATGAATATGCATCCACAACTGCTTTTTGTAATTCAGGATGTTTTTGCAACGCTGATTCAATAATAGATATTGCCTGTTTTAGTTTTTCTTCGATATCACGCATTGTGTCAATTTTATTTGAATGCATATGCCAATTCACAGATAATGCTATGGTGTTTAATTTTTTAACCTCTGCATTCGGCATGTTCACAATCAACAAAGAATATATCGTCCGTGCCATTTCCATATCTGGCTGATTGCAAATTTGCAGATATTTTTCAGATAATTCAGGATACATTTTCTTTAATACATCAAAATAGCGCACTATTAAACGATTATAAAAAATTTCAGGTTTTTCATCATATTGACTATCTTTCGCATGCGAAGAACACACAAGCCAACATAACCCCATTCCGCAAAGCAATAATACAAGTGCGGAAACACTAAAAATCACTTGTTGGGTTTTCTTGTTTATATAATCGTAGTTTTTTACTACCTTGTATTCTGAAACGCCAACCATTGCAAAAAATGCTATCATCAAAGAAAACAGGATATATCTTGTTACTTTGCCTTTATTATCACGTTTAGTTTTCGCTTTGGCTATTGTTTGTTCGGCGAATTTAGAAGCACGTATGAAAGTTTCATTATCAACCAATCCGCTTAAATATTTTCTGTAAAAGCTTTTGTCTGCTGTTTTTTGTGGAAAATCAGGCCACATTAAATCAAAATCACGTTGAAACCTGTTTATAATATCATTATCTGTATCCTGGTTCATGCCATATCCTGTGTTTCGACTGAAATTTTGCATTTAAACATATGCAAAGTCAAGAAAAAAGGGGCTTTGTAGGCCCCTGAGAGAGAAAAAAACTTTTTTTACATTTGTTTTTGTGATTGTTTATGTTTATATGCCCAGAAAAATGTGATTGGAATTTTTCCCATATAGGCATAGTTTACCACTTCTCGTAATGCTGGATTTTTTGCAACCGCTTTGTCGACAATCTTGGTTGCCTCTTCCATTTTTGCATCAATATCAGATAAATTCTTTGGAAAATCAGTATAATTCAAAGCAGATGCAATCGTAAGCGCTATGTCATCCAATTTTGCCAAATCACGTTTTGATAAATTAGCCGCCAACAATGAATACACCGTCCGAGACAAATCTGGATTAAATGTTTTGATGGCCTCTTCGGTTATATATGGGTTTTCAGCGTGAATTTTATCAAAATACCGAACAACCAAACGTTTGTAAAATTCATCTACGTTATCGGTTTTCCAATCTGTCATTGGTCTGTCGCTTAATACCAGACCCGCCATCGCACCAATTACAACAAATATTACAATTATTATTGAATTATGCGCTTTCCAATCAGCATCACATGTAATCGCTTGTTCGTGTTCAAAATAATTAAAAACGTTTATTCCTGCCGCCAAACACGCCCCAAAAACACACAAGAATATAAGATTATTTCTGATATGTTCTTTCTTTATGTTTATCTTTTGCCGACGTTTTACTCTGGCATTAGCCTGTTTTTCAATATTTTTGATTTCTGGATGTTTATTTAAATTGTTGGCGTATTCTTTGCGTTTTTCCTGATATTTTAATACATCAAATAAATCGGCTTGCATCAACCTTTCGTCACGCACAAAACGGTATGGGATTCTATTCATATCTATGCCGATCATATCCTGTCTGTTTCTCATAAAAGCCCCTGTTGTTTACCTGTTGGAAAAGTTAGCACACTTATAAGCGATGTCAATCTTTTTGTTTTTCTCTTGATTTTTCGCCAAAAAAACAGTATATTCTATATGATAAAAAGAATGAAAAATAAAAGGTTTTTATAATGGTAAAATTACACAAAGAAACAAAAGAAACAGAAGTAAAAAAAACAAAAACTATTTCCGATAAACCTGCACATGAATCTGATGAAAACGACGATAAAATTTATTTTATGGCGTTGGGCGGATTGGAACACGTCGGACAAAATATGTATATCTATAAATACCGCGGCAAATATTTAGTCGTTGATTGTGGTATGGGCTTTTTAGAAGAAGAAATTGGCGCTGGTGACGTTCAATATTGTGATACAGCGTGGCTTGAAAAACACAAGAAAGATGTTGTTGCGTTTGTTATGACACATGGCCACGAAGACCACATTGGTGCATTGAAATATATTTGGCCTAAATTCAGAAAACCCATATATTGCACACGTTTTCCGGCTGAAATTATACGCAGAACGTTTAAAGGTATTGAATTAGATTTTGATCCTGAAAAAGACATTATTGAATTTGATTATCATGGGGCAGAATTGAATTTAGACCCGTTTGAAGTCGAAACTTTTCACGTCACTCATTCAGTACCCGAAGCACAAATGTTGATAATCAAAACACCCGCTGGAAAAATTTTGCATACTGGGGATTGGACGTTTAATGATGGAAATCCAATTGAAGATAATACAAATTATGAACGGTTGGCGGCGATTGGGGCTGATCCAAAATTATTGGCATGCGTTTGTGATTCAACATCAACAGAACGCCAAACCCCACAGACAACAGAATTACAGGTACGTGATGCCTTAACCGAGATTATGAAAAATGCACCGGGACGTGTGTTTGTGACGGGTTATTCACGCAGTTTGGCACGTATTAAAATGTTTGCAGAGGCTGCACACGCCGCGGGGCGTGTTGCCGCAATTAAAGAACGCAGCAATCCAAACCCTGTGCCGTATGTGGGATTGCCTGAATTCCGTGAAATTGGTATTGCGTATGGATATCTTAAAGAAGACGATGTTTACCTGCACGAAGAAGTCAAAGATTTACCGGCTGAAAAACAAGCAATCTTCTTAACTGGGTCCCAAGGCGAAAAATATGCTATGTTGACACGTCTGTGCAATGGACACGTGAAAGAATTGAAATTATTGCCAACCGATACTGTCGTATTCAGTGCGATTATTATTCCAGGGCGCGAACAAGATGTGTCATATCTGTACAACAAATTGGCACGTATGGGAATAAAAACGCATACTATATTTGATACAGACCATATTCATGCATCCGGGCACGCGGGACGGCCTGAATTCGAACGGTTTTATGATATGGTTCACCCCCAAGTATCAATTCCGATGCACGGCGAATACATTTCTGAAATGTTAAATGGCAAAATGGCAATGGAACGTGGTGGTGCAAAACATATGATGTTGGTACACAATGGTGATATGGTGGCATTAAAAGATGGCGAAGAACCGTATGTTTCTGAATCTGTACCGGTTGGATTTGTGGTTATGGAAGGCGAAACCGAACGCAGTGCCGATGATCAGGTTTACAAAAACCGTAAAAAAATTGCCTCTAATGGTGCGATTTTTGTGACTTTACCGGTGGACAAACGCGGATTTTTAAAAGGCGTGCCAGAGGTTTCCAGTGCCGGTATTTTTGAAACCGACGACACAGGTTTTATGAAACGTCAGATTCAAATTGAAATCACAAACGCGATTGATAAATTGACCAAAACAGAACGCAAAGATAAAAACAATCTGCATCGCGCGGTTCAAACTGCGGCGAACAAAGTTGTCCGTGCCGCATTAGGTGCCGATAAAAAACCACAATACAGCGTTCATTTTGTGTTGAAATAAAACGCGAATTTGCTTGCTTTTTGTAAAAAAAAAGTTTAAAATGGGCGCGCTGAATAACCAGAACTGAATAATCAGTGGTGTCTTTTGGTCCCATTAGAAATAAGGATTCTGTGGAATGTTCGGCACAATTAAAAACCAAAAACAAAAGGATTTATATCATGGCAAGAGATGGCGCAAAACGCAATACTCGTAAATTAAAAATCGGCCGTTCTTTGGGTGTCAACCTTTGGGGTCAGGCCAAATCTCCGTTTAACAAACGTAAATACAAACCGGGACAACATGGTCCAACTTCTCGTGGGGCTTCGTCTTCTGATTACGCAAAACAGATGCGTGCTAAACAGACTTTGAAAGGCTATTATGGCAATATCGGCGAAAAGAAATTCCATGCGTATTATGCAGAAGCCAACAATATGAAAGGCGACACACCTGAAAATTTGATTGGTTTGTTGGAAAGACGTTTGGATGCAGTTGTATATCGTTCTAAATTGGCGCCAACTGTGTTTTCATCCCGTCAATTGATAAGCCACGGTCACATCTATGTCAATGGTAAACGTGTTAAAATTGCTTCGTATCGTGTAAACCCAGGTGACGTTATCACGGTCAGCGAAAAAGCAAAACAAATGCCATTGGTCGTATTGGCTTTGGAAAGTGGCGAACGCAATTTCCCAGATTATATCACTGTGGACAGTGCGAATTTCACTGCAACATTTACACGCGTTCCTGCATTTGCGGACGTTCCATATCCAGTGCAAATGTTCCCTGAATTGGTCGTCGAATTCTATTCTCGTTAATGGGAAAGATTATTTCGAAAAAAGCCCGCACATATGTGGGCTTTTTTTCTTAGAATATTGATTTTTCATTATTTGTGTGATACCATGTACACAATAAAAAGGTTAAAAAATGGATGATAAAATTGTTTTAACAGGTGTTAAACCAACAGGAACGCCACATTTGGGCAACTATATTGGCGCGTTAAAATCATTGATTGAATTGTCGCAAAATCATAAAACCGTTATGTTTATTGCCGATTTGCACGCGTTGAACGCTGAAAAAGACGCCACGAAAATCAAACAACATTCGTATGAAGTGGCCGCATTGATGATTGCCCTGGGTGTAAATTTAGAAAATACTATTTTGTTCCGTCAATCTGATGTGGATGCCGTTTACAAATTGACTGAATTTTTGATGAACGTCACGCCAAAGGGTTTAATGAACCGCGCCCATTCGTATAAGGCAATGGTTGAAAAAAATACCGAGGCCGGAATTGACGTGGATGCCGGGGTTAACATGGGGCTTTATACATACCCTGTGTTGATGGCGGCAGATATTTTGCTTTATAATTCTGATATAGTGCCGGTTGGCAAAGATCAAAAACAACACGTTGAATTTGCACGTGACATTGCCGGATATTTCAATAATGTTTACGGCAATGTGTTCCGGTTGCCTGAGCCAGTGATTAGTGCAGACGCTGGAATTATTCCGGGGCTGGATGGCAGAAAGATGAGCAAATCTTATGATAACACTATTCCATTGTTCGCGACTGAATCTGAATTAAAGAAAAAAATTATGCGGATTATTACAGATTCCAAAACGCCGGAAGAATCGAAAGATCCGGATGAATCTACTATATTCCAAATTTACAAACATTTTGCAAATGAAAATGAGATTGCTGAGTTCCGTAAAATGTTTATAGACGGTGGCATGGGATATGGTACTGCGAAAAACATTTTATTTGAAAAGATAAATTCTGTGTTGGCGGCACCACGCGCGGAATATGAACGTTTGATGGCCAACAAACCAGAAATTGACGCGATTTTAAACGATGGTGCAACCCGTGCCAGTGTTATCGCCAATGCAACGGTTGCCCGCGTCAAAAAAGCAATGTTAGGATAATAAAAAAATCAGGGAGAGAGAATCATGAAAAAAGCATTTGATAACGTTGGAATACTTCTTGTCATATTGATTGGGGTATCGTTGATTGGTGTTGCAAAACGCCCAAATGAACCGCGCACAATCAGTATAAGTGGCGATTGTTTGACGTCCGCGCCAAAGGACAGAACTGCGATTACTTTACGTGTGACGACTGTGGATAAAAATCCGGCAACATCTATGAAAATGGCGACCAAGAAAATGGCGGAGATTACAGATTTTCTGAAAACCCAAGATGTCAAAATGCAAACGACCGAATTTTCTTCGTATGAAAAAAGCGAATGGAATCATACAGCGCAAAAATCTGTGAATTTGGGCACTGAAACCCGCATTTCTGTTGAGGTTTCTTCAAACAGCATGGATAAAATCGAAAATATTTTGAATAAATTTGCCGGTAACGAATATGTTTACACTGACAATTTGCGTATGTTCACCAGCAGCGAAACAATGAAACCTATTATGGAAAAATGTTTGGGAACCGCGCTTGAAAACGCACGGGCGCGTGCAAATGCTTTGGTGGCCCCGGACAAAAAACACGCGGGAAAATTATTATCTGTATCGTATGGGAACGTGTCCTATAACGAACGCCCGTATGCAAATTATCGGTTGATGTCCGCCAAAGCAGTTGGGGTTGAATCGATGGACACCGGTGGCAGTTTTGTCAGCAAAGATACAGAAGTGACTGTTTCTGTGTCGGCTATGTTTGAAATAAAATAGAAAAATGAACGAAATAATTGATGAATTCAAAGATTATCTGGGCAATACAAAACGTTATTCAATACATACAATAACGGCGTATGAAACAGATATCTTTGATTTATTGCGTTTCTTCGCTAAATACAATAATGTTCCGGCACAGATTGCCGGTATCGCGGGGGCTGATACCCTGCTCTTTCGTTCATGGTTGGCGGATCGGGCACGGCGTACTTTGACACACAAATCAACCGCACGGGCGCTGTCTTCCGTTCGAACGTTTTATAAATGGTTAAGCAAACATAAGAATATTCAAAATGATGCGATTGGGTTGATATCGTCACCAAAGGTGGAACGTAAGTTATCCAAAGCAATTGAAACCACGGATGTATCTGATATGCATGCGGCAATACGTGCCATTGATGATTCTGAACCATGGGTGGCGGCACGTGATTGGGCATTGGTGGTAATGATTTTTGGGTGTGGCCTGCGAATTTCAGAGGTTTTATCACTAAAAAATTCAGACGTTGTTGGACACCCACAATCTTTGCGTATTGTCGGCAAAGGAAACAAAGAACGCATAGTCCCCGTATTGCCCGCCGTTTATGTTGCGTTGGATAAGTATATAAAAATATGTCCATTTGGGCACGATGCCGCCGCGCCATTGTTCCGTAGTGTTCGCGGTTTACCGATGAGCCCACGAATGGCGGAAAAAGTCGTTGAAAAATTGCGCCATTATCTACAATTACCCGATTATGTGACACCGCACGCGTTGCGTCACACGTTTGCAACGGCACTTTTGGCGGGCGGTGCCGATTTACGCACATTGCAAGAATTATTGGGGCATGCATCTTTGTCCACCACGCAATTATATACCCGCGTAAATATGGCCGAGATTATGGATGTGTATAACAATGCACATCCGATGGCAAAAAATTAGTAAAAAATTCACTTGCATAGATTATTTAAAAGTTGCTACGATAATCATATCGGGAAAGGATATGGATTTTCAAAAAACATACAAATTGTTCGGAAAACCGCGTCTTTTTTGTGTATTTTAGATTTGAAAGAAAGAGAAAAGAAAGAGAGAAAATATATGACAATATTGCGCAATATTAAACGATTATTTGTGTCGGCTTTCATAGCGATATTTTGCATATTTAGTGGTGCAACCGGCGGATTTGCGGCAACATACGATGTCACATATGCGTGCGGTGATGGGACCGGTGATGCACCGGTGGCAACAACTGCAACAACCGAATCGACTTTCACACCGGCGACAAATACTTGCACTGCACCAACAGATTATACATTTGCTGGATGGGCGGTGTCTGACACGGATGATACGGTATCCGATGCATTTACATGGAATTATGACGAAGATAAAACATTGACCGCGACATATCGACCAACGTATTTTACGGTGACCACTACATCATTGACGTCTGGGGATGAATTCAGATTCAAAATCAGTGCGGCGGGAACATTCAACGTAGATTGCGGCACGGACGGTGTTTTGTCTGGGGATGGTGTATCTGGAACAACCATCACACGTGCAAACACGACCCAGGCGATGTACACATGTACATATTCCAGTGGTGGTGTAAAAAACATCAAATTTACCGGAACCGCAACGGCATACGCAACTGGAACCGAAAATACTAGCTCTGCTGTTTTAATTGGTGGTGACACAACCGGGTTAACACCGGAATTGGTTGCATCGATATCTGGATCGGTTGGTGGTGTGTTTCCAACATTGGGTCAAAATGCCGACGAACAACCGATATTCCGCTCGTTCTGCGCCCGGTGTTCAAATTTAACATCCATTCCCGCGACATTGTTTAATGGCGTCACCGGTTCTGCGCCATACATGTTTTATGTTGTATTTATCGGCTGTACATCGTTGACCAGTATCCCCGCAGAGTTATTTAGTGGTATATCCGGTGGTGCAGATTATATGTTCTATTCGACATTTAACGGATGTACATCGTTGACCAGTATCCCGACGGGGTTGTTCAGTGGTGCGACCGGTGGTGCGACCGAAATGTTCAGAGCGACATTTTATAACTGCACATCGTTGACAACAATTCCATCAGGCCTGTTTGAAGGTATTACAACCAGTGCACAAGGCATGTTCCAGAATACGTTTAACGGATGTACATCGTTGGCCAGTATACCATCGGGATTGTTTAGTGGTATTACCACCGGTGCAAGCAGTATGTTTAATAGCACATTCAAAGGTTGTACAGCGTTATCCGCTATACCAGACGGGTTATTTAGTGGTATTACTACCGGCGCAGGCAGTTTATTTCTCGAAACATTTAACAATTGTACATCATTGACGGCATTACCGGAAAATTTATTTAGCGGCATTACAACAGCACATACCGAAATGTTTTTCAACACGTTCAAAGGATGTAGCAAGTTATCCGGATATATACCGGCATCAACATTTGCCGGCTTGGTTGCAAATGGCAGTCCACAAAACGGCAGTATGTGGCGTGGTGCCCCGTTTGGTGGTACAAAATTGGCAACGGTTTGTCCAGCGGGAACACAGCAATATATTACGGGATACGAAGGTTTCAAGGCAGATTCAACCTGGAACGGGTATGTATCATGTGAACCATCGGATTTATCGTGTACGGGGGCGACGTTTGCAACAAATAATCAATGCACGCCATGTCCGACGGGATACACCGCCGATACAACGGATGGTAAAACAACACAATCACAATGTAAGATTTCATGTGCGGCGGGAACGTATATTGCGGCCGCAGGCGATTCAACCTGCACAACCGTAGAGGCCGGATATTACATTGGTGCAAATGATTTCAAATATGGGGAATCGGGGAAACGGCAAACCTGTTCAACCGGCAAAACAACTGTATCCACCGGTTCGACCAGTGCGGCCGCGTGTGTATGCGATGGTGCGACGTATATGAGTAATGGAACATGCGTTGATTGTCCCACCGGATATATCGCCAACACAACACCCGGAAAAACAGCCGCCAGCCAATGTCAAATTCATTGTGATGCGGGAACATGGTTGGCAAATGCTGGCGATGGCCTTTGTACAAATGTTGGTTTGGGGTATTATGCGGCGGCATCCGATGTTTATTATGGATCAGGTGGAACGCGTAATGAATGTGCATCCGGGATGATTACTACAACGACAACATCCACCAGTGTTGATGATTGTATCGCATCTAATTCACCATGTACGGGGGCATCGTATTGGGGCGGAACACAATGCGTTGATTGCCCAACCAGATACAATTATAATACAAACGACGGGAAAGTGTCCATTCACCAATGTCAGGCGCACTGTGCAGCGGGAACCTTTGTTGATATGCCGGGATCCAATGTTCATTTAAGTACGGATTATACATTTTTGGAATATATTGAAAATCCCAACGGCAGTGCGTACATAGATACCGGTGTCTCACATTCATCACTAAACAACATTCGTGTTGAAATGCGTATGGGAACATTGGATAACACAGCAATAACAACCAATACAAACATAATGGGAACCCAGGGTTCTGGCAAAAAAGGGTATTCCCTTGGTTGGCAAGACGGGTTCAAAGTATGGGTTGACGCAGGCAACAAGAAAATAGTTGGTCCCAATTATGCATTACCAGGCGGAACAACGGTTGATTTGGTCTTTACATTGACACCATCTTCGACCACATTCTCTTATGCTGGGTTATCAAAAACCGGGGCACTTTCTGGGCTTGTTGCCGGCAACACCATCCATTTGCTTGATTCCGGTGAACATCGAAGCGACCGTATATACAAAGGCCGCCTGTATTACGTAAAAATATATGAAGATAATGTATTGGTTCATGAATTTATACCTGCACGTCGTAATTCTGATAACGCAGTTGGCGTGTATGATAGCGTCGAAAATACTTTTGCCGCTGGCAGTGCCGGTATGACCGTAGGACCGACAATCGCAATCAATGAATGTGTTAATGTTGGAACGGGATATTATGCGGGTGCCAGCATTGTAAATTTTGGTGATGTCGGCACGCGCAGTAAATGCCCGGTTGGCACCTATTCCGATGTCACGAATGCTGGATCTTTGGCGGCGTGCACCGCATGCAGTGGTGCAACATATAATGATGAAACCGGAATGGCGGCGTGCAAGGCATGTCCGACCGGATATAATTATAACACTGCATCCGGAAAAACCGCGGCAACCCAGTGTCAGATTCAATGTGCCACCGGAACCTATGTTGCGCCTGATCATCCTGGTTATACTAAATTGGAATATATTGAAACAACCGGAACACAATACATAAATACCGGCGTGGCGGAAAACGAATTAGTGAATCCAATCGTGACATTGACACTGGAATATACGGAATTAACCGGCCACACTGGATCAGATAATTTATCTACCAGAGTAAACGGAACTAAATTTATGGCAAAGGCTGGATCTGGTACCGAAATTGTAATTGGTGATGCCGATACAAATAAACATACGTTTGTTATAGATACAGTAAACGGAACGGCATCAGTGGATGGGTCGCCCACAGTGTTAACCCCAGGGTCTTTTTCCAGCCATTTATTCTATATTGGACGTATCAGTAGCAGTGGATCATCCTATTTCCGCGGAAAAATTTATAATGTTAACATAGTCAGTGACGGTAATGTTATATTTAATTTGATACCTGTGCGTCGTGATTCAGATGGCGTGTTGGGTATGATAAATACAGTGACCAAGGTATTTTATCCAAATGCAGGCACAGGCACGTTTGGCGCCGGGCCGGACAATGAAAGCATGATCGGGACTGAAGGCTGCGTAAGTGTAGAGGCCGGATATTACGCGCCGCAATCTTCCGTTGTGAATTATGGCAGTGTCAGCCCTGCAAATGCACGGGTGGCATGTCCAATCGGCACCTATTCTGATACCATTGGTGCGACATCATCATCCACGTGTACGTCATGCGCGGGGGCGACGTATGCCGATGAAACCGGAATGGCGGCGTGCAAGGCATGTCCGACGGGATACACCGCAAACACTACGGCGGGCAAGGATGAAATTACTGATTGTCAGATATCCTGTGCGGCAGGAACTTGGGTACCTAAGGTGCCATCTGGATATGACCAGATAGAATATATTGAAACGACCGGCACACAATATATCGATACAGGTATAAAACTAAAAGATCTAACAAATCCAGTTTTATCCGTAACCGCACAGTATGTTCAATCTGGGGGGCGTTTTATTTTTGGTGTGCGTGGTTCCGGTAACTATTTTGTTATTGGTACCAATGGTTCAAATCCTGCACCGTTCAAGTGTCGAACGGGAGGTGACGCCTACGATAATATAGCACCATATGATACAGAAAAGCATACTTTTGTAATAGACACTCAAAATGCCACTTGTTCTGTGGATGACACGACGATATCTGTGACGATTAATGATTTTAGCAGTTTCGAGAACATTGGTATCGGCAATGTAATTACCGATTCTGGCACATTACCAAAGGCTAAGTTTTACAGGGCCACCATCCAAAGCAATGGCGTGACAATCATGCATTTAATACCGGCACGACGCAAATCTGATAACGTGTTGGGGATGTATGATACCATTAGTAACACGTTCCTGACTAACGCTGGCAGTGGAACATTTGGTGCTGGGCCAAACGGTGTTTATAGCGAAGGAACAACATGCGAACCGGTGGGAACTGGGCATTATGCCACGGCCAGTGTTATAAACTACCTTGAAAGTGGTATACGTGCATCGTGTCCAATTGGGACCTATTCCGATGTCACAAATGGTGGATCGTTAGCGGCGTGCAGCGCGTGTGCGGGGGCGACGTATAATGATGAAACCGGTGCCGCGTCGTGTAAATCCTGTCCGACGGGGTATACTGGAAATACAACGGCGGGCAAAGATGAAATCACCGATTGCCAGATATCATGTGCAGCGGGGCAATGGTTGCCTGGGGTGCCTGCTGAATATCAACAATTGGAATATATTCAAACCAGCGGTACACAATACCTAGACACAGGTATAATACCAGCGGATTTAACAAATCCAGTTATATCCGTAATCGCACAATATGTTAAATATTCTAGTAATCGTCTGCTTTTTGGCGCACGTGGCAATAGCTATCTAGGCATTGGGACATATGGACCCGGGTATTTCGAATGTAATGTAGGCACCGGCAGAACCACGATGGCGGTGGCGGCAGATAAGCAAAAACACACTTTTGTAATAGATGCACAAAATTCCACTTGTTCTGTGGATGACGCAACGACATCGGTAACGTTTAGTAGTCTTAGTACGTCCCCTATTTGGATTAGCAGTGTAAGCAACGATACAGGCGCAATCCCCAGTGCTAAATTTTACAAGGTCACCATACAAAGCAATGGCGAAACAATTATGCATTTAGTACCGGCACGACGCAAATCCGACAACGTGTTGGGAATGTATGACATAGTTGGCAAAAGGTTCCTGACCAATGCTGGAACTGGAACATTTCTTGAAGGTCCAGACGGTAATTACATTAATATGACGTGTGAACCGGTGGGAACTGGGTATTGGATGGCGGTCAACCTTACTAATTATCTTGATGGTGGTACACGTAATGCATGCCCTGTTGGGACATATTCAGATATCACAAACGGTGCATCCGCGGCGGCATGCACATCATGCGCGGGCGCAACATTTAACGATACACCAGGCGCGGCGGCATGTGAGGCATGTCCAACCGGATATACATATAACACCACGGCGGGTAAAGATGAAATTTCTGATTGTCAGATTCATTGTGATGCGGGGTATTTCCTGTCGCCCATTTCCGATGATTATATACAGTTGGAATATATCCAGGGAACCGGCACGCAATATATTGACACCGGAATTGCGGTGAACAGTTTGACCAACCCAATTATGTCCGTGACGATGAAACATAATGCTGTGCAACGGAATTACACTACCGCCGGCGCGGGAAATTTTTACCTTGATATGTATGACAATTTTAACGCGCGCGCAAATGGTACGGTAACATTATTTGGGGTACCAGATACAAACAAACACACATTTGTATTAAACACGCAAAATGCCACGGCATCCGTGGATGACACCACATTGGATTTGGCGGTTGGTGATTTATCGACAGAATCACGCACAATTTATGTTGGTGGATGGAATGGCACTGCTGACACTACCAGAGCCAATTTCTATCACTTCAGTTTGACCAGTGGTGGGCGATTGGTTATGAATTTGGTGCCTGTGATACGTAAATCTGATGATGCGGTCGGGATGTTTGATTCGGTCTCTGGTACGTTCTATGGTAATGCGGGAACCGGGGTATTTTTGGCGGGACCGTCTGATCCAAACAATGTCGGAAATGTCGGTAATGGGAATTATTGTGTGCCGGTTGGTACTGGTTGGTGGGTTGGCGCGTCAACCGTGAATTATGGTGACACGGGCGCAACACGTAACGCCTGCCCCGTTGGAACGTATTCAGATATTACAACGGGCGCATCTGCGGCGGCATGCACATCATGCGCGGGTGCAACATTTAACGATACACCAGGCGCGGCGGCATGTGAGGCATGTCCAACCGGATACACATACAACACCACGGCGGGCAAAGACGAAATATCCGATTGCCAGATTAACTGCGCCGCGGGAACGTATTTGAATACACTGTTGCCACCCGAATACACACAATTGACATATATTGAATCTACCGGTTCGCAATATCTGGACACAGGTTTACCGTCGATCGGATTGACTGGTACAATTATATCGTTGACCACACAATACACCGTCGTGGAAAACGATAAATGGAACGGAATTAATAATACCGCTGGACACTTAGTGTTTGGAATTGATACTAACGGTCAATTTGCTACAAAAACCAAAGGCAACAACACCCAGGTAGTATTTGGTGCGGCGGATACGAACAAACACACATTTGTTATGGATTTAGAAAACGGCACCGTGTCAATGGATGATATGGTAAAAACGTTAGATTCGGTAGATATTAGTACGGAAGGTAGACGGTTTTACATTGCTTCAATTTGGCCCGACGCAAACAGCAATAATACCAGGGCAAAATATTACAATTTCAATGTAATCAATAATGGTGTATTGATCCGCAATATGGTACCGGCAAAACGTAATTCTGATAATGCCGTTGGAATGTATGATTTGGTAAATGGTGTGTTTTATGCGGGTAGTGGGACGGATCCGTTTGTTGCCGGAACACCAATACCGGTTGGGCAATCGTCATGTACAAATGCGGGAACTGGGCATTGGGCACCGGGTGCCACGTTGAATTACGGTCAATCAAACCCGAATTCGTTGAATATTTGCCCGGTGGGGACATATTCTGCGATTGAAACGGGGTCATCCGCGAATGATTGTTTGTCTTGTGCCGGTGCGACGTTTAACGATACGCCGGGGGCGGCGGCATGTACCGCATGTCCGACGGGATACACATACAACACCACGGATGGCAAAGATGAAATCACTGATTGTCAGATTCATTGTGATGCAGGAACGTATGCGGCCTCAAGCCTTCCCACAGGATACACCCAATTGGAATATATCCAAACAACCGGAACACAATACATTGATACTGGGCTTGCGATGAACACACTTGTGAACCCAACAATAACATTGACATTGCAATATAATGATACAAATACTGGGCAACAAAATGGAAACTCATCCAGTCCCCCGTATTTCAAGGTTGGTATTGCGGCTGGTTCTTCTACCTTTATGTGTCAGGCGGGTGGTAATAACACCGATGTGGCATTTGGTGCGGCGGACACGAACAAGCACACGTTTGTTGTAAATACCGCAAATGCTACGTGTTCATTGGATGGTGCATCGTTACCAATAACCGGTGCAGATTTTAGCTCTCAAGCCAACAGATTTTGGATCGGCGTGCCAAATAATGATACTACAAAAGCTAGCCGCGCGAAATACTATCATTTCAGCATGACCAGTGATGGTGTGTTGATACGTGATATGGTGCCGGCAAAACGTGATTCCGATGATGCGGTGGGTATGTACGATTTGGTAAATGACGTATTTTATACAAATGCCGGGACTGGCGATATCATTGCCGGACGCAACATGGCAGACAGCAACGGATGCACAAACGTTGGAACCGGATATTGGGCGGCGGCATCTACATTGAATTACGGCACATTGGGCACACGCACGGCATGTCCGGTGGGAACATATTCCCCAATTGAAACTGGTGCATCTGCCGCGGCATGTTTATCATGCCCCGGTGCAACGTATGGTGATGAAACCGCCGCCGCAGCGTGCAAATCATGTCCGGTGAATTACGATTATAATACCACATCCGGCAAAACCGCAGAGAACCAATGTCAAACACACTGTGACGCCGGAACATACGTGTCAACCGTGATTCCGGACGCATATACCCAATTGGAATATATCGAATCCACCGGAACACAGCATTTTTATACAGGGCTATCGGTACGCAATTTGACAAACCCAATAATGACAGTGGATATGCAATATACAACCGTGGCCAATTGGAAAGGTGGTGCCGGACAATCCCACGCATGGGGAAATTTTTATATACAAATAAATGGCAATGGTAAATTTGAAGCCAGTGCATCAGGCGATCTCGATAATACCGCGAGGACAAAAGCCGTTCCAACAACGCTGGGCGATGCGGACACCAATCGTCATACGTTTGTGGTGGACACCCAACATTCCACCGCCAGCATAGATTCAATAACATTTCCATTGCTGGTTAATAGTATAGGCGCTACTAGCGGGGCCAATTCACGTGTTGCAGTTGGTGGTGTGAATGAAGGTTCATCTGATACTATCAATCGCATAGGAAGTGCAAAATATTATGGTTTCAATCTAGTTAATAATGGTGTGGTGGTACGTAATATGATTCCGGTTCGTCGTAATTCGGACAATGTTGCCGGGATGTATGATACCGTTAATAACAAATTTTATGCCAGTGCCAGTGAAGATGCATTTATCGCCGGCCCCGCAACGGCATGCGTTGCCGCGGGATATGGCCATTACAGCGGTGCCGCCACCGTTGATTATGGTTCCACAAATGCCAACACGTTGGGCGCATGTCCGGTTGGCAAATATTCCGATATTTTGAACGGCACATCCGTTTCGGTGTGTCAATCGTGCACTGGGGCAACCTATGCCGATACGACGGGTATGAAAAATTGCACCGCGTGTCCAACATATTATGATTATAACACTACATCGGGCAAAACCGCAGCAAATCAGTGTCAAACACACTGTGATGCCGGGACATATTTGGTGAATCCGGGCAATTTGCCGTCTGGATATACACAATTACCATATATAGAAGGCACCGGAACGCAATATATTGATACCAATGTCAATATATCCAGTTTAACAAATCCAATTATGTCATTGACAATGCAATATACACAGATTCAATTAAAAAGCCAATCGGGAGCAATGGACAGCGTAGGCGATAAACATTATTTCTTACTTGGGATTAATGAAAGCACCAAATTTGCCTGTCAAGCGGGAGAAAGTGGCATCCAGACGGTATTGGGCGATCCCGACACAAATAAGCATACGTTTGTCGTGAACACCGCAAATGCAACATGTTCATTGGATGGTGTATCATCGCCATTAACCGTTGGAACATTGCCAACAGATAGAACTATCAATATTGGTAATGCTAAAACAAGCAATAATATAAGCAAGGCAAAATTCTATAATTTCAATTTAATCAGTAATGGTGTGGAAATCATGAATTTAGTGCCCGCGCAACAACTTTCTAGTGGTGAGATTGGAATGTATGATACGATAAATAATACGTTTTATATAAATGCGGGGTCTGGAAAATTTGTGGCACCGCAAACGGGTTGCGCCGATGTTGAATCCGGGTATTATGCCGCGGCATCCACCGCCAATTATGGTGCAACATATGTTGATACACATAATGCATGTCCGACCGGTTATGATTATTCCGCTGCTGGTGTGGCCGGCGCACAAACCGATTGTTATACAATGTGCACTGTGTCCGATGTTCCACATGCAACCGCATTCACTGGTGGTAAATATTATGGTGGAAACAACACTTGTGCGCCGTTGGATGCGAATTCTTGTGATACTAATTATCGTTACGTTGCAGCCAGCGGAAATAATTTGGCGCAATGTTTGGCAGATTTAATCAACATTAATTGGGGCGACGCAAATGGTGGCGTGTGGGCAACGACACAATGCGAATATGGCGGAACGATTACTACACCAACCACCGCACCGACAAAACGTGGACATACGTTTGTTGGATGGCGTTTTGTCGCACCAACGCCTGAACCGGAACAAACACCTGTTGATCCTGGCGAATAAAAAAAACAGTTTTCCCCCTTCCCAACAATCCATATTCTCAACTCAATTCCTTTGGAAAGGGGGGCCGCCCCGGCGGTTAGGTAATAGATAAGTTCTCCTCCTGTGGAGGAGTACCCGTCAGGGGGAGGTGGTTAGAGCATTCGTTTTTATTATCTGTATTTTCTTACCACCCCGCCGTACCGGCCCTCCCCTCCGACGGAGGGGAACCTTGACCCCCACCATCCGCTTCGCGGTTCCCCGCCCCCAAGGGCGGAACCTTTTCAACCCTCCCCGGCACTTTGTGCCACCCCGCCCCAGGCGGGGAATTTTTGATTCTGACCCTGCTAAGGAGAACTTTTAATTCTGTAACATATAAACAAAAACCGCCCAAATGGGCGGTGTTTTTGTTTTAATAAACTGTATTTATTTTCTTTCGTTCTGCATCATTTTTACGTATATGTATGATGGACGTTGGTATTGTTGTAAAACGTTGTCAATTTTTTCATTATCCAACGGTTCAAATGCTTCCTTGGCAAAATTCACTTCATCATTATAACTTTGCACTTGCAGATATGTTTTAAATTTTTTCGTGAATACATCCACAACCAATCTTTCTTCTTTTGGATGAGATTTTAAATATCCACTTAAAATGCCACATGCCAATCTGAAATATAATTTTTTATCTTTTGTTGGAATTTTATCGTCAATCAACAAATCAAAATATTCAGGATGTTTTGCAGACAATTTTGATATAACGTTCAATGTCGTTCCCATTATATCAACGTCCAGCATGTTTTTAAGATTGCTGGCATCCAAATCATAATATACGTCAAACGTTTTTAAGCCGTTCATTATATCTTCGGTTTTGCGACCTTTGCGGACAGCAACCGTAACCATATAAATCGCTATCATCAATGGAATTAACCCCAATGCAGCGGTTGCGTTTCTTGTCGTTTTATAGGCTTCTTTGCTTGGTTTATTGGACGCGGAATTATACAACCCGGACACAATACCGCTTTGCGCTTCAAACAAACCAAACGCAAATAAAAACGCCAAAATTGCCGCTTTGTTTTTTCCCAATATAGTCAACCAATTCAATTCATATTTCTTTTTTTGTTTCATGTTATAGACCCCTGTTGTTTTTTATCACGAACAATTATAATACAAAAAATACATATTGTCAATGACTTTTGTCAAAATAAAACTGCCCAAACGGGCAGTATAACAAAATTATTTTTCATTATTTTTTCCAGAATGCAAAGCCGGAACGTTTTTCTTTGTGTTCTTCGCGACTTTTGCGTTCTTCGATGGCACGACGGCGTTCTGCACGACGTTCCTGGAATCTTTTTGCAGATTCTTCGTCACGTTGAATCAATTTCAAAGTTGTCACCGATAATTTACCATTGCGAACTTCTTCGTCAAATTCAACGATATCACCTTCGTTCAAAAAGCGAATATCTGCGGCCTTTAATGAACTGGAATGAACAAAAACATCGTCCGTGTTTCCAGCATCGTTTGGTGTGTCTGGGGCAATAAAGCCGTAACATTTGCGCCCATTATACCATTTTACTTTACCCTGACGCATAATACATCCTTTGTTATGCTTGTTAATGATTGTTGAAAACCCAACCAACAATCTTAACCTTATTTTACACCAAAATCGAGGTCCAAGGCAAGCGAATAAAAATGCTATTTTTTATATTGGCGCAACAATTCCGCCATAACAAAACTGAAAAATTTATCAGACATTGTATCTGTTGGCAACACCCAATCAGAATCAGCATACGGCATGGCGGTCACCAATATAAATTTTGCCATCCAACGAAAGATTCGAATATTTTGTTCTTTGCTTAATTTCAATGGCGCATTTTCAACAAAGAATATTTCGTTTTCGACCGCACTGTCCACTTTTTTGAATATGATATCTGCTATGTCCACTGGATAATAAATCGGGGTAAAACGCGGAAAACCTTCGAATAACATGTCTTCGTTGCCATTATTATATAAAATATTCCAACCTATTCTGTCGAACAAATCAGACACACAACTTGAAATCATTTTATTGTATTTTTTAACACCCGCAGTATGCAAAAGTTCTGTTGTTGTTTCAGCGGTTCCTTTATTCGTTTTATCGCCACGGATTTGTTCATACGCAGTGTGCGTTTTATGTTCAAATTCAAAGAAAGTTCGCACCTGACATATAATTTCCATAGGAATTATTTTGCCATCCGTTCCGATATTCAATATCAATTTAGCATCACGATACCCACGCGGATTCGAAATATCAAAAAATTTATCACGAACATCAATGACTTTTTCAGGCCATGCATTACAAATATAATCTATGAACGTGCGTGCCTGGGGAACCAAATCAAAAAGGCATTTAATGCGCCAAACGTCCCTTAATCTTTTGTGTGGCGGAATAAGTTTATCTAATTCGCGCACCAATTCAGTGGCTATTTTTTGGTGACCCGGCCCTAACATTTCCAATACAGCAACCGAAGCATCCGATATAAATTTATGTTCAAATAATTCAGTTATTCTGGCGATAATGGCATCCGATGGTTCATCATTTTTTTCAAAAACACGTCGAACGGTTTCAATGGTTTCATCTGTATATTTTGGGTAATATTTATTTGTCACTTTGTCTATGGCACGATAAACATCCTTTTGTGCACCAACAATCACAGATACTATGGACGATACAGCCAAATCGATTTTATGCCCGCTGGTTGCCATAAAAAACTGATTACGCATGGGATCTGTATCCAAACGATGGTTTACCAGATATGTCGATAACGGGTTGATTTCAGAGATAGTGATTGGTTTATTTATAATCGTATCTGTGGCAACTTCGTATGCACGAACGGGCGCTTTTGGTGCGCCAAAACATTTTCCAATATAAAGAAAGACTTCTCGACACAAATCCATGGAATTTGTATATAACGTTTCCATATATTCACGTGCGATATCATCTATGCGCCCTGCAGAACACGCATCGCGAATTGCGCCACGACAAACACCATCGTGCGCGATTGTTGTTGCCAAAACATCTTGCTTTGCATCAATCATTTGTTGTTTCTGCTCTTTCTTTGTCTATCATACATTAAAAATATCAGGTTGCAACTATATATTGCTGAAAAAAACCCTATGCACACTTGACAAACGTGCGCGTTGTGCTAACATTGTTTGCGCAAACACACAAAAAGGCATGCAAATGAAAAATATTATCGATTCAATACTGTCAAATTACGAAAACATATATCTTTACAAAGATGTTATTACTGAAAAAGAGTTATTAACTTTGTTCAAAGGCAAACGTAATGCCCGCGATATGTTGTATATATTTATGGCATCCGGTTTATCACCAGATAAAATAACCCCGAAAGTGCAAGCCGCAATATTAAAATTGAATCACGATTATGCAACCATATGTAGTCGCGATGACGAAGCAGATCGCATGTTAAAAATATTCATTCAAAACAATATAAAAATGTCAGATGAAACTTTGAAATATTTTGTTGTGACAGATAAATGCATGCTTAGTGAAGTAAATTATCCGCGTCACATTTTGCATTATGGTATTATGAATTACAAAACCACTACGTATGCCGGATATCCCATCTGGATATTACAAAGCATTATCAAATACATGACAAACAAAAAAATTAAATTCACAGAAGAAGAAAAATTATATATCTGGCAAAACTATTTTTCAGACAAAAACTTCGATAAAATGTTTGCAGATGTGGAAATTTATTATATGGATTGGTTAAAAACATTCAAAGAATTTATAAAGCAAAACATGCCTTTTTCATCAGATATAAACAAACATGGAATTGCCAATAACAGAAATGCTTTGCGATTTTTAATTAGAAATGAAAAAGAATTTATTGCTAATATTCCTGTAATCTTAAGTACCCCAGAATTACAAAAATTGGCAATTCAAACATATCCTGAATTGGAGATGTTGAATTGTTTACCACAAACAACCGATAACCAATTAACATATTTATCATTACACCCAACAACACGCGATATCAAAGATTTTTTGGTGGTGGTTTATGATGTTGCATCTGATGTGGTCAGAAAATACATTTTATTGTTGGACAACGCATTGAACAATCGTATTGTGCCCAGTAATTTTCAGGGTTTATCGAACCAAACTACTCTGTTATCTACGTTAATTCAGACTAAATTTGATAGATTGACTTGGTATAAAATTATGGAAACGATTTTATCTCAAAACAAAGATTTATCAGATGACACATTAAAAGAAATGATAAAACAAAACCCAGAAGTTGATGTTTTGATATACAAATATTACCCTGAATTCTTCGTCAAAAAACGTTCAAACAAACCAATGGAAAAACATACTGTCACCAGTTTTCTTGAACATTTATTCAATGTAAAACAAAAGAAGCAATATAAAACAAACGAACAAAATATCAATACTTTATAACAAAGGATTATAAACATGGCTTTTTATACTTTATCACAAAATGAATTTGATTATATCAAGTTTAACCCTGAGTGTATTTATGCTGTAAAAAAACTTATCAATGAAGATGATCTGGAACGTATATTCTCAAACCTGGGGGGCACATCGTGTGAAAAAATATTCAAAACATTTATGCGCGCCGGGTTATCTGTAAATAAAATAACCCCACGGGTTCAAATGGAAATTCTAAGATGTTTTTCTGGTTTTGATAAATCAAAAGCCCTTAAAATGTTTATGGATGCCAAGGTTCAGATATCGCAAGACGCAATTGAACATTTGATGTTAAGGTGTCCATGGGAATTGTTACATTCAGGCATTAAAATTTCACGCGAATTGTTATCACGTGGAATTATGCAGAATGATGCATATACTTTTCCTGAGATATGGACATATCTGTCCAACAACAAGGATACCATTACATTAACCGACGAAGAACAATGGTGCCTTATCAGTTGCTATCTGCCTGCGTTCACAAGCAAGGTAGATACCGGCGTTGATCACTTCTTTAAAACGTATTTCCCTTTCTCAAGAAAAGTTCAGGAATTAATCGTGGCAAATTCGAAAGCATTGGAACTTTTGGCAACAAAAAAACAAACATTTGTTAATCATTTGCCCGCTGATTTGAGGATAAAGGCAATACACACTTTACCAACCAAAGAATTTTTTGATTTGATGACCAAAGATTTTACAAATAAACAATTTATTGATTTTGTAGGTTGGGATATAGACAAAGAATTATCTGAATTCGTTACACGCGCGCGTGATAGTAATAATCAACAAATTATATCTGCGGCAAGCGAATTGGCCAACACAATAAATGCCAGACAGACCAAAAATTATATAAGTGTATTAAAAACTGTCGAAGCGGAAAAATCCGTACCCTTGGATTTTAAGGTATTGGACGAAGATGTGATATTACAATTATTAAAAACCAAAATGGACAGAATTCATCGATATAAAATGATTGAAAATATTTTAAAGGGGCGTTCTTATATATCCAAAGAAATGTTACTTCTTATGATGTCAAAGGATATGTTTGTAATGTATATCATTAAACAACTTCGTCCTGAATTACTTCAAAAACAACAACCAGAGATAAAAAAACGTCATGGGTTGTTTACAAAATTCCGTGAACGTGGCGAATAAAATAAGTATCTTAAAAAAAGACCGTAATAACGGTCTTTTTTTTGATTATTTCATTATTGGAAACAATATCACATCACGGGCGGTTGGTTGATTAAACACTATCATTGCCAATCTGTCAATTCCTAACCCCACCCCGGAAATTGGTGGAAAACCATGTTCCATCGCACGAACGAAATCGTTGTCTGGGTTGAACGCTTCCTGTTCACCGCCGGCGATACTTTTTGCCTGGTCTGCAAACGCTTGGGCCTGATGAATCGGGTTAACCAATTCAGAATATCCTTTGCATAATTCGCCACCGCATACCAATAATTGATACATATCCAAACGCTTGTCATCTTCGCTGTTATGACGCGCCAATGGCACCATATATGTTGGATAATTATACAAAAATGTTGGTTGTACAATTAGATTACGAATCTTGCGTTTATACACGTAATCTACTAATGTAGCCAATGATTTCAAATCTTCCAGTTCGTCCATCGGGAACATACCTTCGTCGACTAATTTTTGACGCAACACATCGACATCATCAAAATCAAGAATATTGCACCCGAACAGTTCGTTCATTTTAGCGGTATAATCTATCATTTCATATTTTGAAAAATCAAGTTCAGTTCCTTGGTATTCTATTTGAAGCGTTCCACGTGCTTTCATAATCAATTCTTGAATCATCGACCATGTAAAATCTATGTTGCGTTTATAATCCCAATATGCAGCATACCATTCAATCATTGTGAATTCTTGTAAATGCATCGCATCCATGCCTTCGTTACGGAAATCTTTTGCGACTTCGTAAACACGGTCAAACCCGGCACCAATCGCCATTTTCAAGAATAATTCAGGCGAAATACGCAACTGGAAATCTGCATTTAATGCATTATGGTGTGTGACAAATGGTTTTGCCGCCGCCCCAGATGCTATATTTTGCATAATCGGTGTTTCAATTTCCAAGAATCCGTTTTTATTCATAAAATCGCGCAAATTTTGTGTCATTTTGAAACGGCCCAGCAATGCATTTCGCGAATCTGCATTTGATACTATATCCAAATAACGTTGACGATACCGCGATTCCATATCCGTCAAACCGTGGAATTTTTCAGGCAATGGGCGTAATGCCTTTGATAAAATTTCATAATGTGAAACACGAACGGTCAATTCGCCCGCAGTTGTATGATACAATTCGCCAGTAATACCGATAAAATCCCCCATATCAACGTTTGATTTCATAAATTTGTAATCGGTTTCGCCTATTTCTTCGCGGGACATAGAAAATTGGATTTCGCCTTCGATATCATATAAACGACCAAACATCAATTTGCCCAACCAGCGCAAAGCCGTCACACGTCCGCATAATTTCACAGATGTCCCATCTGGTAAATCGCGTGCTTCAATAATTTTGTGGCTGCGATCAAATTTATCTTTCCATACAACGCCGTCACGGACGCGAATATTTTCCGCCTTTTGCAGGCGTGCGGTTAATTCATTAGTGGATATATTTGTGTTTTCTGGTTGTTCAGACATTGTTTTTCCTTTTTTGTCGTGTTAAACAAGAAAACGGACGCACAAACCGTGCGTCCGTCGTATCTTTTGATGGTCGCACAGTTTAATTTAAAATGCGTTTAACAAATTTCATTATTTTACTGCCGTGTTTCTTTTGTTTCCAAACTATACTATCTTGTATTTTCGCTGTTGTCAACCATATATTATCGACCACCCGCATTTTCATCATCATTATTGTTAGAAAACATATTGCCAAATCTTTCTATGACTTTCTGTTTTGCAATTTCAAAGGGACCTATCTTTTTTACCTTGATACCATGTTTTGGCAAATCTTCTATGTATGCATAATCACAATCATTCACTTTACACTTATCCCCTTTTATTTCATTGTATAACTTTTGTGGTAATTTGATACTGGTCACATGTGTTAAATCGGCACGATGTAATAGCAGATACTTTACCGCACTAAAATCTAAATCCCCTGCCAACCTGGCGTCACAAAGGTTTACGTAACCGTCTTTGACATTAAAAAGTGGATTTAATTTTGGATTCCTTAGATCGGCACCATTCAATGTGACCCTGGTTGATATATCAAACCCATCGTTTATAATGTTATTACTTATATGTGCTTTTGGATTAAATTTTATACTATTCACATTTCTTAAATCCGCCAATTCCAAATTTACAATATCTATATTACTAAAATCTAAATCTCCAGCCAGCTTGCCTCCATATAGATTCAGTAAACGCGTGTCTGGTGTAAACCTAATATTGGTCACTTTTGTTAAATCTGCGCCACGTAGGTCTATCTGTTTTCTATTACTAAAATCTAAATTGCCATCAAATTTAGCCCCCCCAACATCAATTTCGCCGTTTGTTGGGAATTTTATGCTATTCACCCTGGTTAAATCCGCTTCGCTTAAACATAATTCTTTTACTTTGCTAAAATCCCAATCACCCGCCAGTATCGCGCCATCTAAATTCATATATTCGCCATTTGCATCGAATTTTACACTGGTCACTTTGGTTAAATCAGAACCTGTTAAATAAAAGAGACCAGCATTCCCAAAATCTTGCTTAAAATCTAAATCACCAGCCAACTTAGTCCTTAGAAGATAAACACGATATGCGTTTGGATTAAACTCTATATGGGGCACATTTGTTAAATCTGCATCCTGCAGCAACAAATCTTTTACACCACTAAAATCTAAATTACCTGATAATTTTTTTAAATTTTTGCCAATATGTATATCACAAGCATTTGGATTAAATTTAATATTTTTGACATTGGTAAAATCAGCATTTTCTAAATCCAAGTGGATAACACCACTAAAATCTAAATCGCCAGATAATGGTAAATTATCTGAATCTATTGTTATTGTTACTGCATTTGGATTAAATTTAATGTGTTT
>Ga0310786_10001068_pt1 | contig 44112 bp, 32 predicted proteins | sample AusTroGonzalo_MG_FD_203881 | JGI IMG/M metagenome (GOLD analysis project Ga0310786, IMG submission 203881) | Bovine rumen microbial communities from tropical cattle in Woodstock, Queensland, Australia - Gonzalo_03 (v2) (version 2) | ecosystem: Host-associated > Mammals > Digestive system >...
TTTTCAGTCTATCGCAAGCGAGCTTCCATAGGACTGATAACCTTTTTCATTCCATTGATATCCATAAATGGTCATCAATAGATTGTTCACAAAAAAATCGCTCTGCTCCACAAAAAATGTCAAAAAAATCATCTCAGCAGCTTTTAATTTCGTTTTTGACAGTGGAATGCAATGAAACGCTTTTTTGTACTACGGAAAGGAAGGATGAGGATATTGAATGACATTCATGTCATGCAGTGGAAACAGAAAATAGCCATCTAGATGTTTACATATAAGTGGATATTCTGTGTTTACGCTTAAGCCTTGCGGGCTATATCCATCATTACAATCACGTAGTTTTTTTTGTAAGCGTAGCGCTTTTTTGATTTACTATGTCAATGTTCGTTAGGCAGCGATGAGATTAAAATACCTCGATGGTGCCGTTGTTATTATGGAAGCGCTCCAGTTGTACTTTCGGACTTGCGCCGAAATTGACGAGGAGAGCGACCGGCCAGCCTGTTCCGCGGAGATAACCAAAGGTCTGGTAATGCTCTTTTTCGGACAGTTGAGTGAGCGCTTTGCACTCTATGATGATTTTGCCTATCTCCGTCTCCACCACCATGTCCATCTTGAGGTAGGCTTTCATAGGCTGACCTTTGTACAAAGGATGATACTCAAGTTCCTTATGGATAGTGAACCCAGCTGATGTAAGTTCTGTGTATAGTGCCTCTTGGTATATATACTCCGGCAGACCGGCACCAAGCTGCTTATACACCTCAAAGATGCAGCCGATGATGCCGTAGCAAGCATTCATCAGCTCACTTTTCAGCGGCTCTTGCACCATATGTATCGTTGTTTTGTCTTGCATTGTCTTGTTTTTTATATAATCAAAAAAGAACATTCTCTCGAACCCTAAAGGTTCTATACGTAAAAGTTAAAATATCCTATCAATAAACAAGTTTCTTATATACTATTTTATCCTTTTCCGTTCATCGATACCCCATATATGGTTATCGATAGATTGTTCACAAAAAATGCTTCGCAACAAAAAATGTCAAAAAAAATATTTCTACACTGCTTTTTGAAAGTGTAACGTTTTTTCGTAACGTAGTTTTTTGTAAGGAATCCGCAGGACGATTTATCGGTCATGCGAAGCGGGATTGATTAAGAGGCTATCTGTAAGCTTGTTTACAAGTAGGCTATTAAACAATAACGCTTGGATGCAACCATCCGAGATTCCGTCTTTTTTGATTAAATCTGTCAATGTTCGTTGTTTAGTGCTATGCGTGTATGACTTTGTTGTTTAAACATCCGTAGGATAATAAACGCCGAAAGGCACTACACTTCTTTACACGTATGCTATGTGCGTACTACATATACGCACGTAGCAATTTGAGCGGCAAAGGTACTAAAAAAAATCCATATATACAAATATATGGAGATAAAAGTGCAAAATATTTTAGTTTTGCAAGAGATTTGGCAAGTTTTCAACAAAAAAGGAATCGAATTCGATCCCATTTATAGAAATTCGCGCACATACGAACACGAGAAAAAACTGATTAAACAAGCACATCTTGGTACTCGTTGGTACGCGTGAGGACAGCGAGCGCATAGGAGCAGATGGGTGTGATTCGGCGATGATGGAGACGAGCAAAATCTACGGCTGCAAGGACCATCTGACGAGCGATGCCACGACCTTCAAAACCGGAAAAAGTTTGGGTGTGGTTGATAACCATTGTATCGGGATTCGGACGAGTGTACGTCATCTCTCCGGCTTGTTGGTCATCGAGCCAAGCTGTAAATTCGCCGGACGAATCGGTTTCTATATGTTTGATTTGCAGCATGTTATAGAGATTTAAGTTCTTCGATGAGTTCGATGTCGGCGGGGAGCCAGTGGACGGAGGGGAGTTCGGAGGGCATGAGCCATCGGGCCGCTTCGTGCTCCAAGAGAGTAAAAGATGATTGCTCATTGGTCATTGGTGATTGCTCCTTTAAGCGGCACCTGAAACAATGCATCGTCAGATGGAATTGTGGGTAGTCGTAGTCAATCGTACGAAGCAGTTCGCCCACTTCGATATCAGCCGCCAGTTCCTCGCGTATCTCGCGACGAAGCGCTTGCTCCCTACTCTCGCCGGGTTCGATCTTACCACCCGGGAACTCCCACCAGTCTTTCCACTCGCCATAGCCGCGCTGGGTGGCGAAGATACGTCCTTCGTCATCGCGGATGACGGCAGCAACCACTTCGATACGCCTCATACACGTCCTGCGGATTATCCGCCCCAGTTGTTTCGGTCCAACGAACGATAGGAGATCGCCTCGAGCATATGGTTCTTCCGGATGTCTTCCGAGCCTTCGATATCCGCGATGGTACGTGCCACCTTGAGGATACGATCGTACGCACGAGCGGAGAGTCCCAGTTTGGTCATCGTGAACTCGAGCAGCTTGTCACACTCCGCATCCAAGGCACAGTACTGCCGCACCATCTTGGCATTCATCATGGCGTTGCAATGGACCAACTTGCTATGCTTGAACCGCTCCGTCTGAATAGCTCTGGCCTTGAGCACGCGCTCACGCATCACGGCGGAAGACTCACCGGGCTGCGCATCCCTGAGCCGGTCGTACGGCACGGCCTCTATCTCGCACTGGATGTCGATACGATCCAGGAGCGGGCCGCTGATTTTAGACATATACCGATGCACCTGCGCCGGCGTACAGGTGCAGGGATGGGCAGGGTTGTTCTCGCCGTAATGTCCACAGGGACAGGGGTTCATAGCCGCCACGAGCATGAACGATGCCGGATAATCGACGGTCTCTTTGGTACGCGCCACCGTGATATGCCGGTCCTCCAGCGGTTGGCGCATCACCTCCAGCACCGAACGTTTGTATTCGGGCAGTTCGTCGAGGAAGAGGACACCGTTGTGGGCAAGGCTTATCTCTCCCGGATGCGGATTGGTGCCACCTCCGACGAGAGCCGTGTCGGTGATGGTATGGTGGGGACTGCGGAACGGACGTTCCACTATCAGCGCACTGCCGGCACCCTTGCGGTGGTTGGTCAGCCCGACGACAGAGTGGATCTTCGTCGTCTCCAGTGCCTCCTCCAGCGTGAGCGGAGGAAGGATAGACGGGATACGTTTGGCTATCATCGACTTACCGGCACCCGGAGGGCCAATCATGAGCATGTTGTGTCCTCCGGCAGCCGCTATCTCCACTGCCCGACGCACCTTGTATTGGCCACGCACGTCTGCAAAATCCAAGTCGGACGGGAAGGCCAGCTGATCGAACATGGCTTGCGTATCGACCCTGGTCGGCATCCACGGTTCATCCGGGTTGAGTTCATCCTGAGGCTGTCCGTCCAAGAAACGAATCACCTCCATCAGGTCATTCAATCCGTACACCTCCAAGCCATCCACCACAGCGGCCTCTTCCGCATTAGCCGCCGGAAGGATCAATCCTCGGAATCCCTCTCGACGTGCACATAATGCGATGGGCAGTGCACCGCGAATGGGTTGCAACGAACCGTCCAGAGACAATTCGCCCACCATCATATAGTCTGTCAGCCGTTTGGATTTGAGTTTCTCACCGCCGGCCAACATGCCGATGGCCAGTGGCAAATCGAAAGACGCACCTTCTTTCCGGATGTCAGCCGGAGCCATATTGATCGTGAAAGAACGATGCAGCGCCTCCATGCCGTTGACAGTGAGCGCAGCCATGATACGTTCGTGTGACTCCTTGACAGCCACATCCGGCAAGCCGACCAAGACAAAGTCGAAGCCGGGCTTAGAATGCACCTCGATCGTCACCGGTACCGCATCAATCCCCACCGGAGCTGCACTGTAGATCTTGACTAACATGCGATAATAATTTATGATTTATAATTTATAATTTATTATTTGTGGTTTAGGGTAGTAATTGGCGCAATATGGCGAAGCAGGAGAGGTCGATATCGCGATAGGCCGCTTCGAAATCGCCTGTGTACCAGGGATCGGAGACATCGGGGATGTCATTTAAGATTTGAGATTTATGATTTGAGATTTGAGATTTATGATTTATGATTTCTTGTCTCGCTATGCTCGAACGATTATTCGCAAGCGAATTTTGAGATTTTGGCCAGGCCATCATCAGCGATACTTTATGCTCCGTGTCTACGCCGATGATACGCTCCAACCAGCGCAGATTGGACCGGTCGGCACAGATGATATAATCATAGTAGGCATAGTCCGCACGCGTGATCTGGCGTGCCGCATGGGACGTAAAGGGGATACCTTTCTCGCGCAACTTGCGCTTAGCCGGAGGATAGATGTCGTTGCCTATCTCCTCGCGAGAGACAGCAGCAGACGCGATCTCAAACAGCGCCTCCACACCGGCCCGGCGACAGCGCTCCTTCATCACCATCTCCGCCATCACCGACCGACATATATTGCCGTGGCATATGAAAAGGATCTTCGTCATCACAATGATCTTCCGTCCAGGGTGAAGAGACCGTTTTCCGTCTCCACCATCGGCACGCCGTTGCGGAGAACAAGACGCGCCTTGGCAGCAGCATCCACCGACTCGACGGCCTCCTGGGAATACGGTTCCTGACGGACGATATATAGGGTGACGACGTCGTAGTCGTAGCTGACGATGACGAAGGTACGCGTGGGTACGCCGGTGTCGAAACCGGACAAGTTGAACTTGTTCTCCACCGCATAGCTCTGTCCGTTGTAGGTCAGGCTGGTCCAATCATGGACCACAGCACCGTCGAGCACGAGATAGCGGCACACATCGGCAGAGTCGATGAGCGCAGGAGCCGTCTCGGGAAGCACTTCGCCGTTGGTTCCCACGCGGAACTGCTCGGTGGGAGATATCTCCGGCACACCGAAATAATTGACGAACCGTCCGGTGACACCGGAGAGCGGATCGCCGGCCTTGAGATTGGCTCCGTAGCGCTTGCCGCTGACGCCATCTCCCCGATCGAAGAGCAGCATCGAGCCCGTCTCGTCACGCACGTAGATATAGTTGTCGTACTTCTTGGTAACCACCACATCACCGAGGAAGACGACGGCATGGTCGTCGGATGAGACAGCCTCAGCCACCGTCAGTTCGCGCTGCAGGTTGAGCAGGACGGGTGTCTCGGATACCGTCTCGCCGCTCGTCAGCACGAGGGTGTCGCGATAGTGGCCGGGAGCGGCACCGGAATAGGAGACCGTGAGCATATCGCCATCCCTATCCAGCGAGGTAGCGGACAGCGCGAACACATCCCCCTGCTTGAGCGAAGCGGAGATATCGGCAGTGAGGAGGTTGGCATTCACCTCTATCGTACGTTGGTCGGAAGGCCGGACCGTGGTTCCGAAATTGACCATCGGCGCCACGATAGCGGGTATGTTGCCCATCGCCGGCACACGCCGGTAGAGACAGACGGGTGTCTGAGAACGGTCGGCATAGCACGCAAAGAGCGTGGGAGAATTGGAGGCATTGTACTGGATGATCTTCGAACGGCTGTTACCCAAGTTGGTGATCACGGCCTCGCCTCCTTCCTCGATAGCGATGGACCAGTAACCGTAGTTGCCGTAGGTCTTGGTATCCACCACATCCGTCCACAGCGCCAAGCGGTTCTTGGTCTGTCCGCCCGAAGCCACCAGATAGGCTTCTTCGTAGCGCAACTCATCCCGGAAGATATATGCCGTGCTGCCGTTCAGCCGGGCGATACGCAAGGTATAGATAGCACTCTCGTCCGCCGCCACTTGTGAACGGTCGGCCGAATAACGCCCCTTGATAGCATGGATATTATTGACGCTCTCATACTCGTCGTAATAGCCCATGATATAGTTGACACCCTCCTGAGAGACACCGAAGATGACCTGGTCGGAGTCCTGCAGTTGCGCCACGTCGGTGACCAGCTGGTAGGTATCGGTCGTAAACACCGAACTGCCGCCTGAAGCGGAACGGATAGAGATGGTGTTGATATAAATGGCATTCTCCGTGCACTCCACCCAGAATCGGATTCGGCCTGTCTCCGGCGTAGAAAAGAGGATGACGGAGTCGCGGTTCCACACCCCTTCTCCACTGGCAGCGGGTTTGGTGACCACGATGCTATGAGGCGTGTTCTCGCCCACCTGCACATAGATCGTACCGCGCCCCTTGCTGCTGTTCTGGCAGAAGTTGACCGTGACGCGGCGCACGTCGGTGAAGGTCTGAACGGAAGTGGCTCCCGCACCGGAAGTGCCGGTTTTGACACCTACGCCACACGAATAGAGACGACCGTCGGCAGCATTGCGACCGGCAGCGTATTCCGTAGCAGGACTATCACATATCCAACCGTCGGTTGTACCATCACAAGGGGTGGCGCCCACCTTGCTCGCCCAGCTGAGCGATGTAAAGGTATAAGTGGCCACTCCCGCAAAAACGGCATTCATCAAGAAGAACAGGGCACTAAGGCTAAGCAGAATCTTTCTCATAACTCACAATTTGAATGCAAAGATACAGCTTTTTCGTGACATGTGCAAATTTTTTACATTTAAATTTGTTCGTGGCAGATTTTTTTAATGCTGAAATACTTGTATATTCCAAATATTTGTTGTATCTTCGACCATCTCCCCCTTTTAGGGGCCCCTTCGAAACTACAGTCGCACAGTTGTGCGTATGACAAGATTATAAAGACGCAAACTCAAATAGATTCGATTTTGACACTTAAAATCTTGTACATACCAAATATTTGTTGTATCTTTGCGGCGGGAATTAGAGAATGAGATATGGCAAACAACTACGAGATACTATCTGAACGGCAGGAGAAAGTGCTGCGGTATCTGGAGACACACGGCATTCCGTTCACGACGTATAACCATCCGGAAGGCAAGACCATAGAGGAAGCCAAACGATGGTGGAGAGAAGACGGGAGTGTGCACTGCAAGAACATCTTCATGCGCAATCACAAGGGTAATCAGCATTACCTCATTTGTTTTCCGTGCGACGATGATCTGGCTATTCACGACATCGAGCACTGGCTCAAGGAAGTGCTGGTAGCGCAAGGTCTGAACGCCCCCGGCAAACTGTCTTTCGCTTCCCCGGAACGGATGATGAGATACCTTGGTTTAGAGCCGGGTAGCGTGAGTCCGTTCGGACTGATCAACGACACCGAACATCACGTGATCCTGTTTCTGGACAGCCGGTTGAGAGATGCCGCATCGCTCAGTTTTCATCCCAACGACTGTCGAGGCACAGTAGTGATCTCGCAGGACGCTTTTCAGCAGTACTTAGCGAGCGTCGGCAATAAAGTGGAATACCTGAATCGCGCCGTACTATAACGGCAGTGTATTCCCGAAGAAGATACGATAGCCCACCTCGCAGTTGACACACTCGTGGTGCTGACAATAGTTCTGATAGAGATGGAGCAAGGCCTGTGAATCCGCGGCATTACGCACCGTCTGTCCCAGCAGTTTCCACTGTCGCACAACAGCATTGTCTTCGGCCGCTATCTGCTCCATCATCTGCATCGGCAGCTGACTCGCCCGATAGCGATCGGCATCGCCTTCGTCTCGTGCGCATGCATACGCATATCTATAGGGTAAGACAGTGTTGATCAGCAGGATGTCTATCGACGCACGGCTCAAGGCCTCACCGGAAAAGAGTTCGACCAAAGCCTTTAGATCAGGCGTCTCAATCACCCGGCTGAACAGGAACTCGGAGCTATGCAGCAGATGGGCAAACTGGCGAATACGCCGTTCGGGATGGTTCTGCGGCCGGATACGTCCTATCTTCCATAGGCCGGCATCGATAGGCGTGAGATTGAACTTCGTACGCAGGAAAGCATACTCGCGCGCCATATGTTCGTCGCGGACAGGCAGTCCGGACTGACCGAGCAGCATGGCTGTGACCTGGAAGAGGTTATCACGATGCTTGCGGATAGCAGAGAGTGGCGTAGCTATCGCCAGTTCCTCGAAGGGCACACTGTTGGTATGAAAACCGAAGTTACGTGCCAGCGAGATATAGAACGCATGTTCCCAACTGCCATGGGTGATGGCGAGCAGACGCTCGATAGACGAGCGTTTGCAGTCGAGTCGCTTGTAGAGCAAGCGCCGGCGCCAGCCGTCGGTGAGCAGCTGGGGGTCATCCAACAGCTGACGTGCACAACCGATACGTGCCTCGGGCCCGTCCATCCGCCTCGCCTCCGCCAGCAGTCCGGTCAGGTAGTCGCGATCAGAAGGATACTGAAGCGCACACTGGGGAATAGGCTTACCCCGGGAGTTGCAGACCTGTTTGTCCGCATCGCGCACCACATGAAGGATGACCGTATCGTAGGCCGGATCCAGATGATGGCGATGGCGATACCAGTCGGAGGCATGGACATGCATCTCTATATTTCCCACCCACTCCTGATCTCCTATACGGATACGGGCATGGCTATAGTCGGGCCCCGCATCGCGGTTGTGTTCGCCCACCGAGATGATCTCTATAGGCTGTCCGTCGGTTGTCTGCTGCGGATACCCCGCCCACAGACAATGTTCCCAGATATAATGTAGCAGTATTTCCGGCATAGGGCAATAACCAAAAAACGCCCCGAAGGACGTTTTTTGGTTGCGATTCTCCCTGTTTACAAGAGATGGCAGGTAACGGTGAGACCGGCCATGACGATGCTGACCATCGACATCAGCTTGATAAGGATATTGAGCGACGGACCGGACGTATCCTTGAACGGATCGCCGACGGTGTCGCCAACGACGGTAGCCTTGTGGCAGTCAGAGCCCTTACCACCGAAATGTCCTTCCTCGACATATTTCTTCGCGTTATCCCACGCACCGCCGGCATTGGCCATGAAGACAGCCAACACGAAGCCGGTAGCCAAGCCACCGATGAGCAGACCGAGCACACCGGCTACGCCAAGCACGAGACCCGTGATGATCGGCACGATGATAGCCAGGATAGACGGCAGGAGCATCTCATGCTGCGCACCCTTGGTGGAAATCTCTACACAACGTGCGTAATCGGGATCCGCCTTACCCTCGAGGATACCCTTGATGGTCTGGAACTGACGACGCACCTCCTCCACCATCTTCTGTGCCGCACGACCAACAGCGTTCATCGTGAGTCCGCAGAAGAGGAAGGCCATCATCGAACCGATGAAGATACCCACGAGTACCATGGGGTTCATCAGGTTGACATTGTACGCCTCCATGAAATCGACCAGCGTAGCCTTAGCGGCTTCCACGCCATTCGGCAATGTCTCGCCGGTACGGATGAGTGCTATCTTGATCTCCTCTACATACGAAGCCAGGAGTGCCAAGGCCGTGAGCGCAGCCGAACCGATGGCAAAGCCCTTGCCGGTAGCTGCGGTGGTGTTGCCCAGTGCATCGAGGGCGTCGGTACGCTGACGCACCTCTGCGGGCAGACCCGACATCTCGGCGTTGCCGCCGGCATTGTCGGCAATAGGTCCGTAAGCGTCCGTAGCCAAGGTGATACCCAGCGTAGAGAGCATGCCGACAGCGGCGATACCGATGCCGTAGAGACCCATCGAGAGGTTAGCCGCACTAAACTCAATATGGAAACCGTTGGCGCAGAGATAAGCCAGGATGATAGCTATACCCACGGTGATCACCGGGATAGCGGTGGAGAGCATACCCAGACCCAAACCGCTGATGATGACGGTAGCGGGACCTGTCTGCGAACTCTCAGATACTTTCTGCGTCGGTTTGTAGGATTGCGAGGTATAGTATTCCGTCGACTGGCCGATGATCACACCTGCAAGCAGACCTACCACTACAGACAGGCTGACCTGCCACCACTGGCTGGTCTCTGTACCGAAGAGCCAAGCAAAGATACCGAAGGTCACACCTGCGATGAGTACGGCAGCCGTGTTGGTACCGATAGCCAAGGCACGGAGCAACTCCTTCATACCCGCTCCCTCTTTGGTCTTCACCAGATAGATACCGATGATGCTGAGCAGCACACCGCAAGCAGCGATGAGCGACGGAGCCAACACCGCCTTCAACTGCAACTGGCCGGCGAAAGCAGCAGCACCCAACGCCATCGTAGCCAGGATAGAACCGGCGTAGGACTCATAGAGGTCGGCACCCATACCGGCCACGTCACCTACGTTATCTCCCACGTTATCGGCGATAGTAGCCGGATTGCGCGGATCATCCTCGGGGATGTTGTACTCGGTCTTACCCACCAGGTCGGCACCTACGTCAGCCGCCTTGGTATAGATACCACCGCCCACACGGGCGAAGAGCGCTTGCGTGGAAGCACCCATTCCAAAAGTAAGCATCGTAGTGGTGATGGTGATCAGATTGGCCTCGGCACCTACCCACTCCAGCAGTCCGGTCTTCTGCAGCAGCAGGAACCAACCGGCTACGTCCAGCAGCGCCAGACCAACCACGGTCAGACCCATCACGGCACCCGAGCGGAAAGCCACCTGCAGACCGGCATTCAAACTCTGACGAGCCGCATTGGCCGTACGGGCAGAAGCATACGTAGCCGTCTTCATACCGAAGAAACCGGCCAGACCCGAGAAGAAACCGCCGGTCAGGAAAGCGAACCAAACGATTCCGTTCTGCAGATTAAAATACGCCATCACAGCAAAGACGAGCGCCAGGACCACAAAGACGATGGTCACCACCTTGTACTGCTGCTTCAGATACGCCATCGCACCCTTGCGGACATGCGAGGCAATCGTTTTCATAAGCTCGGTGCCCTCATCCTTGCCCAACATGGAGCGATAGAAATAGTAGGCAAAACCAAGCGCAAGCAAAGATGCCGCCAGAACGACATACATCAAAACAGTTAGATCTGTCATAAGAATACTTGTGTTTTTATGTTAATAAATCAGGTTAATTGCGACTGCAAAGTTACTGCAATTTTCTCACATATGCAAATTTTTTTTGTTTTTTTCAAAAAAAAGCAGTAATTTTGCACCCGATTTATGAAGATCTCGTTCACAACACTGGGTTGCAAGCTGAATTTTGCGGAGAGTAGCGCCTTGGGAAAGGTGCTGCTGGAACGTGGTCATACCCGTGCGGCACGTGGGGAGCAAGCCGACATATGCGTCATCAACACCTGCAGCGTGACCGATGCGGCCGATCATAAGGACCGGCAGATGATCCATCGTATCCGCAGACAGAACCCCGATGCGGTACTGATCGTGACCGGATGTTACGCACAGCTGAAGCCCGATGAAATCGCGCATATAGAGGGTGTAGACTACGTATTAGGACAGAACGAGAAATTCAATCTACCGGCTTTCATCGAGCAGATAGAGCAATCCGTCTCCAGCCGTCAGCATTCGGTGGTGCTGACTTCCCCCATCCGAGAGATAGATGATTTTCACGGAGCGTACAGCAAGGACGACCGGACACGTTGTTTTCTGAAGGTGCAGGACGGGTGCAACTATTTCTGCAGCTATTGCACGATTCCGCTGGCGCGCGGCAAGAGCAGAAACCCATCGATAGAGACTCTCGTGAAGCAAGCGAGGGAAGCCATCGAAGGCGGGGCGAGAGAGATCATCCTGTCGGGCGTTAACATCGGCGATTTCGGCAGGAGCACCGGTGAACACTTCATCGACCTGCTACGCGCGTTAGACGCCGTGGAGGGTGATTTTCGCATCCGCATATCGAGCTGCGAGCCGAACCTACTGAGCGACGAGATCATCGACATGGTAGCCTCCAGTAGGCATTTCACCCCGCATTTTCATATCCCATTGCAGTCGGGCAGCAACGAGGTGCTGCGTATCATGGGGCGGCGCTATACGCGCGAATTGTTTGCAGAGCGCGTGGCGCATATCAAAGCCGTGATGCCCAATGCCTTCATCGGCGTGGACTGTATGGTGGGCGTACGCGGCGAGACAGCCGAATGCTGGGCAGATTATGTCGATTTCATCGAACAATTGCCCGTGTCGCAGTTGCACGTGTTCACCTATTCGGAGCGTGCCAACACGCGTATGCTGGAGATGGACCTGGAGGTAGTGCCTCAGAAAGAGCGGGAACGCCGCAGCCGCGAGCTACACGCCATCAGTGCCCGCAAGACCGAAGCGTTCTATCGGGAACATGAAGGCGACAGGGCCACCGTGCTATGGGAGGCCAAGCGCATCAAGGGCGCAGACGGAAGCGAGCTGATGGAAGGATTTACGGAGAACTACATCCGCGTGGCTTGTCCGTTCGACAAGCAGAAGATCAACACGTTTGAGACTGTCACTATTCGCCATTAGGCGCCACCGCGGCATAACATATACGGGCTGCTTCCTCATCGGGGAGGCAGTCCATTTGGTATACGGGGGTGAGCTCCAGCAGCCGGGCAATAGAGGCATAGAGAGCATCCATGATCTCCGGACGTATCTTCATGCCGCTGACGGAAGAGAGGATATACGGATAGGCCTGCACCATACGCAGACGACGGATGCTGTTGGCAGGTGCTTGCGCCAACTGGACAAGTGCACCCACCGGCACATCGGCATGCTTGTAGCAAGGCGTTTTGCCGGACCAGGGCGAGCCATAGACACGGACCGTGCCATCATCCAACAAGCGGACGACAGGATTGTCGTCGTTGAGCAGCCAGGCATCGGGGAAGGCCTTCATCCACTGACAGGAATGCGTACTCTTGCCTGTGCCGGAACGGCCGAGGAAGAGATAACCCACCCCGTTGCGCACCGTGACAGAAGCATGGAAAAGCAAGGTATAGCGCGACACCGTGCGGAAGGCAAAGAGAAGCATCGCCGCATTGTCGACGGCAAAACGGAATGTACCTGCCGCCAGATAGACATCGGCCTCGGCAAAATCAGCCGTGCAGCGCATCGCACAGGCCAGTTCGCTGTCACGCGTCGGAGCGATACGGAAGAGCCACTCCGCATCAGTACGGTAGATCTCGATACGCGGCATATCCGCCTCCAGGCAATCGGTATAAACCTCTTGCCAACCCTCGGCGGAGGGGATAGGCCGGTCCGTTACTCGGAGCGACAAGAGGGCGTTTTCTCCGATTCCATCGGACAGAAAAGGCCGGTAGTTGGTCAACTCATCCAGTTGTTGGGGCAGAGCGCTGATCGCAATCAGATGATCGGCGATGCGATAGTATCGGGTTTGAGCAGTCATCATCAGAATGATTTGGGTTGGCGTCCGCAGAGGCTGAAGAAGGGGCAGAAAGAGGGGCAGTCGTCTTCGGCACATTGCGGGAAGGAGGTTGTTTTCAACAGTTCAGCAGCCTTGCTGCGCAACGCCGCGAGGAAGGGTTCGCTCAGCGTGCGATAGTCGCTGACAGGTAGGCTGTTGACGCTGATCATCGTATCTATCTCCGTCAGTCGGCGGCGGCAGAAGAACAGATGCGGTTCGATAGGCAGTTGTGTCTTATCGTGCACCGCCACCGCATGGCTATAGAGCAGGGTCTGCCGCACATACCCTTTGTCCTTATCGGCAAACAACTCGTCCCATCCGGCACTCATCTTCCTATCGTGCGTTGTATCGGTATAGGATCCGGACTTATAGTCCACCACACGCAGACGCTGCGTTTCTCCCCGACCGACGATATCCAGCCTATCAATATTACCGCCTACTTCTATCGTTCCCCCGTCGCCCAACGGCAGCATGAACGCATGCTCCTTCTCCAGTTCGCACATCTGCAGTCCCTCCTGTGCATCGGCGGCATCCCGCTGCAGAATATTGTCGATATAGCCGAGGATAATCACGTTCTCGTTGGTATGCAGTTCGGGCAGATAATGGGTCTGTTCATCCATGGGATGATCCAGCTGCCAACGTCTGTTCATCTGGTCGTAGGCATCCATCAGCGCCTCCTGCAGACGGTTGCGATCCCCACGCAGCGCCTCAATGTCATCCGCCAAGATCGTCTTAGGCGCAAAACCGCTACACTTGAAATACGTACGATAGATATACTTCATCGCATAATGGACAAACGAGCCCAAGGTACTGGGTTCGAACAGCACATCTTCCTTCTCCTGCGGCCGCATCTGCAGCATATACTGCAGATAGAAAGAGCGCGGACAGGAGATATACGTATTGAGCGCACTCGGCGAGAGGCGATAGACCCGTCCGTCCGCCCGACGCCATACGCCGTCGCCGTCCTGCTGCAGGAGCGATGAGAGCGATTGATAGGAATGAGCATCATCCATCAGCGGCGACAGATCGAGTTGTGCACGCTCCTGCAAGTGGTATTTTTGTACGATGAATTCGGGAGAAACGAGCAACTGCATCAGGAATCGCGACATGCCTCGCCCGCCCTCTGCCGTCTCAGCCGAACTGAAGAGCAGCGTGGCCTGGTCGGCACGACTGAGCAGACGGAAGAAATTATATGCATAGACCGTGGCACGTTCGTCACTGGTCTGCATATGATAGGTCTTGCGCAGATAATAGGGGATAAAACTGATATCGGCCTGTCGTTGCGGGAGTACCCCCTCCTCCACGTTCAGCAGCAGGAGACGGTCGAAATCCATCATACGCGTCTCCAGCACACCCATGATCTGGATATCCGTCACGGGTTCGCCGTGGAAAGGCATGGTCACACTCTCCATCGTACGACGCATCAGGAGGCGCAGCAGCTTGAGCGTGAAGGGTTGGCCGTCCAGTCCGTCGGCGATGAGACGACGCATCTGGTTGGCTATCTTACGCACCTGATATTCCGACTCCAGCACCAGCAGTTGCTGCCAGGTGAGGGATGATTGAGGTGATTGGTCTTCTTCCACCGGTGTCGGCGGGAAGAGAACGGCCAGCATCCGGTCGATGAACTCGGGAGAAACAGCCTGTTGGGCATCGCCGCGTGCTCTATCGCCAAGCCAGGCAAGTGCACGCGCATATATCTGTGTGTTGCGCAGCGGGAATCCCTTGGTGATATTCATCGGTACGGTCTCGGTCTCTCCTGGCAACGTGAGAGGCGGCAAGGCATAGATGACAGGTTCGAGCATCGTCTCGTCGCAGATGACGACCCCCACCCGTTCGCCACGGGCATGATAGTTGTCCTGCAGCCAACGATGGACATACTGCGCTTGCGATTCTCGCGAGACGCAGGATATGACGGTGATGGGTGACGGGTGATTGGTGATTGGTGATTGGTGATTCTCTGCCGCAAGGGCGCGATTAACTCCGTTTTTGGTAATTGGGTCTGCGTTGCCAAGGATGCGGCTGTTCTGCTGCGCAAACGAGAACGCTTTCTCATTCGTCCGGAAATCCGCCACGTAGTCCCAATAGAAGAGTGCCTGTCCGGCATCGCGCAGCCGCTCCATCAGTTCGCGTTCGACAGGTAGCAGATAGTTGAATCCCACGAAGACAAAGGTACGTCCCGCTATCTGCTCCTGCACATAGGGATCGTCCCAATGATCGATGACGCTACGTTGGCGCATGCCGCTATACCCTTTCTGCTCGTGCAACAACTCCTCGTGCAACGCGCAATAGAGCTGATACATGTTACGCCATATATGTTCGTACTGACGACGGATTGACTGCTCGTGCCACGGGTGAGAAACCGCATGGTCAGCACCTAACAAACCACGCAGACGCTCCTCCACCTCGCCATCCAGTTGCCACTCCTCCAGTTCGTGCGCCGCGATCGTATTATCGAAGAAAGGAGCCACCAGCCCGGCATGCATAGACGCATCCACGTTGGTGAAGTCAGCCAACAGCTGCCGTCCCCAGCCATAGAACAGATCCAGCGGCATCAGGTCGCCCCGATCCGCAGCCAGACGGCAATAGTGACGGTAAAGACGAACGATGGTCATCAGTTCATCTTCGGCATAGAGCGGGCTGAGACGGTCTTGCAGCTGCTGCAGCGTGAGTACCTGCGGAGCCCACACGGCCTTGAGTCCGCCGGCTTGCTGGAGCTTGAGCAGTTCGTCCTTCAGCACCAGACCCGCACGATGAGAGGGCAGCACCAGCGTGGTGCGGTTGAGTTGCTGCCAGTCGATATGCTGCACAATCGATTCGGCCGTTTGATGTAAAAACGTCGCTTTCATCGTATTTCTACCAGTTTGTTCTCGCGTGCATACCAGAGATAGCCTCTGACGGGTGAATAGCCGATGCGCCGCAGGGCCTCCATGTAACCGGCCACTTGTTGCTTATGTTTGCTCTCACGTCCACCGAACTTATAATCCAGCACGACGGCTTCATTGGTCTCCGGATTGATCATGACGCGATCGGGACGTATCTCCTTACGGTCCAGATAAATCGCATCCTCCAGCTTGAGTTGCCAAGGCGAGGTGAACCAATCGCGCATCTGCGGACTCCCCTGCCAGGCAGAAACGATCAGACGGCGGATGGTCTCGCGTTGTGCAGAACCGCTGATCTCTCCGCGGCTCTCAAACATATCCAGTACTTGTTCCAACTCATCGGCCTTGTGCAGATGGGCGAATATCTCATGGCAGAGCGTACCCTCGTCGATACGCGCCACGCGGCGATAAGCCTCCTCGCCATAGTCGGTATAGAGGGCACCCTCTTGCGACTGCACGAAACGAACCTGCCCACTGCTACTCCAGAGCTCCGCCACCTGCGCCTTAGAGCCGACAAAAGAGAAAGGACTCTCCGCCTTGCGATCCTCGCGACCGGCAATGACCGGCTGGCCCTGACAATACTCCACAAAGGATGCACCGTCGGCAGTAAGCGGCAAGCTGTTTCCTACGATCTGATCGGACAAATCCGTGGCCTCAAGCAGGTATTGGCCTACATGATTGCAGGTCCCGAGTTCACCCTTGGAGGTAATATTGAAATCGGCAGATATATACAGGTTGTCCTCTGCGCGGGTGAGTGCTACGTATAGCATGTTCAAGTTGTCTATCTGCATATTACGATGCTCCTGCGCATGATAGTCGGCATAATCCGACTCCGCCATCTCGGCACCGTCCTGGATGGGAAGCCACTTCATGTCCTGTCCCGCCGCTCGGTTCATCGCCTCGGATGCCGGACACCATATCTTCTCGCGATGTACACCCGCCTCGCGTGTCCACGTGCAGAAAGGTACAAAGAGCGTCTGGGCCTGCAGTCCCTTGCTGGCATGAACTGTCAGAATACGGATAGCATCTTCAGAAGCGGCCGCGATAGGCTTGGCATGCATGGTATCGTCCCAATAGTTGAGGAAATCATCGAGCCGGCTGCCGTACGCACTGACATATTCGCGCACCCGATCCAGAAAACTGTTGATATATGCCGTCTCCGTCCCATCATACGCCTCACCCCGGCAGAGAAGTAGTCCGACGATCTCACTCACAGCCTCGTAGAGCGGTGTCTTACTACCGATAGCCTGCAAGCGTGCGAGCACATCGGTAGAATGTGTAGCCAGTTCGATACACTTAGCCGCCACCGCATCATCAGGGTGCGCCAGATAACGCAGTCCGTAGAGCACCGTCTGTACGGCACGCGATGCTTCCAGCAAGAAACTATCGGCCGAGACGATGGAGGTTCGGGACAAGAGCGGATAACGCGCAGCGTCCAGCGAGGCATGCAGGTCGGTGATATACGCCGCCTCGCGTTTCTCACGCACCAGCACCATCAGTTGGGAAGGAAGCGAACCGGCCGACAGCTGCGACTCCATGGCATCGAACATATCCCGTACCATCGCTTCGCGCGTACTCATCTCCGCCTTCTCCGGGGCATCCGGACCGGCAGCGGTTCGCGTCTTGCGAAAAGCACGAAAACGAACGAATCCACCGGACTTTTTCGGATTGTCCGACTGATAAAACGCCCGGATATTACTGCCGTCGAACCCCTCGTCGTAGAGCGGTTCGCCTATGTGACGGAAGAGCGAGAGATTGAACTGCACCACCTGTTCGCGACTGCGGAAATTACGCACCAGCGGCGGGAAAGCGCTATTCATCTGCAGGCTATAGTGGGCCTCATCGCTGCCCAGCGAAGCCATGATATGCCAGTCGCCGTTGCGCCAGCGATAGATCGACTGCTTGATATCCCCCACGATCAGCACGGTGTTGCCCTCCGCCGCCAGCACATCGTCCATCAGGCGTCGGATGACGCTCCACTGCAACTGACTGGTGTCCTGAAACTCATCGATGAGCACATGATGGTAGCGGATACCGGCTTTCTCAAGAATAAAATCCGCATCGCCATCACGCAGTGCGTTGCAGAGCGTGTTGGCGGTACGTGCCAGCAAGGCACAGTTAGCTTCGTTCAGATTGCGCTGAATCAGGTGCTGAAGCGAAGCCATCAACTGCATATCCCGACTATAGCGGAGCGTGAGTTGCAGGGTATTATAGTCGTTGCGGCAGCGGGTGGCGATAGCCGAAGCCAGCTGCATCTCATCCGAGTTGCATATCTTCCCCACTCCGCGAAAACGATCGGCCGGCTTGAGTTGCTGCGGATCGGCCACACTTGCCTGCAGGCGTTCGTAAGCACGCAAGGTAGTCTGGTTGTACGTGTCGGGATGACAAGTCCGGAGATAGCTACTCAGTTCGACCAGATTGACATTCGTAGCCCATGAGGCCTCGAGCCGGCGTCGCGCGGCCTCGATCCCGGCGGCCTCGAAGATGATGTCGCCACGGGCATCAAGCATCTGCACCGCCTCGTTGTAAAGCTCCTTCGCCATCATACAGAGGCTCTGGCGCACGTCCCAGTTGGACTCCTGATCGAGCTTGAGCTGCATATAATCCTCCAGGATCGTACGGTCAGCGTCCGTCATGTCGGTAGTGAGCAACTGGTTGACAGCCTCGCTGATGACATGATCGATGTCGAGTTCGGTCTTCAGCCCCACACTCATGCGCAGCACACCGGCCATGCCCGAGAGCAGAGTCTGCAGAAACGAGTCGATCGTCTGCACGCGTACGTTGTCGTAGTCCAGCAACATACGACGGAAGCACAGCCCCGCCCGTTCGCGCAGCATGGCATCCGAGTCGTCATGACGCGCGATCATAAACTCTTTCGCACGATTGAGAAAAGCCGTCTCGCCGCCATTAGCGATGCCATAGAGATAACCCAAGATACGTTCACTCATCTCGGCCGTAGCCTTGTTGGTAAAAGTGATGGCGAGGATGCTACGATAGTCGACACCGGAAAGGAGCAGTCCCACATAATAGGCTGCCAACGTAAAAGTCTTTCCCGTACCGGCAGAAGCCGAACATACGTTCAAGGGATGACGGATATCAATCAATCGACTCATTTTCGCTGCAAAGGTACGATTTTTTTCGGATATATGCAAGAAAAAAGAACGAATTATTTGTGTAATTGAAAAAAAAACAGTACCTTTGCAGCCGTTTTGGCGCAAAGGCTGAAATAGAAAATCCAAAAAATGCAATTATAAATCATAAATACTCTATGGAGTCCAAGTACAATCCTACTGACATCGAAGCCCGTTGGTATCAATACTGGCTTGACAACAAATTGTTTCATTCCCAACCGGATGGTCGCGAACCGTTCACTATCGTCATCCCGCCCCCTAACGTAACGGGTGTGCTGCATATGGGTCATGTGCTGAACGAGACGATTCAGGATATACTGGTTCGTCGTGCTCGCCTGGAAGGCAAGAACGCTTGCTGGGTACCCGGCACCGACCATGCGTCTATTGCTACGGAGGCAAAGGTGATCAAGCGACTGAAAGAGCAAGGCATCAACAAGAGCGACCTGACGCGTGAGGAATTCCTGAAACATGCGTGGGACTGGACCGACGAGCACGGAGGCATCATCCTGAAGCAGCTCCGCAAACTCGGTTGCTCGTGCGACTGGGACCGCACGGCGTTCACGATGGACGAGACACGCAGCAAAGCCGTTATCAAGGTGTTCTGCGACCTATATAAGAAAGGCCTCATCTATCGCGGCCTGCGTATGGTGAACTGGGATCCCGAGCGTCAGACTGCCCTTTCCGACGAGGAGGTAATCTATCACGACGAGCACAGCCATCTGTATTACTTGAAGTATAGGGTGGTAAATGATGAGAATGGTGACGCTGCGCTTAATGGTGAGAATGATGGAGAGGGAGTTCATAAGGACGAGAAGGGGTATTATGCCGTAGTGGCGACGACTCGTCCTGAGACAATATTCGGAGATATCGCTGTTTGTATCAACCCGAAAGACCCTGCTAACCAGTGGTTGAAGGGCAAACATGTGATTGTGCCGGGCGTAGGCCGCGAGATTCCTATCATCGAGGATAGATATGTAGAGATCGGTTTTGGTACGGGTTGCCTGAAGGTGACGCCGGCGCATGACGTGAACGACTATGCGTTAGGACAGAAATACAACCTGAAGACCATCGACATCTTCACGCCGGACGCCCATCTGAACATGGACACGGTGGAAGAGGAGTTGCAACCGAACGTACGCAAGTACCATGGCATGGACCGCTTCGACTGCCGCAAGCAGATCGTAGAAGACCTGAAAGAGCTCGGTCTCATCGAGAAAATCGAGGACTACGACAACAAAGTAGGTTACTCGGAGCGCACGAACGTGCCTATCGAGCCGCGGTTGAGTCTGCAATGGTTTGTGAAGATGCAGCATTTCGCAGACATCGCGCTGCCGCCGGTGATGAACGACGACATCGTCTTCTACCCGACCAAATACAAGAACACCTACCGCAACTGGCTGGAGAACATCAAAGACTGGTGTATCAGCCGTCAGCTCTGGTGGGGCCATCGTATCCCGGCGTATTATGACGCCGACCTGCTGGCACAGACGGGCTTGGAGAACTATCCGGACGACAAGATCATCGTGAGTGAAACCGCGCCGGAAGGCAACTACGTGCAGGACGAAGGTGCGCTGGACACCTGGTTCTCGAGTTGGCTCTGGCCCATCAGTCTGTTCGACGGCATCGAGAACCCCGACAACAAAGAGATCAATTATTACTACCCGACCGCAGACCTGGTAACCGGTCCGGATATCATCTTCTTCTGGGTGGCACGTATGATCATGGCGGGCTACGAGTACGTAGGCAAGATGCCGTTCAAGCACGTCTATTTCACCGGTATTGTGCGTGACAAACTGGGCAGAAAGATGTCGAAGTCGCTGGGTAACAGTCCTGATCCGCTGGATCTGATCGAGCGTTTCGGCGCAGACGGCGTGCGTATGGGTATCCTGCTGAGTGCACCGGCCGGCAACGACATTCTGTATGATGACTCGCTCTGCGAGCAGGGACGTAACTTCTGCAACAAAATATGGAACTGCTTCCGTCTCATCAAGGGTCTGGAAGTAGCCGATATCCCGCAGCCGGAGACATCCAAATATGCAATTGAATGGTTTGATGCCAAACTGGCTGAGACCGAAGCGGAGATTGCTGATTTGTTCAGCAAATACCGTCTGAGCGAGGCGCTGATGGCGATTTTTAAACTGTACTGCGATGAGTTCAGCGGTTGGTATCTGGAGATGATCAAACCCGCTTACCAGCAACCGATTGACCGTGCCACCTACGAGGCTACACTGGCGTTCTTCGATCGTCTGCTGCGTCTGCTCCACCCGTTCATGCCGTTCATCACAGAGGAACTCTGGCACGGCTTAGAGCCGAGCAAGCAAGGCTGCGCGGTGAAGTCCATCATGCAAACGACCATAGAACCGGCAGGAGAAATAAACACCGCTATTCTCGAGGAGGTGGAGAATTTGAAGCTTATCATCGCCGGTGTACGTAATGTGCGCGCATCGAAGAACATCCCGCAGAAGGAAGAGCTGACGCTCATCAGTCCGATTGAACTGAACCCATTAGTAAGCAAGCTTGCTAATGTAGCCATCAGCCATCAGCCTTCAGACGTCAGCGGTAATGCGGCGAAGTTTATCGTTGGCACGACCGAGTTCGCCATTCCGATGGACGCGTTCATCAACGTGGACGAGGAACTGAAGAAGCTGGAGGCCGATCTGGCACATCAGCAAGGATTCCTGCGCGGCGTGATGGCTAAACTGAGCAACGAGCGCTTCGTACAGAATGCCAAGCCGGAGATCGTGGCGCTGGAGCAGAAAAAGAAGAGCGATGCAGAAACCCGCATCGCCGCTCTGGAGGAGGCAATCGCAGCTCTTCGAAAGAGCTGATCTGAGATCCTCAAATTTAATGTAAGGGAATGTGATGCTCGTGCTTCCAACGCTTATGTTGGAGCACGAGTTCATTTTTGGTCTGCGGCGTACAATACGTATCCACAAAACGCTCCCAGATATAATTGACAGCCATCGATGAAGGATGCACCAAATCATCGGTATAGAACCGATAATCACGCAGTTCGTCCATGAAGATCTCATATGAGGGGAAATAGTCTCTCTTGCCCAAATACCCATCCGATTCTATACAAACCGGTGCGTCGGAATCACTATCGGCCACCAAGCCTTCGATGGCTTGCAACAAAGTGGCCTTGGACAATTGATTCTCATGTAGTCCATCCTTAATATGGCGAATAGGAGAAACCGTAAAAATCCAATGTTTCAGTGGATTACGCAAGAAGATAGGTGCCCATAAAGCAATGATCTCTCCGATAGAAAGTCGTCTGCGCGTGAAACTTTTCTCCGGCAACTTATGACAATTGCCAACCACCCGGCCGTCCTTCTCATAGACCCAAGCTGTACCGAAGGTGACAATAACGACCGTCGCCTCTTTGAACGCCTGTTGCATAGACTCGATAGAAGCACGCACTGCGGCCTCCGTTTCTTCTCTGGAAGCCCGCGAGAACGAACCATGATGCGCCATTGAGTGCCATAAACCATCGTGTTGCACCAATTCAGGCACCTCGGTCATCTGCAGTGCATCTACGATAGAAATGGGATTATAGAGCGTGCCGAAGGGATTGCTCGTCACGCGCATATTACGTTGCCGTAACTGCTCTGCCATCGCGTCCGAGAAACAGGAACCGATGGTAAGGATTTTATCATAATAATCAATTTTCCAATCCGAAGGTTGGATCTCAACAATAGTTTGCAGTTTCATGACTACTCAAAATGCATCACTTTAGCGGGACTGATCCGGGCAATGATCAGCGAAGGCAACCAGAGCACCGTCACCGATACAAGGATCGTCAGTATATTCAACAGTAGCAGCCAGCCCCACGAGAAAGCCACAGGTACGTAACTCACAAAATAGGTAGCGGCATCCAGGGGCAACAGATGCAGATAATACTGCAATGCCGCCAATCCAAGTCCTAACACATTGCCCCACAGCACCCCTTTGCCGATCAGCATGGAAGCCTGGGCGATAAAGATACGCTGTACGAAGCGGTTGTCTGCACCCAGTGCCTTGAGAATACCTATCAGTTGTACACTCTCCAAGATCAAGATAATCAGTCCGGAGATGATATTGAAGCAAGCCACCAGCAGCATTAGGATGATGATTACCACCACATTCATATCGAGCAGGTCGAGCCATGCAAAGATAGCAGGGTTCTGCTGATGAAGTGTCTGCACATAATAGACATTGTATCCATTATCGTCCAGATGGTTGACGGTGGCAAAATAGATATGATCGGCCACCTCGTCGAGATGGCGGATATCATCCACCAGGATCTCCACTCCCGAATATGTATCCGCATCCCATCCCTGCAAGCGCGCCGCTGTCTGAAGAGGCGTAGGCAGAAACAACTCGTCGAACTGGCCAAATCCCGTCTCATACAGTCCCGTGATCCGCAAACGCCGTGCACGCACATCGTCGGCATCTACGAAATAGGCCGTCACGGCATCCCCCACGTCCAGCCCCAACCGACGGGCCAAAGGCACCGACAGCAGCACCTCTTGCGGCGCAACAGGCAATGCGCCAGCCTGCAGATGACGGGCGAAAAAATCCCAATAATCCGTTCCTTTCAGTACGATGCCCTCAAAATCGCTCTCCGTCTTCAGCATGCCCGGTTTGGTGATGAATGGCGAGGCAGATGCCACGCCGGGATAAGAGGCCAACTGCGTGAGCAGACTGTCGCTCACCTCAATGGGATGCAGGTCGTAAGTATTGTTGTTGTCGAACGAAACCACCTGTATATGTGCACCAAAACCAGCCACTTGCTGCGTCACCGTCTGCTTGAACCCCACCACAATACAGACAGTAAGGATCATCACCATCACCCCCACAATCATGCCGGCCAAAGCAACCCGCACAGCGGGACGCGAAGTCCGTTTGTCGGCTTGTTGAGAAAAATAAAGTCGCGTTGCTATTTTCAACTCACTATTCGGCACGATTTTTGTAGTACGTTTTTATGTTATGAAACGATTCTTTTCTATATTATGGTTGGCCCTGTTGGCCGGCAGCATGTGGGCGCAAGAGCCCATTCAGGATTTTCGTGCGCAACGCACTCCCGAGGATGAAGCACTGAAGCAGACCATGCGGTTGGTGCGCGAACTGGGTATTCAGGACTCTGTGCGCTTTGACACCATCTATCGGATGCACCTCAAGTATGCACGCGTGCGTCAGAAAGGTCTCAGCCGTCAGGAGAACATGGAGCGCATGCAGGCTATCTATGCGGAACTGAAGCTGCTGCTGACACCGGAGGAGTTCGAGCGCTTTATGAATCATCCCGCGGAGTTGCCACGCCGACCGCACGGAGCGCCGCAAAGGTCAGCAATGCCCAACCAGCACCAATAACCAGTCCCACCAATATATCCGTCGGATAATGTACGCCCAAGTACATCCGGCTATAACAATTAAGTGCCACCCAAGTCATCAGACAGACGGTGGCTCTGTTGTATCTAACCAACAGGCTGAAGAGCAACGCCACCGCCATGGTGTTAGCGGCATGACTACTACAAAAGCCATATAATCCGCCTGTGTAGCCATAGACCAAACGAATCGGATCCAATGCCGGTTCGTGGGTTGGACGAAGCCGTGCCACGATAGGTTTCAGAATACCGCTGCAAGTGAAGTCACTCAGTCCGACCGCTACGGCAAATGCCAGGAGTATCAGCAGTATGGCTTTCCAATTGCGAAAGCGCCACGCGATGCATCCGACAAGCAAGACATACAACGGAATCCAGGTACTCGACTTGCTGACGTACCACATAAGCAGGTCTAGCCAGTCGGCCGCGTGACCGTTGATCCAAAGCAATATATAGCTATCCGCATTCAGCATTCAGAATTGATTATTCATTCATAAGAACTGCGGTATGGCAGGCAACGACGGCGGCAGTCTCAGTGCGCAGACGGCTGTTGCCCAAGCTGACAGGAATGAAGCCTAACGCAAGGGCGTCCGCCACTTCCTGTTCGCTGAAATCGCCTTCGGGTCCGATGAGTACCAACACATCTCTGCCCCGCTCTATCTCGTCGCGGAGCACCCGTTTGTCTTCCTTGTAGCAATGCGCGATGAAGCGTTGCCGGTCTTTCGCCGCCTGTTCGCGCACGAACGCATCATACGGTGTGAGTTCGTGCAAGACGGGCAGATAAGGCGTGAGGCTCTGCTTGGCGGCAGAGAGGATGATTTTCTCGAGACGGTCGGTGCGCAGTTGCTTGCGTTCGGAGAACCGGCATAAGAGCGGTGTGATCTCATTTACTCCGATTTCAACGCACTTTTCGATGGCCCATTCGAGTCGCTCGATGTTCTTGGTAGGTGCGATAGCAATGTGCAAGTGGAAATGATGATGCGGTTCCTGCTTCTCGCGGGAGATGATTTCGAAGTCACAATGCTTAGGATGCGGGTTGGTGATACGCGCCGTATAGGTCGTGCCGCTACCGTCGGTAATCAATATCTCATCCCCTACGCTACAGCGTAGCACCCGCACACAATGCGCACTCTCCTCTTCGGAGAGCGTTTGACGAGTTTCTATGTCCGGACAATAGAACAGGTACACTGATAATTAAGAATTAAGAATTAAAAATTATAATTCGGATTCTTTGAGGCGTTCGGCGTTCTCGGCGACCTGAAGGGCATCGATGACACCTTGGATGTCGCCGTCCATGAAGGCGGCGAGATTATAGATGGTGTAACCGATGCGATGGTCGGTGATGCGTCCCTGCGGATAGTTGTAGGTACGGATCTTGGCGGAGCGATCGCCGGTGGAGACCATCGTCTTACGGCGTGCGGCGATGTCGTCGATGTACTTCTGGTGCTCCTTATCATATATCTGCGTACGCAGGCGCGAAAGGGCACGTTCCTTGTTCTTCGGCTGGTCGCGTGTCTCGGTACATTCGATGAGTATCTCTTGCACCTCTCCCGTGTTGGGGTTGCGCCAGTTATAGCGCAGACGCACACCGGACTCGACCTTGTTGACGTTCTGTCCGCCGGCACCGCCTGAACGGAAAGTCTCCCATTTGATCTCGCCTTCGTTGATATGCACCTCGAACTCATCCGCTTCGGGCAATACAGCTACCGTTGCCGCCGAGGTATGAACACGTCCCTGGGTCTCAGTGACCGGCACACGTTGCACGCGGTGCACTCCACTCTCGTATTTGAGTGTACCATAGACATTCTCGCCCGTGACATTGAAGATGATCTCTTTGTAACCACCGGAAGCACCTTCGTTGAAAGACGAGACGGTATATTTGAAACCCTTGATCTCGAAATACTTACAATACATGCGGAAGAGGTCGCCGGCAAAGATAGCCGCTTCATCGCCACCTGTACCGCCACGTATCTCCATGACGACGTTCTTGCCGTCTTCGGGATCTTGCGGCAGGAGTTGCAACTTGAGTTCTTCCTCCAGTTGGGGTATCTGCGGTTCGAGTTCGTCTATCTCCGCCTTTGCCATCTCCTTCATCTCAGGATCGGACTCGTTGTAGAAGAGATCCTTGGCGTCCTGCAGATCCGTTACGGCTTTCTTATAGCGATGTGCGACATCGAGCACGCGCTCCAGGTCGTGATATTCGCGATTTAATCGGACATAACGGGCCTGATCGGCTATCACCGACGGATCGGTGATCAGGAGCGACACCTCATGGAACTTGGCCTCCAGACCATCTATTTTATCGAGGATGTTCAAAACTAAGAATTCAAAATTAGTAATTAAGAATTATAGGCTTGCAAGGTGTTTTGTAGGAGGCTGGCGATAGTCATCGGTCCTACACCTCCGGGAACGGGTGTGATATACGCTGCCTTCTGCGCCACATGTTCGAAATCGACATCTCCAACCAAACGATACCGTTTGGTATTTGTCATTTGTGATTGGTCATTGGTCATTTCTACACGGTTGATGCCCACGTCGATGACGGTGGCTCCTTCGCGCACCATCTCGGCTGTGAGCAGATTGGGACAACCGGCGGCAACGATGATGATATCTGCGGTGCGGGTGATAGCAGCCAGATCGCGCGTCTTGCTATGGCAGATGGTGACGGTGGCGTCTCCCAGGGCCGAAGCACTCAGGTTAGGCAGCGACAAATAGGGCCGCTGCATCAGAAGCATCGCGATAGGTTTGCCTACTATGTTCGATCGTCCGATGACTACCACATGTCTGCCGGCAGTAGGGATCTGATAGCGTGCCAGCATTTCGCGAATTCCGCGCGGCGTAGCGCTGATGATGGACGGCAAGCCTTGTACGGTGCGTCCTACGTTCTCCGGCGTCAGTCCGTCCACATCCTTGCGATAGTCGATCGCACTGAGGATACGCGTCTCGCTGATATGGTCGGGCAGAGGCAACTGAACGATGAAGCCATCAATCGTGTCGTCGGCGTTCAGACGCGCCACCTCAGCCAGCAGTTGCTGCTCAGTGATATCCGCTTCGAAAGCCAGTCGTTCCGCCTCGACACCCACTTCCGCGCAAGCCTTCATCTTATTGGTCACATAGGTCTCGGAGGCTGGATTGTGGCCGACGATGAGGATAGCCAAACGCGGCGCACGCTTGCCTTGTGCACGAAGTGCATCAATCTGCGTGCGCAACTCGGCACGGATGTCGGCTGCTATTTGTTTTCCGTCTATGATCATGTTATCTCTCTTCTTCTTGTTGTTCCCGGGCATCCTGCCGTTTCTCCATACGGGTCAGGCGAATGGTCTGCCAAATCTCTTTCCACTCTTTCTTGGTGATATACCACGTGTTCTCTTTACGCGGCGGACGATAGACAGAGCGTGTGGGTATCTGCACATGCTTGATAGTGGCGGAATCGAACTGATAGGTATGCGCCAGACTGTCGCTGGCCAGCAGTGCATCGCGTTCGGCCACCTTGTGGATACGCAGTTCGTCCACAGCCAGTTCGTTAGCAGGATCATCCAGCGGCATGGAGCGAATCTCATGAACAGCCCATTTGGTGAACATATACAACGCGATGAGGATGCCTACGACAAGCACGAGCATCAGACCTATATATGCCTGACGATCACGCATGCGCAGCGAACCGCCCCAACCGCGATTGCGCGAACTATCCGAAGAGGAGTGATGCCTGTGATGGCGGTGCTTCTTGCCCCACTCGGGTTGGAATGTCTTATGATCGCTCATCGTCTGCGTCCACCCATTTGTTGTACTTTGCGCATCATCTTACTCGTCTGCTCGAACTGCTTGAGGAAGCGGTTGAGCGCCACGATATCTACACCTGCACCTTTGGCGATGCGCGCCTTGCGGCTACCGTTGAGGAGTGCGGGGTTGGAACGCTCCGCCGGAGTCATCGAGTTGATCATCGCCTCGATAGGCTTGAAGGCATCGTCGCTAACCTCTACGCCCTTCAGGGCCTTGTCCATGCCCGGGATCATACCCAGCAGGTCCTTCATCGAACCCATCTTCTTGATTTGCTGGAGTTGTCCGACGAAGTCGTTGAAGTCAAACTGGTTCTTGGCAATCTTCTTGCTGATACGCCGTGCTTCCTCTTCATCAAACTGCTCCTGCGCACGCTCCACGAGGCTGACGACATCACCCATACCGAGGATACGATCGGCCATACGCGCGGGGTGGAAGACATCGAGTGCCTCCATCTTCTCTCCTGTACCGATGAACTTAATCGGCTTGTTGACCACTGATCGGATAGAGAGTGCCGCACCACCACGGGCATCGCCGTCCAGCTTGGTCAGTACGACGCCGTCGAAGTCGAGACGGTCGTTAAACTCTTTCGCCGTGTTGACGGCATCCTGACCGGTCATCGCATCTACGACAAAGAGCGTCTCGCTCGGAACGATAGCCTGCTTGATAGCGGCTATCTCCTGCATCATCTGCTCGTCCACAGCCAGACGGCCTGCGGTATCTACGATGACGACGTCGTAGGCAAATTTCTTTGCCTCGGCGATCGCGTCCTGCGCTTTCTTGACAGGATCAGATTCCGTTTCCGCCGTATAGACCTTGGCGTTGATCTGCTCGCCCAGCACGCGAAGTTGCTCGATAGCAGCCGGACGATACACGTCGCAAGCCACAAGCATCACTTTCTTGCCTTTCTTGGTCTGCAGATAATTGGCTAACTTGCTAGCAAAAGTGGTCTTACCGGAACCTTGCAGACCCGCCATGAGGATGACGGCTGGACTCCCCTTGAGGTTGATCTCCTGGGCCTCACCGCCCATCAGGGCAGCCAGCTCGTCATGCGTGATCTTGACCATCAACTGACCGGGGCGCACAGCATTGATGACATTCTGTCCCAGAGCTTTCTCTTTGACCTGGTCAGTAAACTGCTTTGCGGTCTTGTAGTTCACATCCGCCTCAAGCAGCGCTTTGCGGATATCCTTGACAGTCTCCGCGATATTGATTTCGGTGATTCTACCCTCACCTTTGAGGATCTTGAATGACCGTTCTAACCGTTCACTTAAGTTATCAAACATAGTACTCCATATTAAATCGGCCGCAAAGATACAACAAAAAAATGACATACGCAAGCGTATGGCATAAAATTCGCCCAAATGAGCAATTTTTCCGGTGTTCAGGTTGTTATATCGGCATTGGAATGTAGTGTGACCATCAGATTAATCACCTACTAATAACCTACTAATCACCTACTAATAACCTACTAATCACCTACTAATGTCCTATTACATCCAGGACAATCGGTTGAAATGACGCAACAAACAAACAAACAGGAGGTGGTGAGAGAAGAAAAAATAATACATAAATTTAGAAAAATATAGAAATATTTGTATATAAAAATAAGGAAATATTTGTATATGTCAATTATTTGTAGTATCTTTGCGGCGTAATTAACAAATGACTCCTATGAAACGCAGAATTCTCCTTGTAGTGGCCATGCTGGTGATGGCATTGGCACTAAGTGCAAAGACCTATCAGGTGACAGCCAACAAACTCAATGTGCGCAATGCACCGGAGACCGGTGCCGTGATCGGTGCACTCACACTGGGTGCGGAAGTGGAGGTGGTCAGCATCAACAAAGGTTGGGCAGAGATCACCTACAAAGGCAAGAAGGCCTATGTGTCCGCTCAATATCTCGCGCCTGTGAAGAAGACGAACGCAAACAAGAATACTGCCAACGATAAGGCTAAGCAAGCCGCTAATGACAAGGACAAGGACAAGGCCAAACAAGCCGCCAAGAACGACAAGAACAACAAGAATAATAAGAACGACAAGAACGCGAACAAGGCAAATGCCAAGAATGATAAGTCCGGGAAGAACGCTAAGAAAGACGCTAAGAAGGACATTAAGACGGATGGCAACGAGATTAACAACGTGACTGATCCGATCATCGCGGGCTTCCATATGTCGTGGGATATGCTCTGGGAGGGCCGCAATGTGTATCGTCGCGAAGTTGATGAAAATGGCAAGAAGAGCGGTTGGAGTAAAGCAAAAATGGGTGCCAACGGCGATGAGATATTCGGTTTCTCGATTGGTCTTGGCATGGAATATAATGGCATCGTCCATCGTACGCCCAAGGCGAATATCATGGTAGGTTTCCGCACGGGTGTGTATTACGACTGGTACGGTAGCCTCAAGCACAGCATACCTATCTTTGTCGACCGTTCGATGCCCGCACGCTGGTCTATCCACTCGTTCACCTTCCCACTCCAACCTACGGTCTCCTTTGAATGGCGAACCAAATCGGGCCTGCCTATGGGCTTTGGATTCTACACCGGTCCGATCTTCGAACCGTATTTTGCCTTCGATGTAGTACGACTGGATGGCGAGGGTTTTGCTTTCGTCAACTATATCACCGGTCACAACATTGCATTCTCCGGCGAGGCAATTGGTTCCGGTACACTAGAATACCCCATTCGTAGTGGCGTATTCAGTTGTCTCTGGGGCACCGGTGTATGGCTGCAAATCAGCAAGATACGACTGCTTGTATCTACGGACTGGGAGATAGACAATTACCCGTTGGCTCACGGAGGTAAGCTGAAAAACGGATATTATGAAAATCACGTGGACGGACATCTGAACCGCTTCATCACTCTCGGCTTCTCCTATGTATTTCATTGATGCATAGAAAAATTTTTATGCATATGCTTGCATATGTCAGAAAAAAGCAGTAATTTTGCAGCCGATTTTAATCGAGGGTAATATATTACCTGAGCAAAATCGCCAAACAGCGATTTTGGGAAATGCGGTGTTAGCACATCGGTAGTGCATCGGCTTCCCAAGCCGAGGAGGCGGGTTCGATTCCCGTACACCGCTCTTGAGTAAGCCGGTCTATCGCGCCGTAAGGTGAGGAAAGTCCGGGCAGCACAGAGCACCACAGCGGTTAACGGCCGTCAGGCAGCAATGTTTGGTCACTGCTACAGAGACGAGTCGCCTTCGGGCGGGTGAAACGAGCATACTGTGGGCTGCAATTCCAAGTAAACCGGCGCTTGAGCGTTGCTCGCGTGAGTCGGAGGGTAGGAAGCGTTAGATTAATGATAGACACCCGCAAGGGTACAGAACCCGGCTTATAGGCTTGCTCTTCTTTTTTTGACCATGAAGAAGATTTCCGAGATAGCTGATTTTGTGCGCTACGACATGTGGCGTCGCACGACGACAGAGATGACCAGCTGGCATAAGCGATTAGGCTACCTCGTCATCCGCACTATCGTCCTGGTGATCCGCGGCTTCGGCAGTAAGAACCTGAACGACAAAGCCAAGAGTCTCACCTACTCGCTTATCTTCGCCGTCATCCCCATCCTAGCCATGATCATCGCCGTAGCCAAAGGCTTCGGTGTTGTCAACGTGATCGAACAGCAGTTGAGTCATTCGTTTCTGGGCGAGACAAACATGGTGCCTACGATCATGGAGATGGTGGAACGCTATCTGGACACCACACAAGGCGGCATGTTCATCGGTATCGGCCTGCTGATCCTGCTATGGGCCGTCTATTCGTTCTTCCAGTCGGTGGAGTCGGCATTCAACAAGATATGGAATGTGCAGCGTTCGCGCTCCATATTGCATCAAATAGCGACATACATAGCCATCGTCGTACTTATCCCCGTGCTGATCGTCTGCTCGGCAGGTATCAACATCCTCGTCCACTCCGCGGTGGAGGGTGTGCACGAACTGGGACTGGTGCACAACGTGCTGCACAACAGCGGCATCGAGATGCTGCAGTTCGGGATGTGCTGGCTGCTCTTCACGCTGATGTATATAGCGGTGCCCAATACCCGAGTAAGGCTGATGAGTGCACTCATCCCCGGCGTACTGATGGGTACGCTCTTCCAGCTGCTGCAGATGCTATCGGTGTACCTGATTACCATGCTCTCGCGCACCAGTCTGGTGTACGGTGCTTTTGCCAGCATACCTATCCTGATGACATGGCTACAATATACGAGTCTGCTGATCCTGATAGGCGCGGAGATGAGTTATGCCATCCAGAACAACGAGGAGTTTGAGTACGAGCACGACCTGAACAGCATGTCACGCCGCTACAAAGACTTCATCATGCTATATCTGCTCTCGCTCATCGTCAAGCGTTTTGAGGCCGGCGAACCGGCATATACCTCGCATCAACTGGCGGAGATGAACCGTCTGCCCATCCGACTGGTGAACCAGTTGTTGGGCCGCATGGTGGAGACAGACATCCTGACCGAAGTGAAGAACGAAGAGACCGAGGAATGTACCTACCAGCCTGCGCTGGACATCCATCGCATCAGTATAGGCATGGTTGTCGGTCGCATCGAGGAGCAAGGCTCCGAGCAGTTCATTCAGTCGCCTACAGCGGAGATGCAAGCCTTCTGGGAACGCTATCTGGCGCTGAAAGAGAAGCATCATTCTACAGAGAACATCCTATTAAACGAATTATAATATGAAGAAACACATTTTTCTTTTCGCAGCCGCAATGCTGATGAGTCAATTGTCGTTTGCGGCACCTAAGATCCAACAAGTGGAACCGCTGAGCTGGTGGACCAACATGCAGACTCCGCTCACGCTGATGATGCACGGTGAGGACCTGAGCGACGCACAGGTGAGCATCCAACAGGTGGTGAACGGCAAACTGCAGAAAGGCGAGTGCGCCGGACTGGTGGTAAAGGGTCAGCATAACGCAGAGAGCCCCAACTACCTGTTCGTGGACATGCAGGTCAACAAAGCCGGCACCTATCGTATCACGCTCAAGAAAGGCAAGAAGAAAGCCAGCGTGGACTACGTCATCGCAGATCGCCGACCGGGTAGCCGTCAGCGTCAGAGCTTCACCGCCGCCGATGTGGTCTATCTGATCATGTCCGACCGTTTCGTGGACGGCGACGAGAGCAACAACAGCACCAAAAACACCCGCGAGAAAGCCGACAAGACAAACGTGAACGGACGTTTCGGAGGCGACATACAAGGTATCATCAACAGTTTCGACCATATCTCCAAACTGGGTTGCACCGCTATCTGGCCCACCCCGATGCTGGGTGACGACGAGGCGGCATGGAGTTATCACGGATATGCTTGTTCGGATTACTATCATATCGACCCGCGCTACGGCACCAACGAACTGTATGCCCAGATGGTACAACAGGCTCATCAGAAGGGTCTGAAGATCCTGATGGATATGGTGCCCAACCACTGCGGTGCCGCCCACTGGTGGATGAAAGACCTGCCTTATCGCAACTGGATCAACCAGTTCCGTCAGTTCACCAACACCAACAACTGCTTCACCGCCAACTACGACATCAACGCATCGCAGTTTGATCGTCAGTTGAGTAACCGCGGATGGTTCGACTCGCCGATGCCGGACATGAACCTGGAGAACCCCGACCTGCTCAAGTATTTCCAGCAGTGGGCTATCTGGTGGGTGGAATATGCCGACCTGGACGGTCTGCGTGTGGATACCTATCCGTATATTGAGAAGCAGCCCGGAGCGGACTGGCTGGCTGCCATTCGCAAGGAATATCCCAACCTCAACATCGTAGGTGAGTGCTGGACTCGTCCTGCTCCCGCAGTAGCCTACTGGCAGAGCGGCGTGAAGAACTTCGACGGATTTGACAGCAACCTGCCTACCGTGATGGACTTCCCCACTGAAGAAGCAATTCGTCAAGCACTGGAGAACGACGGCTCGGGCTGGGGCAACGGCCTGACCCGCGTCTATGACGCCCTGACCATGGATTATATGTACGCCGATGTCAACAAGTTGCTGACCTTCCTCGGCAACCACGACATGGCTCGTATCACCGATGTGGTGAAGGACAAAGACTTGCGGCGCGTGAAGCTGGCCTACGTACTGCTGGCTACCATGCGCGGCATTCCGCAAGTGCTGTACGGCGACGAGTACGCCATGACTTCGGCCAACAAGGAAGATGTAAACAACCACTCTTATCTGCGCGCTCCGCTGCCGCAAGGTAAGGAGGTGACCGATGAGATGCAAGATATGTTTGACTTCCAGTCCAAGCTGCTGAACTGGCGCAAGGAAGAGCCGGCTATCCACTGGGGTAAGACCATGCATTTCCTGGCACGCGACAACACCTATGCCTTCTTCCGTTATACGGAGAACGAGGCCGTGTTCGTATTCGCCAACGCAGCCGAAGAACCGCGTGAAGTGCCCGTAGATCACTACCGAGAGATACTGGATCAATACAACCCCGAAGGCTACAACCCGCTGACGGGTGAGAAAGTGAACCTGGCCGAGCCGCAGAAAGTGGACGCGCTGAGTACCATGATCGTCAAACTGACCCGATAAAGTATGGTTGAGTCTGCTCATACAGGAAAAGAGAAAGTGTGTCCCCGCTGCGGGGCACACTTCGTTTGTACACATGACGCTTTTTGCCAGTGCACAGGCATCATGCTCAGCGAGCGAGCGCGTGCATACATGCGTAGTCATTATACCGATTGTCTCTGCCGTCAGTGCCTCATTGATTTGACAAAAATGTAAAATGTACGCAGATAATTTGCACGTTCGGATTTTTTTTCGTATCTTTGCAGCGGATTTTATGTGAATACATAAATTCATAAAAAACAGCCTAAAAATATTAAAATTATAATGGAATTAAGCGAACAAGAACAAGTACGCAGGCAGAGTCTGCAGACGATGCGCGATCTGGGCATCGACCCCTATCCTGCTGCGGAGTATGAAGTGACCGGTCACTCCACCGATATAAAGGAGCATTTTGACGAATGGGACGGTAAGCCCGTTCGTATTGCCGGACGACTGATGAGTAAGCGTATCATGGGTAAGGCCTCGTTCATCGAGTTGCAGGACTCGAAGGGACGTATTCAGGTGTATGTGAGCCGTGATGACATCCAAGAAGCGGTTACGGGTGAGGGGTTACCGGTTACGGGAGAAGCTGCGCCATTGACCGTGGAACAGCAGATGTATAACGTGGTATTTAAGAAGCTGCTCGACATCGGCGACTTCATCGGCATCGAAGGATTTGTGTTCCGCACCCAAATGGGTGAGATCAGCGTGCACGCAAAGAAACTGACCGTACTCGCCAAGAGTCTGCGTCCGCTGCCTATCGTCAAATATAAAGACGGTGTAGCGTACGACGGATTCAATGACCCCGAGCAGCGTTACCGTCAGCGCTATGTGGATCTGGTGGTGAACGAAGGCGTGAAGGACACTTTCCTTAAACGTGCCACCATCCTGCGCACGATGCGTCAGGTGTTCGACGAGGCAGGTTATACGGAGGTGGAAACCCCTATCCTACAGCAGATTGCCGGCGGCGCAAGCGCGCGTCCGTTCATCACGCACCATAACACGCTGGATGTGGATATGTATCTGCGTATTGCGACAGAGCTGTATCTGAAGCGACTGATCGTAGGCGGATTTGAGGGCGTGTATGAGATCGGCCGTAACTTCCGCAACGAAGGTATGGACCGCAGCCACAACCCCGAGTTCACCTGCATGGAGCTGTATGTGCAATACAAAGACTACAACTGGATGATGACGTTCACGGAGAACCTCCTGGAGCGCATCGCCATCGCCGTCAACGGCACGACCAAGGTGCAAATAGGCGACCACGAGGTGGATTTCAAAGCACCCTACCGTCGTCTGCCTATCCTTGATGCTATCAAGGAGAAGACAGGTCTGGATCTGGCCGCCATGAGCGAGGACGAGATCCGCGTGGAAGCAAAGAAACTGGGCGTGGAAGATACCGAGCACATGGGTAAGGGCAAACTGATTGACGAGATCTTCGGCGAGACCTGCGAGGGCACCTTCATCCAACCTACCTTCATCACCGACTATCCCGTAGAGATGAGTCCGCTGACGAAGATACACCGCTCCAAACCCGGTCTGACCGAACGTTTCGAGCTGATGGTGAACGGCAAGGAGTTGGCCAACGCCTACTCGGAGCTGAACGATCCGATCGACCAATACAACCGCTTTGTAGAACAGATGAAACTAGCAGACAAGGGTGATGACGAGGCGATGGTGATTGATCATGACTTCATGCGCGCCCTTGAGTATGGCATGCCGCCGACCTCGGGTATCGGCATCGGCATCGACCGTCTGGCAATACTGATGACCGGACAGCCGACCATACAAGAAGTACTTCTGTTTCCAACGATGAAACCGGAAGTAAATTAAAAATTAAAAATTATGAATTAAGAATTACGAATTATGTATCGTAAGATAGCCATTCTCGGTTCAGGCAGTTGGGCCACGGCACTGGCGAAGATCGTCATGCAGAACCAAGGTGAGATCAACTGGTTCATCCGCCGACAGGAAGTGATAGACGAGTTCATCGCGACAGGTAAGAATCCCTCGTATCTGGGTGCAGCCAATTTTGATGTGAGTCGAATCCATTTCTCGTCGGACATCAACCAGACGATTGCGCAATCGGATGTGCTGATTCTGGCCATCCCGTCGCCGTACGTGAAACAGTCGCTGACCAAGATACGCCGTAACATGACGAGCAAAGTAGTCATCTCTGCGGTGAAAGGTATGATCCCGGATGAGAACATCATCATCACCGACTATCTGCATAAGCGCTTCAACATCCCTATGGACCAACTGGGTGTCATTGCAGGTCCGTGCCACGCAGAGGAAATCGCCCTGGAGCGTCTGAGTTATCTGACAATCGGTTGCGAAAACCGCCAGAACGCAGAAGCTTGGGCCAAACTGTTCCAGACAGACTATGTACACACCACTACCTCCAGCGATGTAAGCGGACTGGAGTACAGTTCGGTGATGAAGAATATATACGCCATCGCAGCAGGTATGTGCCAGGCACTGCATTACGGCGATAACTTCCAAGCCGTGCTGCTCTCGAACGCCATTCAGGAGATACAACGTTTTGCCACTGCCATGAGCAATGTGCCACGTGACATCACCGCCTCAGGTTATCTGGGCGACGTGCTCGTGACAGGCTATTCGCAGTTCAGCCGCAACCGTCAGTTCGGTCAGATGTTAGGTATGGGTTACTCGGTGAAGGCCGCACAGATGGAGATGGAGATGGTAGCAGAGGGCTACTATGGCACCAAGGCCATCCACCTCGCCAACGAACGTATGCAGGTACAGCTGCCTATCGTGGACGCGATGTATGAGATACTCTACAACCGCCAGAAGGCCAAACCCATCATCAAGTCATTAACAACTAAATTACAATAATATGAAAATCTGTTTGAAGAACGCTGCAGGTTTTGTTCCTGCAGGCGCATTGGAGCAACTGAAAGCTCAGACTGAGGCCGCCAACCAACTGCTGGAGAACGGTCAAGGTGCAGGCAACGATTTTATCGGTTGGGTTCACCTACCCTCCTCCATCACCGACGCTTTCCTCAATGAGGTGCAAGCCTGCGCAGACGAGCTGCGTAAGCGTTGCGAGGTGGTGATCGTAGCAGGTATCGGCGGTTCGTATCTGGGTGCACGCGCCGTGAACGAAGCACTCTGTTCAGCTTTCGACGCCTTCCAAGCCAAGGATCGCAAGAACCCCTATGTGGTATATGCAGGTAATAACATTGGAGAGGACTACCTGGCCGAACTGATGGAGTTCATCAGCGACAAGCAGTTTGGTATTATCAATATTTCCAAATCGGGTACAACCACCGAGACCGCTCTCGCTTTCCGACTGCTGAAGACCATGCTGGAGAAGCAGGTAGGCAAAGAGGAAGCACGCCATCGCATCGTAGCCGTGACCGACAAAGCCAAAGGTGCACTGCGCAGCCTATCTACCAAAGAGGGCTATAAGACCTTTATCATCCCTGATAATGTAGGCGGCCGTTTCTCGGTGCTCACCCCTGTAGGATTGCTGCCGATAGCCGTAGCCGGAGGCGACATCAAGGCACTCGTGAAAGGTGCTCAAGACATGGAGAAAGCTACGGACGTGACTGTGCCGTACGCAGAGAACCCCGCATGCCAGTACGCCGCAATGCGTAATGCCCTCTACCGCTTCGGCAAGAAGATAGAGATACTTGTCAACTTCAACCCCAAACTGCATTATTTCAGCGAGTGGTGGAAGCAACTTTACGGCGAAAGCGAAGGTAAGGACAAGAAGGCCATCTTCCCAGCCAGCGTAGATTTCACCACCGATCTGCACTCGATGGGTCAGTGGATCCAAGACGGCGAGCGCACCATCTTTGAGACCGTCATCTCGATAGAAAAAGCCAACAAGCAGGTACTCGTGCCGATGGATGAAGAGAACCTCGACGGACTCAACTTCCTTGCCGGAAAGCGTGTAAATGAGGTGAATAAGATGGCCGAACTCGGTACACGTCTCGCTCATATTGACGGCGGTGTACCCAATATCCTCATCGAGTTTGAGAAGATAGACGAATATAACATCGGTCAGTTCATCTATTTCTTTGAACGCGGTTGCGGTATATCCGGTTATGTGCTGGGCGTCAATCCGTTCAACCAGCCGGGTGTAGAGGATTATAAGAAAAATATGTTCGCCCTGCTGGACAAACCCGGTTATGAAGAGGCCAGCAAAGCTATCAAGGCGCGTCTGGCAAAATAAGAAAAACAATCAACAGAACAAAAGCATATGAAACGTTTTACTATTCTTGCCCTGCTGGTGGCTATGTTCACCATGGGTATTCAGGCTCGCGGCAAGCAACCTATCGTATTCAATAAACTTCCTGAGGCAGTACAGACCGAAGTAAAGAAGAACTTCACCGAAGATCAGATCCACTTCATCACCTCGCAGCGCATTATGCCGCGTCACTACATGTATGTGTTCACGCTGGCCGACAATACGCAATTCAAGTACGACAACAAGGCTCGTCTGAAAAAGATCAACAGCCCTGCCGGCGTACCGGAAGCACTGCTGCCGGAGGAGATCAAGACCTACGTAGCCAACACTTTCCCCAACACCATCATCACCGAATATGAGCCGGAGATGCTGAGCCAGAAAGTGAAGTTGGACGAGAAAATGACGCTGATCTTCAGTAAGAAAGGTAAGTTTATTCGAATCGATGACTAAACAATCCGACTAAACGATCGTACCGCGCACCGAAAGGTCGCCAATAGACCAGCACGGTATACTCGTTCTCAGTCTGCCAATAACTACCATCCACTCGTTGGGTGGTAGTTGTTTTATTGATGATTTCTGATTTCAGATTTGTACTCTTTGGCACGAACCAATACTGGTAGTCATATCCGCCTTGCTTTACCAGCGAGGTGAGATAATAGCAACGCGACTCCGCGTCATACTCCATTCTGTTGCGCAACGTGCACTCATTCCGGAATATCTCACCGCCTATATACACCAAACCATCCAACCATGGGCGCTCAACAGGCAACGTCCAATGTACCCACACATACTCGGCCTCTGTGTCAGGATCGGAGGTACGCTCAGCATTCACCACAAAACGGCCATCGCTATCGTACTCATGGATATAGGTTCCCTGCTGCGGTTCATTCGGAATCAACTGCGCATGGTAGTCACCCAAGGTATAATTCATCCGGTCGATGCCTACCCCAGCAAAATAGATGGAAAACGCATCAAAATGGTGGTATTCGTTGCCGCCCTCGAAGATGAGATCCTTGCGGTTGATATACCGCAACTGCTGTCCCTCAGAAAAAGTGGGATGGGTCAACCAAACCTGATTGTCGGTACGGTTGTTCTGACGCACCAGCACACGCAGTTCCGACGGGTCGCGCAGATCAAGAGCCGTCGTCTTCACATCCACGTCCACCTGCTGATAGCGACCGTTGAACTCAATATCTGTATTTGCACGTACGCGCACGTCCATCTTCGTCATCGGCTCCACCACACAGATATCCACCTCTGCTATTCTATGGCTAGGATCTCCGTCCTCATAGACAGACAAGCGATAGTTACCGCTTCGAGTAATTTGCATGTCCGAAGACGGAAAGACGAAGCGATAATGTGTGTATTCGCGCGATGTGTTTTGCGAATGCGCATAATCGGTGATATCCCGGGTTGTAAAGCCACGCAGGTATTCTCCGGATGTCAAGTCGCTTTCGGCAGACCAGTCGGCTGTCATATGACGCACTGTATAGGTGTACATATGCACATCATGACTCATCTCGTCGAAACTGATCTCCACGCTATTGTTGTGATCTGTGCCGTCTATGCCATCGCCGTCCAACACCAGGTAATCGCGATCGACACGCAACGTACGAATCTGCTCACTGAACACACGCCGTTGAACCTGCGCTGGCAAAGAGAGACAGAGCGACAAAAGAAATAATATGATTGCAGTTCTTCGCACTTACGGCTGCAAAATTACAAAAAATATACCAATTACACAAAATTATTCCAGAAAAATTTGCACATGTCAAAAAAAAGCAGTACTTTTGTCGCCGATTTCGCCACTTTGGCTCAGTTGGTAGAGCAACGCATTCGTAATGCGTAGGTCCCCGGTTCGAGTCCGGGAAGTGGCTCAAAGAGAGAAGGCATCAGCCTTCTCTCTTGCCATCCCAGGGCCTCGAATCCGGGGGTTCTAAGCCCCTAACGGGGCACGATTATTGTGTAGAGCACAATTTCCGAGTCCGGGAGAATTGCGAAGCAATAATCGACAGAGCGAAGCGGCGGAGAAGTGGCTCAAAAAAAGGAAGGTGAACACCTTCCTTTTTTGTTATTACCAATCGGTCAGACAGCGACAGGGATAATTGTAATTGGATGAGTATGGGTTACGGAGCGGGAAGAGGACCGTCACACGCAGACCACAGGTGATGAGGTTGGCAGGCGAAGCCTGTGCATCCTGCGAAGCATAGATATGCGTCATGTCCACACTCATATACTGCGAGTAATCGGGTTGGGTACGCGGTGTTGTACTCTGGTACGACTCCTTGCTACGCATATCCAAGGCACTGTATTCTGCAAACAGGCCAATACGCATCATAGGCGGCTGGGTACGTCTATTGGTAGGTCCGAGATTGAACGCATAGCCCAACTCCCCTCCAAAGCGTATATCGATCAGAGAGAGTTGCATCGAATGGGAAGACTTAACCGGCAGATAGTCGTGATAACCATGGTTAGGCATGTTCTCCAACCACTCGTAGTAACGATCGATATAATCGCCTGCCGTCTTCAGTTGCGCCTTCTGCACCGATTTGGCATGCAGGTTAACGCCCAGCTTCACTCCGGCTAAGACATAGAGACCGTGCCACATGCCGCCGATATAGAGGGGTAGCAAGAGTTGTCCGGCACACATCCGATCGGTGCGTTCAGCCATTGAGCCACGATATATAAACGGTACGCCACGGGTATCCAGCATGGCTTGTTCCAATTCCTGATCTTCGATACGCAGTTGTGGGCATACAAGGGCGTATTGCAGACCTGTCTGGAACATGAAGTGGTTGCGATGCCATTCATACACGAATCCCACTTCGCCCCCGAAACCGACTTTCGATGAGGTGAGCGATATCTTATCCTTCATAAAAGGCAACTGGCCTCCCACCTCTACTCCCACGAAGTTCTGGGCATAGAGAGAAGAACACATCATTGCCCACCCTACGCAAAGTAGGGCCAGCAAACGACAACCATATGTATGCACTCGATGCGTCATTGAATCATCAGCTTATATACTCGTTCTGTTCCTATAGCCGTTGTTACCTTCACCACATAGATGCCTTGCTGAGCGGGTGCGCGGAAGAGGTTGTCGCCTGCAGTCAGCGGTTGACTTAGCATCTGCTTACCCATTGTGTCATACAAGCGCAGGTCGGCGGCTTCGCTCACGTAGCAATGGATCATCTGTTGCGGCGTAACGACGGTAGGATAAAGCGTTATATCCGTCTGCGGTGTGGCCGTGAGCGGACACGTCATCATCTGCGTACCGTTTTGTTCGGTCAACAGGGCTGTATAATCAGCGCCCATGAGGAGTGGTCGGTAGATATAAGAATGCGTCTCGCCGACCAAGAGCACACCATTCTCATACCACTGGAAGGCAATGAAGTCGTAACCGCCGTTGTAGTCGTGGGTCAGCACGGCAATCACATCATTCCAAGCCTGCTCCAATACCGAGGACGGATAAAGCAAGCTGATGGGAACGGAGGTCGTAGCCACCACTTGTCCGCGCCACAGCAGTTGCAAGGTAGCTGTATAGCGGCCTGCACGAGCCTGGAAAGGCATGGTGATGAGGCCAAACCTATCGATAGGCAGCACTGCGTCCTCAAAGCCTGCCTGATGGGCGGTATTGTCGAAGAGCAGTTGTGATTGGTGTACGGTACCCTGCAGCGACACGCTGATATCCATCACGCCGTCATCGGCACAGTGTTCTGCGACAATGACTTGATCGATCTCGACGTGATTAAGCTTCAGATGGAGCGTGACGACGCTGTCGCAGCCGGTCACCTTAGACGTCAGATGCTGCACATAATCGCCCGCGGCCGAATAGGTCTCATCGTTGAGCGTATAGGTCTGGCCGTCGAGAATCGTATCCATCAACTCTACTGCGTAGGTTGGATTCATCGTCAAGTGCATGGTGACGATACTATCGCAGCCGGTTACTGTGGAGGTGTAGGTATAGGGATAATCGCCTGCGGCGGAATACTCTACTTCATGCCATGTGAAGGACGATCCTTCGCAGAACGAAGCTGCGGTGTCGCCCGTAAGCGTGGGATTGATGGAAAGGTGGAGCGTGACGATACTATCGCAGCCGGTTACTGTAGAAGTATAGGTATAGGGGTAATCGCCTGCGGCGGAATACTCTACGTCATGCCACGTGAAGGACGAGCCTTCACAGAACGAAGCGGCGGTGTCGCCCGTAAGCGTGGGATTGATGGAAAGGTGGAGCGTGACGATACTATCGCAGCCTGTTACTGTGGAGGTGTAGGTATAGGGATAATCGCCTGCGGCGGAGTACTCTACATCGTGCCACGTGAAGGACGAGCCTTCACAGAACGAAGCTGCGGTGTCGCCCGTAAGCGTGGGATTGATGGAAAGGTGGAGCGTGACGATACTGTCGCAACCGGTTACTGTGGAGGTGTAGGTATAGGGATAATCACCTGCGGCGGAGTACTCTACATCATGCCAGGTGAAGGACGAGCCTTCGCAGAACGAAGCCACTGTGTCGTCGTAAAGAATCGGATTGTAAGTCAGGTGGAGCGTAATGATGCTATCGCCGAGAACGCTGGTACGCGGAAGAGTTTCCGTGTATGTTCCTGCTTCGGTGTATGGAGTGCAACCGAAGAGATAAGTCTCGCCCTCGCATATCGCGGCAGTGTATTCTACTTCGATATTCTCGATAATAGGAAGCGGCGTGACGTTAAGCGTGAGGTGGATGATGCTATCGCCGAGCACGCTGGTACGAGGAAGAGTCTCCGTGTATGTACCCTCGGTAGTGTATGGCATGCAGCCAAAGAGGTAGGTTTCGCCTTCGTTGATGGTAGCGGTATAGGCTACCTCGATATCCTCGATGACAGGAAGGGGCGTAACGCTGAGCGTGAGGTGGATGATGCTATCGCCGAGCACGCTGGTACGCGGGAGAGTCTCGGTGTATGTACCCTCGGTAGTGTATGGCGTACAGCCAAAGAGGTAGGTCTCGCCTTCGTTGATGGTAGCGGTGTAAGAGACCTCGATATCCTCGATGACAGGAAGGGGCGTAACGCTGAGCGTGAGGTGGATGATGCTATCGCCCAGCACGCTGGTACGCGGGAGTGTTTCTGTGTATGTACCTTCGGTAGTGTATGGCGTGCAGCCAAAGAGGTAGG
>Ga0310786_10001070_pt1 | contig 44101 bp, 40 predicted proteins | sample AusTroGonzalo_MG_FD_203881 | JGI IMG/M metagenome (GOLD analysis project Ga0310786, IMG submission 203881) | Bovine rumen microbial communities from tropical cattle in Woodstock, Queensland, Australia - Gonzalo_03 (v2) (version 2) | ecosystem: Host-associated > Mammals > Digestive system >...
AATCTAATAATCCTATCTTCTTCTATAGTCGGTTCCCGCATAGTGCTTTGTTAAATCATTTTTTTGACAAGATAGGTAATTGTGCAATTAATAACAAATACGCGTCAATAGCTGAAGACTCCTTTACTTCATATTATGAACTTGTTTCAATAAAGGGAAAAGCCACTCCTGATTTTCGTCAATGAACTTGACAACTTTGAGGAAATCCCGCCACAGGTTCAACATTTCACTGTTTCGGGGAGCAAGAAAGCGCCGCAGAGTTCTGCGGCGCTTTCTTTAGTTATTATCCTGTAAGTCAGGAGATTATCTCTGGCCGTTCTGGGGAGGACGCTGGCCGCCCTGAGGAGGGCGCTGGCCCTGGGGCCTCTGGCCGTTCTGGGGCCTGGGCTGGGCGTTCTGCTGCCTCTGCTGCTGGGGCGGCTCGGGTGCGGTGAGGACCTGGGCGTTCATCCACTCGAAGATGTTGGCGTGGCCCTGAGGGGCGACGGAGCCGCCGCCGTCGTTGCTGGGCTTCACGTCACCCTCGCTCTGCTCCTGCGACTTCGTCACGGCGTCGTTGAAGAGGTAGCACCAGGAGAAGTGGCCGAGGAGTTTCTGACCGGGGTTGTCGATGCCCTGGACATTCTCGAACATGGACATCCAGACATTCTTGGCACCGGCCTTCACCAGACGCTGGAACATAGGGATGCAGTGGGTCTTGGGGTCGACGGTCGTGTCGTCGTAGGACTGGACGATCCAGATATTCTCCTCCGCAAGGGCCGCGATCTCGTTGTCGGAGATGTTGGCGTCGGCATAGGCCTCGCAGGTCGGATATGCCGCGGCGAAGTACTTGGGATAGCGGATCAGCATCGCCACCGTCATGTATCCGCCGTTGGAGCAACCGCCGAGGTAGATGCGGCTGCGGTCCACGTCGGGATGGTTCATCACATAGTCGTCGATGCAGGACTTCAGTACGTCGGCATAGACGGAAGGATACTCGCCGTGGGACATAGCCCCGTTGGCCATTCCCATCCACATGGTCTGGCACTGGATGGAGAGGACGTAGGCGCCGTCAGCACCGCCCTCGGTGGTGAAATGCGACTGGATCTGGGGGCGGATGAGGGAGACGACCTCGTTGCCGAGAAGGGTGATCGACACGTCGACACCGCCTTCACCGCCGCCGTGGAGCCAGATGATCAGCGGATTGGGCTTTCCGTCGCCCTTGAGTGACCAGGGCTCGTAAGACGCATAGGTGAGGGTCTCGTCGCCGACCTTGCCAGTGGACTTGCCGGTGAAGGTGCCCTTGTTGAAATAGTCGGCCTCGGAGAGGAAATCCTTGAGGGCCTTGTCGGTAGCGCACTCGATGGCGGTGAACTTCTGCTTGCCGACCTTGAGGGTCTTGCCGGGCTTCAGACCGACGCTGACGCTATACTCGTCCCTCCATACGCCGGAGCCCTTGGCAAGGCCGAGGCCGCGGCCGGAGGCCTTCTCGAGGCCGAGCGCGAGATACTCGCCGTCCGGGTCGAAAGCGCCCCTGGAGTCGCAAGGATACACCGACTTGACTTCGCGGTCAGTGCCGTTCGTATTGACTGCCAACACGGAGAAATCGAAATTGTCAAGCTTGATCTCAGGCTTCACCACCACGAGGTTGACCGCGGTAGATGCCTCATAGGTGGTAACTCCTACTACCTGAGGCTCCATCTTGAGCGTCTGTGCGCCGGCGGAGACGATGGCCGCGAATGCAGCCGCTGCTAATACTAAAAGTCTTATTTTTTTCATAATGTTCTCGTTTTTAGGGGATTATCTCTGATTATTCCTGGGAGCCGGGACGACGTCGACGAGTTTCTGGGCGTTCATCCAGTCGAAGAGGTTATGATAGCCCTGGGGAGCGACGGTGCCGCCGCCGTTGTTAGTGGGCTTCATGTCGGCAGTCGACTGCTCCTGGGCGCCGGTGACCTGGTCGTTGAACACATAGACCCAGGAGAAATGGCCCATCAGCCTCTGGCCGGGGGTGTCGGTGCCGACAACGTTCTCGAACATCGAGATCCAGACGTTCTTGGCTCCGGCCTCCATCAGGCGCTTGTAGGTGGGGATGCAGTATTCCGTAGGCCTGACGGTGGTGTCGTCGAAGGACTGGACGATCCACATATTCTCATTCTTGAGCTGCTGGATCTGGACGTCGGAGATGTTGGCGTCGGCATAGGCCTCGCAGGTAGGATAGGCCGCGGCGAAGAAGCCGGGGTTCCTGAGGACCATGTTCATCGTCATGAAGCCTCCGTTGGAGCAGCCGCCGATGTAGATGCGGTAGGGATCGACGTCGGGATTCTGCTCGAGATAGTGGTCGATGCAGGACTTGAGGACATCGGAATAGAGCGACGGATATGCTCCTGTGCCCATACCCTTGGAAGTGTCCATCCACATCGTAGGGCACTGTACAGCAAGGACATAGGCGCCCTTGTCGCCGCCCTCGGTGGTGAAGTGCGACTGGATGTCGTTGCGGATGAGGGCGACCACCTCGTTGCCCATCAGTTCGATGGACACGTCAGTGCCGCCTTCGCCCATTCCGTGGAGCCAGATAATGAGAGGGTTGCGTTTCCCGTCGATGCGCAGGGCCTCAGGCTCGAATGCGCCGTAGGTAAGGGTCACGTCACCCGGACGGCCGGTATAAGGGCCGGTGAAAGTGCCGCGGTGGAAGAAGTCGGATTCGGAAACGAAGTTGCGGAGAGCGTGGTCGGTGGAGCAGTCCACCGCCGTGTACTTCTGGCCGCCGGCCTTGATGCTCTTGCCGGGCTTGAGGCCGACCGACACGGGATAGGCCGTGCTCCAGGTTCCCATACCTCTCGAGACGAGCGGGGCGACGCCGCGCTCCCTGCTGACCTCGAGGCCGAATGCGAGATAGTCGCCGCCGTCGGCCCACTCGCCGCGGTCATCGCAGGTGTAGACGATCTTGACGTTCCTTTCAACGCCGTTGGTCTGGACGGAGAATACGGAAGGGTCCAGGGCGTCGAGCTTGACCTCGGGCTTCACGACCACGAGGTTGACGGAGGTGTAAGACTCATAGGCTTGGATGCGCACGACCTGATTGGTCATCTTCAGGGTCTGGGCGCCGGCAGTCGCCGCAACGGTCAATGCCAGGGCAGCGAGAATTGGTTTGATGTTGTTCATAACTATTTGTGAAGATTAGTTTTGTCTGTCATAGGGTCCGTTAACAAAAATAAGCAATTTGCATTGATATTGAAAAATAAAATAGCGCTGATGGAACCTCGCGCAGAACAATCTGACAATTCAGTAAAAAGTTGAACTTGGAAAGAATGTCGTTTTCTGTCCTGAAAGATTGTAAAGCTGCAGGGACTTGCTTATATTTGGGTATGAAAAGGACTGTAATGATAATGATGCTCCTGCTCCTGTCACTGGGGGCGTGGGCGCAGTATAACGGCACCGGGATCGTCAGGAGGGCCGGGACACGCATCAAGGTGGACGGTGTCAAACTCTCCCGCGAGGACCAGGCGGCCCTGCTCTCGGACATCGCAGGGAAGGACTGCAATCCCGCCTGGCAGAAGGCCAAAACTGGTCGTAATGCAGGAATGGGGCTGACCATCGGCGGAGGCGTGGTCGCGCTTGGCGGCAGCGCCGCGGTCCTGGTGGGCCTCACCGCCTCCGTGATCGGAGCAGGCGTTGGAGCCGTGGTCGGAAGCATAGGCGGCGAAGAGGGCGCCCAGCAAGGCGCGGAGCAGGGCGCGGCCGCAGGCGAGCCCTACATCACCGGCGGCCTGATAGCCACCGGCGCCGGGCTCGCCGCGATGGGCGCCGGCATCCCGCTGATGATAGTCAACAACAAGAAACTCAACAATATAGTCAGGACCTGCAATGACGAAAGGTCCGGGGCTCAACTGAGCCTCGGACCCACCGGAAACGGTTTCGGTCTAGTACTTTATTTCTAAGGGAATACGACTTCGAGGCCGTCGTAGGCGGCCTTCAGGGGGTCGGGCAGGGTGCTGTCCAGTTCGGCCTGGGAAGGCTGCTGCCTCTTGCCCAGATGCGTCAGATAGACCTTCTGGCCTTCTACAGGGACATATTTGCGGTTGTCCGAGAGCACCTTCACGATATTCGCCACCTGGGCGGAACTGGAGTGGGAGAACAAACTCATGTCGGCGTTCTTGTAGTCCAGACCCATCGTCGCTTCCATAATGATGCCGGTCAGGAACTTGCGCTCGCGCGAAAACTGACCGACGCCGGCCAGGGCCAGGGCGAAAGCCATGAGCCCGGAGGTGTCGGTGGCGTACAGCAGGCGGGTGGAATCCTTCTCGATGAGATAGATGAGAGCCTGCTCGTCAGAGTAGTTGGAGGTGTGGTTGGCCGGAAGGGCCGTGACCGTCAGGCCTTCCACCTCAATGACCTGTCCGAGGGAGAGCGGGATGATCTCCGGGACGGGCTTGCCCGTGGACTCGGAGGCCTTCTGGAAGTCGCTCTGAGCCCTCTCGAGCCAGGTGCAGCCGAGGTAAACCCTCTTCACACCGAGCTCCAGCGCGGCCTTGGCGTCGTAATGGTCATTATGGGAATGGGTGTAGAAAACCACCTCGGGACGCTTCTCCGGGAACATGTCAGCGGCGGAGGGGGTGTAATCGAAGAGGACCTTCCCGTCGGCGAGTATGCTGGCGTGGCGGCGCAGTTCACCGCTGTCCGACGGGCTGTTCCAGTCGGAGCCGCCGGTGCCGATGAACTTGACGCGGATGCCGGGACCGGTCGGGACGTATTCGACCGGGCCGCGGCCGCCCTGCGGGAAGCCGCCCGGCGGCATTCCCCGCGGCGGGCCCTGCGGCCTGGTGGGCGGGTCCTGTGCCTTGGCTATGTTCAGGGGAATGACTGCGGCTGCTGCGACCGAGGTCATCGCCGCGATACGGATGAATTCTCTTCTTTTCATATTTCAAACGTATGCTTGTTGGTTATCTCATTGGAAGGTCCGTTTGATGCGGGCCAGGGCTTCGTCCACGACAGAGGCGGGACAGCCGACGTTGAGGCGGACGAAGCCCTCGCCGCCTGTGCCATAGGAGGCGCCGTTGTTCAGCAGGATGCCTGCATCCTCGCTGAAACGGCGCATCAGTTCGGCTTGCGGCAGGTCCAAGGCCCTGCAATCCAACCACACGAGGAACGAAGCCTCGGGACGTACAGCCTTGATACCCAGATTGTTGTTCTCGAAGAAAGTGACAACTTTCTCGATATTCCCCTCCAGGTAACGCTTCAACGCCTCGAGCCAATCCGGCACGTGCGTATAGGCGGCTATGGTGGAGACTATGGTGAAGACGGAAGGCTCGTCGAGTTTCTGATTCCCCAGGAAAGCCTTGTATTTCTCCCGTTTCTCCCTGTCGGGAATGATGGAATAGGCCGTCCCGGACAGGCCGGCGAGGTTGAATGCCTTGGTCGGGCCGGCGAAGATCATCCCGATGCGCGCGGCAGCATCGCTGACGCTGCAGAACGGGATGTGCCGCCGGCCGTATAGGGCGAGGTCGCCGTGTATTTCGTCCGAGAACACGAGCACGCCGTGCCGCTCGCAGACTTCCGCGAGCGCGGCGAGCGTCTCCCTGTCCCACAGGATCCCGCAGGGATTGTGGGGATTGCAGAGGACGACAGCCTTGGTCCTTGCGTCGAAAAGCCGCTCCAGGCCCTCCAGGTCCATCCTGTACCGGCCGTTCTCGAAGATGAGCGGATTCTCGACCGCCACGCGGCCGAGGCGCTCGATGTACAGGCGGAAATGGTCATAGACAGGTGACTGGACTATTATCTTGTCACCCGGCTCAGTGAAAGCAAGGTAGGCCTGGTTCAGCGAAGTGATGACTCCGGGGGCGTAGCCTACCCATTCGCGGTCCGCCGCGTATCCGTGCTGCTCCTTCACCCACCCCGCCACGGCGTCGTAGAACTCCGGCGGAGTGGAGGTATAACCCAGGACGTCCCTGTCCAGGCGCTGCCCGAGGGCCTCGCTGACATACGGGGCAGTCCTGAAATCCATGTCGGCGATCCACATCGCCAACTGGCCGTCCTTGGCGCGCCCGTGCTTGATGCTCCAGGTACCGGAGCGGTCGACGGGCGCGTCGAAGTCCCAGGACGGCGGGGCCGGGGCGCCGGAGCAGCCTGTCAGCAGGCTGCCGAGCGCCCCGGCGGGCAGCAGCGTCGTAGCGCCCGCCGCCGCCATTCCCTTTATGAACGACCTTCTCTTCAATTAACGCTGTGCGGGAGGGATGGGATTTGCAATCCCCTCTGCGTCAGGATTTTTCGAATGAACAGGCTTGAATCCGGGCAGGTGCGAGGACTCGATCATGTTGTACTCCTCGGTCTTCATCTCGAGTTGCAGGCCCTGGACTACGAACTTCTCCACGAAGGTCTGGATCTCGTGGGTGTTGTATCCGCTGTAGGGCTTGTACGAGAGGACGTGGTCTCCGTCGATCTCGCAGTACAGCCAGTTCGGGACCTCCATCTCGTGCAACTGCGCAAGGATGTAGGTCGGGCCGAACACGTTCAGCGCATCGCTGCGGCTGACGTTGAAGGTGACGGTGGAGTCCGCGCTGCCGTGGAAGAACATCATCGGGCAGGGTTTCTTAGCCCAGGTGAGGTCCTGCTGGCGGTTGATGATGCCGCCGGCGTATCCGATGTAGCCCGCAGGCATCCAGCCGGCGGGGAATTTCTTCGAATACGGGCCGTCGTTGCAGATGTCGTAGATAGCCATCAGCGTGGTGATGCCTCCGGCGCTGGAGCCTTCGAGCATAATCTTGTCCACGTCGACCTTCCATTCATCGGCATTCTTCAGGACGAAGGCCATGGCGTCGGTCAGGTCGTCGAGCGCCATCTGGATGGCCTCCTCCATCTTCTCGGGCGGTGAAGGGTTGTAGCCGTACTCCGTCAGGCCCTTGCGGTAATCGATGGAGACGACCTGCACTCCAATGTCGGTCAGGTAGGTGAAACGGCCTCCGCGGCTGCCGAAGGCCCAGCCACCGCCGTACATGTAGATCATCAGGGGGGTCTTGCCTTCCTGCATGCGGGAAGGGTCGTAGTGCCTGTCCACGAACAGGGTGTCAGAGCCCTTGATCGCGAACTGGTAGGTCTCCCTTACCGGCTGTGCGGAGACTCCCACCACGCTGAGCAGGAGTCCGGTAATGATTGCTAATTTCTTCATATTCAGGTGGTTTGTGTCTACTTGAAGAGGAGCTGCGCGAACTGATATAGTGCACGGCGCCAGCTCTGCCACTCGTGGGCGGTGCCGGGCGATACATAGAAATGCGCGTTCACTCCGGTGGCGGCGAGGGTCTCGGTCTCCTCGCGGGGGTCGGTGCCGTCGCCGAAGCCGGGGGCGCGGTTCTCAAGCTCACGGCTGCCGAAACTCACGAACACGAGCTGGAGGCCCTTGGCGAACTCGGGATTGTTCTTGATGTCGTCGACCGTGATGGTGCCGCCGCTGAAGATGCCGAGGTTGGAGAAGACCTCAGGATGGGCGACGGTGATGGTCTTGGTCTGCATTCCGCCCATCGAGAGACCTGCCATTGCACGGTGCTTGTTGTCGGCGATGGTACGGAAACGGCTGTCAATCATAGGGATGAGGTCCTTGATGAAGGTATCGGCAATGCCATCGGCCCAGTTGGAAGGCATGGCGAAGCCACCGCCGCGCTGGCCGCCCTGGGGCCTCTGGCCCTGAGGGGCGGGCGCTGCGCCCGGACGCGGTCCCTGCAGAGCGGGACCCGCAGCCGGCGCCGCCGGGCGCGGCATAGTCCACGAACCGTTGTCCATCACGATGATGAACGGGACGGCCTTGCCCTCAGCGATGAGGTTGTCCATGATATTGGCGGTACGGCCCTGCTGGGGCCAGCCGTACTCGTTCTCGCCGCCGCCGTGCTGCAGATAGAGCACGGGATAGCGCTTGCCGGGATTGTCGTCATATTCGGCCGGGGTATAGACGAAGCAGTGACGCATCGCCTGGTTCACCTCGGACCAGTAGTAGATCTCGCGCATCTGTCCCTGCGGGACATTCTTCACCGCGTAGAAATCCTGGTCCGCGGCGGGCACGTCCACGCCGCTTCCCCAGCGGCTCGCGCCGTAATAGTAGAGACTGGACGGATCCGGGACGTCGGCACCGTCGATATTCAGCTGATAGTAGTGGAATCCCTCGTCCTGGGGGGCGGACTCGCCGGTCCAGACGCCCTGGTCGTCCTTCACGAGGTCATATTTGACACCGCCTATGTCCAACTTGACGGACTTGGCGTCCGGGGCCGCCACGCGGACGCGGACACACCTTTCGGAATTGACCTGAGGATACTGTTTGCCGGGCTGTACGTTGGGAGCCGGTACGAAATCTTCCTTGACTTGCGCATTGGCGACTGCCGCGGCGATGCAGAGCAGCGCCAGGCTGAGAATAGTTAGTCTTTTCATTTTGATGGAACTATAATTTGTGGTTGTCCTACAAATTTAAGAAACTGATTCCACTTCTCCAACGGCCACCGTCTGGGAGTTTACGCGGAAAATGACTACCTTTGGACTGACCGATCCACACATTATGGCGAAATACAATTCCAAAGAAGGGAGGATGTACCTCCGTATCAGAAATTTATGCGGTTTCCTGGGAGTCGTCCTTCCCTGGATCGCCCTTTTCTCCTCAGGCATCGCCCAGCACCCCGGAAATGACTGGTGGTGGAGCATTTCCGCCACGTATTACCTCAGCCCGGCCCTTGTCGGCGTGCTGGTCCCGGCCGCCCTGGTCCTCATTTCGTATATAGGTTACGACAATACCGACAGTTTCATCACCACGCTCTGCGGCATCTTCGGCCTGGGCATAGTGCTCTTCCCCTGCAAGGTCAGCTGGATTCCCGACGGGACCCCAGTCGGCTTTTTCCAGCTGCCCGTCGAATACTCCCACATCGCCCATGTCGCATTCGCGGCCCTGTTCTTCTTCGGCAACGCGATCAACAGCATTTTCCAGTTCACAAAGACCGACTCCCCCGGCCATATGACCGACCGGAAAATCATTCGCAACCGCATCTACCGCATCTGCGGTTTCGGCATGCTCCTGATGGAAGCCGTCCTCGGCGCCGCCTATTTCCTCGGGGCCCCCGGATACCTCGTGATGATCTTCGAGGTCATCCTGCTTCATCTCTTCGGTTTCGCATGGCTTGTCAAGGGCGGAGCCTTCCCCTTCCTCAACGACCGCGCCGAGGACGAAGTCGTTTTCGAGTCCGTTCCCAAGAAGGTCGTCCGCTGACCCTGCCCTCAGGTTACGGCACTATTCGGCATAACGTGCGGGAAATGCCCGCAGGTTACGCCACTTTTTGCCACAACGTGCGGGAAGGGCTGTCACATTTCGGGTATTTGTGCGTTTATAAGGATGGATTGAAGAAACGATAATGCCGCGCGAACTGCTAACTGACACCTACCTGAGACTCCGGGACCGCTTCCGGACGAGGGCGCGGCGCATCCTCGGCAGCGGCGAGGATGCCGACGACGCCCTCCAGGAAGCGTTCTACAAACTCTGGGCGCGGGGCTATGACATCCGGACGACCTCCGAGGCGGAGGCACTGCTGAGCACGGCAGTCCGGAACACGAGCCTGGACGCGGTCCGCCGGAGGCGGGACAAGGTCCCGCTCGACGCGGCGGACCGGCTGCCGGCCGAGGACCGCCGGGACCGCTCAGAACAACTCGCCGCCGTGCAGAAACTCATCGAAAGCGAACTCAGCGACACCCAGCGCTACATCATCGAAAGGGTCGAATACGGCGGCGTCACCCAGGAGCAGATAGCGGAAGAAATGGGAATGCAGCCGGCCACGGTAAGAGCACAGCTTTCAAGGGCAAGGAAAACTATCAGGGAATTATATAAAAAACGGAACTTATGACGCAGGAATATTGGAAAGAATTGACTGAGAAGTACTTCGAGGGCGCAACGTCCCCGGAGGAAGAGCGCGCCCTGCGCGGGTTCCTCGCCCGCACGGACGACCCGGCCTTCGACGAGGCCAGGGCCGTGCTGGGCTACTTCAGCGCGCAGCGCAGCCGGCGGGCCGCCCGCAGCCGGGTCAGTAAACTGACCGGCCTGCTGGCCGCGGCCGCCGGCCTCGCCCTCGTGGCCATCCTCGGCCATTCCCTCATCACCCGCCCGGACGACACCTGCGTCATCTACGCCTACGGCGAGAAGAACACCGACACGCAGGCCGTCCTCGACGACGTCAACAACACGCTCACCTTACTGTTCAGCGACAACCAGGGCCCGGATGTCGCCGCACAGTTGACAGAACTCTTCAACTGATATGAAAAGGATATTGATAATCACCACATTGTTACTGTTGCTACCCGTCTGGGCCCGATCCCAGGACGGCCTGCACAGCCAGGCCGTCTTCGACGGGAAGGTAGTCCCGAAAGACCGCATCGTCGAGACCCTGGTCAAGGGCGAATACCTCAAGGACTACAACATCACGCTTTTCCACAGCATCCGGATGGATGTGGATGAAGCGGAACTCCAGCGAATCTCCGGCCTGGTGCAGGAAGACGCCCGGGACGCCGTCAGCAAGGAGATGGAGATCAGCCACGGCCTGCTCAGTTTCGCGCTGCTGGCCCTGCCTCCGGGTCCCGACGGCAACCGCCTCCTCGGATTCCAGTCCAAACCATCGGACGACGGCACCTCAACCTCCGTCATCATAGTCTATCTCGAAGGAGAAACCACCCTGACGGATCTCAAGAAAAGCATTCCTACAAATTCCAAACTCACTCTCAAACGCTTATGAACCAGAACATAATATTGAGCCTCGCCATACTGGCGACATCTCTGCCCGCAACGGCCCAGACCTCAGATACCCTCCGCGTCAAGAACGTCGAGGAAGTCATAGTCATCACATCCAAGGACTCCCAGACCATCAGTCTCAGAGGCTCCGCCAACGATTCCACCTTCCGGTACGAAAGCAGCGTCAGCATCACTCCCGAAAGTGAAGTCTCCATCCGTGAAGGCCAATTCGACCTCTTCAACTGGGACATCTTCCGCAACAGGAGGGAAAGCAGGACAGGCTCCGCCGCCGACTCCTCGTTCGTGATCATCCCTTCCAATCCCCTCTCCAAGGGGCCGCAGGAAGGGAAAATGATCAAATACAAGCGTTACCCCAGGATAAGCACCGAAGGACTGGCACACTACGGATTCGGCTTCGCGATGCCGTATGACGGCCCGGACGGAATGTCCATCGGAGGAAAAGCCCTGTCGGACATCTTCATAAACGTCGAGACCGTCAGCCTCAATTTCTTCATGAACCACGCCCACCTGATGACAGGCCTCAACTTCGGCTACCGTTCCTTCCGCCTTCAGGACGAAGGGATTTTCATCAAGCAGGACGGAAAGGTCCGCACGGCCCCCATCCCGTCCGGACTGGAGTTGAAGAGGTCTGCCCTGAGAAGCAATTACATCTCCCTGCCGGCAATCTTCTCGATTTCCATCGGCCACTATCCGAAACTGGTGCTCTATGGCGGTGCTGAACTCTGCTTCAACTTCAACGGCCGCATCAAGAACAAATACACTCAGGACAATACCGATGTCCCCACGAAATACACCGAAATCCGCCTGGAGCCCACGACCTGGAACTACACCGCAGGGGTAAGGTTCGAAAACATAGGTGTTTACGCCAAATACAGCACCTGCCCCTTCCTGCAGGAGGGCATAGGCCCCGCCTTCAAGACCTACAGCGTCGGCCTCACCCTCGGCATCAACTAGCCCAAAGGGGACCTCGTCCATTGATTGACATAACGACATTTGCATTCTACATCAACACGCATTGCGTGTGCGTCAGAAGCTGATTACGGTTCCATGCTCGGCCATTTCGCCGCACATGGAACCGTAATCGCCTTCACAGGCCATCCCTGGCCGTTCTCACGTTGGATGCGGGTTTCATCACAACTCGGCAACGCAGTCTTGAACCTTCAACGTCCGGTTCAGGTATATGATTCTACCCTGACGGGCCTGTCAAGATTGCCTTTGCCGGAGTCTGCCCGCAGGGTCGGGCGTTTTCGGGGTTATCCTGAGGGAAATGCCCGCACGTTGCGCCATTTTTGCCCGGAACCCGCTGGAAGGGGCGGCGGGGTGCGTGGATTGTCAGGGAGTTTTCCTATATTTGTTTGAATAAATGGAAACCATTATGAAAAAGACAATCCTTATACTGGCGATGGCGGCAGTGCTGACCGGCTGTTCGGCGATGAAGGCCGGCGCGCAGGCGGTGAACGTGCAGGACGTGAACACCGGCGCGCAGCAGGACCTGCCGCAGTGGCCCCTGCCCGACCTGATGTTCGACCTCTGGCCCGACGGGGCCCCGACCGACAACGGCCTCACCGGCGATGAAATCGATTACGGCAACCACGTCTCGAACGTCACCCATCCCACGCTGGCGGTATACCTCCCCGACGAGCCCAACGGACTGGCAATACTGGTCTGCCCGGGAGGCGGCTACGTCGATGTCTGGGACAAGACTGAAGGCTACGCCAATTCCAGGTGGTACACAGAGCAGGGCATAGTGTATGCGGTCCTCAAATACCGCCTGCCCAACGGGCATCCGGAAGTACCGCTCGACGACGTCCATCAGGCTATGCGCATACTTTGGGAGCACGCGGATGAGTACGGCTTCGAAAAGCTCGGCATCGCCGGCTGCTCGGCCGGAGGCCATCTCGCAGCCACCGCATCGACGCATTTCACGAAGCCTGAGGAGCGGCCCGACTTCACCATCCTTTTCTATCCGGTCGTCACGATGGATCCGTCCTTCACCCACGGAGGCTCGAGATATTACCTCCTTGGCCAGGAGCCTTCACAGGCCCTTGCCGACCTCTACAGCAACGAGAAGCAGGTGACCCCCGATACCCCTCCGGCATTCATAATGGCCAATTCCGACGACGGCCTGGTCCCCTGCGAGAACAGTATCGAATACTACAAAGCCCTGAGGGCCAACAAGGTCCCTGCCGCCCTGCACATCTATCCGGAAGGCGGTCACGGATGGGCCGACCACAAGGACTTCATATATCGGGAGGCTTGGATGTGCGACCTGCGCATCTGGCTCTTTGAACTTGCCGGAGATCTTTTGGACGCTGAAGGAGAGGAGTGATGGAAAGACTGCTGCTGAAGAACGTCCTGCACGAAGGCAGGACACGTAACATCCTGATAGAAGGCAATCGCTTCAAAGACTTGGATGCTCCTGCGGAAATCGCTGACGCACAGGTGTTTGATGCCACAGGCATGGCCATTCTCCCGGCACTTTACAATACGCACACCCACGCTGCCATGACACTGCTGCGCGGCTATGCGGACGATATGCCGCTCCAGACGTGGCTGACGGAGTACATCTGGCCTTTCGAGGCCAGGCTGACTCCTGCCGACATACGACGGGGCAGCGAGATTGCCGCAAAGGAGATGCTGGAGAGCGGTACCGTATTCTTCAACGACATGTATTTCGACATCGAGGAAACCATCGATGTCGTGGACAGGTCGGGTATGCGCGCCGCCATTGGCATCACTGTGATGGAGAGCCACTCCAAGGCTGTCACCGAGCAGAAGAAGGAGTTCATCCGGCAGTGGCACGACCCCACCGGAGGCCGAATCCAACTGGTGATGGCACCGCACTCCATCTATACCGTCGGGGAGCGTAAGTTGCGCGAATGTGCGGAATTCGCCCGCGAGAATGGAATGCGTATCCATATCCACATTTCGGAAACGGAAAAAGAACTCGAAGAATGCCTGGGAGAGCACAGGACCACCCCTGTGAGGTACCTTGACCGCATCGGCGTCCTCGGCCCCGATGTCGTCGCGGCGCACTGCGTGCACGTCGACGACGGCGAGGCCGCCATACTGGCCGAGCGGGGCGTAACTGTCTCGCACTGCCCGTGTTCCAACATGAAACTGGGCTCCGGAACCTTCCCGTTCAAGCGTATGATGAAAGCCGGCTGCCGTATCTCTTTAGGCACTGACGGCGCTTCTTCCGGAAATAATCTTGACCTGCGCGAAGCAATGAAATTCGCCGCACTTCTTGCCAAGGCCGGCGGCGACCCGGAGCTGCTGCCGGCAGAAGAGGTCTTCCGCTGGGCGACGCAGGCCGGCGCGGAGGCCTTCGGCCTCGATGCCGGCGCCGTCGCTCCCGGCCGCCTCGCGGACTGCCTGCTCATCGACATGTCGGACATCCGCATGCAGCCCTGCTACAATCTGATCTCCAACTTCGTCTATGCCGCCGACAGCCGCTGCATCAAGCACGTACTGTGCGACGGAAAGATGCTGATATAGATACTTCCATAAGTACGACCGAATACGACGAAAGAGGTCCGGGTGGAAAACCATCCGGACCTTTAACGTCGAGAAGAGGCGACTCGAACGCCCGACCCCTACGTCCCGAACGTAGTGCGCTACCAACTGCGCTACTTCTCGAGACTGGAAAGCCTATGAAAGCTTGTTGATGTAAACCTGGAGACCGCTCTTGAGATTGGAGGCCTTGTTCTTGTGGATGAGGCCGATCTTGGCGAGCTTGTCGATCATGGCGTAGACCTTAGGGGCGTTTGCCTCGGCCGTAGCCTTGTCAGTAGTGTTCCTGATAGCACGGATAGCATTCCGTGTAGTCCTTGCATAATACTTGTTATGCACTCTGTGCCGTTCGCTCTGGCGAATGCACTTCTCAGCAGAAGGGTTGTTTGCCATTATGTATTTTTTTTATATTTTTTCGTAGTGGGTAGGAGAATCGAACTCCTATTGTAGGAATGAAAATCCTAAGTACTAGCCGTTATACGAACCCACCATTTTCCAGACGTATTACACGAATGGACCGCAAAGATACGAATTATTTTCTATTCGACAAACTTTTTTTATTCCTTTTTCCACTCGAAGGAATAGAGGATGGATTCCACCTGCCTCAGATACTGGCGCTTATCGTACCTCGGAGCATACACAAAGGCCTCAAGGACAATAATTTCCGAACCGTCAGGGCTATAGAAGGAGTGAGACACGAAGGGACCTCCCATAAAGTCGTTATATACCTCCCAGTAACCGCGGGTCTGAGCGAAGTCGCGTCCCTTGTATTTGATGAATTCGACAGTCGGGGTGATGTACTCGGCCGTGGTCATGTAGGTGTTCTCGAACATGCCGGGGACGTTTTCCCGCAGCATCTGATTACGCTTGGCGATGATGTTCTCCATGGTGAACGGATCGCTGCCCGTGACAGGATACTTATAGACGAATACTCCCTGCGTCACATACTGCTTCACGTCCGAAATCCAGGCGAAGTGGTCGTTGCTCATCCTGAGCTTGTATCCGGAAGGGAAATGCGGAGAGCCGCCGAAAATCTCATTGACGGCGGTGCGGATGGTGCTCTCCTCATACAGCAGGGTATTGCGGATGACACGGTCGCGCTCGGCCTGCTCAATGGCACTGACGACCGTCGCACCCTTCTCCTTGAGGATGGAAAGTGCCTCGTCCGAATCGTGCGCGCTGATCTGGACTATGCACTGGGGCGAAGCCCAGACATCGTTCTTGACCAGGACTCCGGGGGTCGCAATCTGCGGATCTATGTTGAAAATCACGATGTTGCGGTGAACCTTGAAGAGTTCGGTAAAAGCACCGGTGGGCACGTTCACGAGGGAGTAAAGGGGCTCGCGGATATAGAGCCAGGGGCAGTCGGCGGCCAGAAGTTCGCGCACCTCGTCGCCGAGAGCGCCCTCCCAGTCGGCACGCTCGATCACTACGATCACTTCGCCCGCCTTGCCGCTGACGTTCGGGAGCAGGCCCTTGCCGGACCCGGAGCAGGATGCGAGGCCGACGATGGTCAGGGCCGCAGCCAGAATGGAAACAATTCGTCTCATATCTATGTCGTTTTATTTGATCAATCGTCCAATGTCGTTCCCGAACGCCAGGAACATCAGCGCCAGGAGCAGGACCATTCCTATGATCTGCATTATGGCCAGGAACTTGTCGCTGGGCTTGCGCCCCGTCACCATCTCATACAGGGTGAACAGTATGTGCCCTCCGTCAAGCCCGGGGATGGGCAGGAGGTTCATCACTCCCAGCATAATGGACAGCAGGGCGAGCAGTTCCATGAAGCGGTACCAGTCCCAGGTGCTCGGGAACACCTGCCCGATGGCGATGAAACTGCCCACGGACTTGTATGCCTGCGTGCTGGGCGTAGCCACAAGCCTCAGGTCCTTGATATACCCCCCTATGGTGGAGAATGTCTCCTTGAATCCCGCAGGAATGGCCGTCAGGACATTGTAGCGGCGGGTCTGGTAGCCCGGCATCACCATATAGACGCCCACGCGGCCGGTGGTGTCCACCTGCATCTGCACGCGGAGCGTGTCCGCCTCGCGCAGCGCCACGGCGGACACGCTGCGCCCGGCGAAGGCCTCCAGCACCGGCCGCGAGTCCTGCACGTAGGGCACTTCCCGGCCCTCTATGGAGACTATCCTGTCCCCGTGCTGCAGGCCGCAGTCCGCGTTCGGCGACCCCTCCGCGAAGTTGTCCACCACGAAGGGCACCGCCAGGTCGAACATTCCGGGAGTGTTCAGCACCTCCCCTATCATCGCCCTGTCTATGTAGATGTCCAGGGTGTCGGTCCCGCGCAGCACGGTCGCCTTGCGGACGTTGCGCCGGGCCAGGTCGGCCTGGAGCATGCCGAAATTCTCCGGCACATAGTCGTCGAAGGCCAGAATGTGGTCGCCGCTGCGGAAACCCATCTCGTAGGCCAGGTCGTTGACATATATGGCATTGTCCTCGTTGGAGAAATATGCCTGGCCCCAGATGCCGAGTATGATGCTGTAAGCGATAATGGCGAAGATGAAATTGTAAAGGACACCTCCGGCCATAACCAGAAGCCTCTTCCAGGGCTTCTTGGTGCGGAATTCCCAGGGCTGGGGCTCCTTCTTGAGGCTCTCCAGGTCCATGGACTCGTCCACCATGCCGCATATCTTGCAATAGCCTCCCAGCGGCAGCCAGCCGATGCCGTACTCGGTCTCGGCCTCCGCCGCCTTGGGGAAGAGCTTTGTGAACCACTTGCTCTTCTTGGACGAGAAAAGTTTCACACCGCCCGCATCGAAAAACAGGAAGAACTTGTCCACCCGTATCCCGAAAATCTTTGCAAAAGTGAAGTGGCCGAACTCGTGGATGATGATGAGCAACGAGAGGGCCAGGATCACCTGGAGCGCTTTGATAAGGATTACCATCTGTCTATCAATTCATTGGCACGACTCTTTGCCCATTCATCCGTGGCGAAGATGTCGTCCAGCGAAGGATCCGCTGCAAAAATTGCGCCCTCCATGCATTCCTGCGCGATGCGCGGGATGTCATAGAAGCCTATACGGTCCTTCAGATAGGCCGCGACTGCGGCCTCGTTGGCTGCGTTGAGCACGCAGGGGATGTTGCCGCCGCGGCGGATAGCCTCGAACGCAAGGCCGAGGGCCGGGAAGCGTTCGAGGTCGGGAGCCGCGAAGGTCAGGCTGCCCAGGGTGGCGAAGTCCAGCTTCCTGTTGTTGAGCGGCAGACGCTCCGGGAAACCCAGGGCGAACTGGATGGGCTCCCGCATGTCGGGATGGCCCAGCTGGGCTATCACCGCCCCGTCCTCGAACTCCACCATGGAGTGGATGATGGACTCGGGATGCACCACGACGTTGATCCTGTCGGGCTCCACGTCGAAAAGCCAGCGCGCCTCGATCACCTCGAAACCCTTGTTCATCATCGTGGCGGAGTCTATGGTTATCTTTGCGCCCATGTTCCAGTTGGGGTGCTTCAGGGCCATATCCTTCGTGGCGGAGGCTATCCTCGTCTTGTCCCAGGTGCGGAAAGGCCCACCTGACGCCGTCAGGTGGATGCGGCTGAGGGCGTTGCCCTGCGCCGCCAGCAGGCACTGGAAGATGGCGGAGTGCTCCGAATCCACCGGGAGGATGGGCGCGTGGTGCTTCTCCGCGAGGCCCATCACCACCGGGCCGGCAGCGACCAGGGTCTCCTTGTTGGCCAACGCGATGACCTTGCCCGCCTTCACGGCGGCCACGGTCGGTGCGAGGCCGCTGAAGCCCACCATCGCCGCGACGACGATGTCGATGTTGTCCCCCGTCACCAGGTCGCAGACGGAATCGATGCCGGTGAAGACCTTGATACCGTCGTCCTGCAGCGCGTCCGCGACCTCGCGGTAGCGGGCTTCGTTGCAGATGACGACGCTGTTCGCGTCGAACTCCCTCGCTTGATCCACGAGGAGTTCCGAGCTATTATTGGCCGTAAGTAATTCTACCTGAAAGAGATCCGGGTGCTGGCGCACCACGTCGAGAGTCTGCCTGCCTATCGAGCCGGTCGAGCCGAGTATCGCTATCCTCCTCTTCATCAGAACACGATGTATTTTTCAGGATCCACGGACGCACCCTTGTACCATATCTCGAAATGAAGATGGTCTCCGGCAAGGGCGATGGAGGTGCCGGCCGAGACCCTGTCCCCCGTCTTGCGGAGGAGTTTCTGGTTGTCCTTATATACCGTGACGAGGTCTCCGGGATGCTGTATGGCAATGGTATAGCCCGACTCGTCGTTCCAGTCGTCAAAGATAACCACGCCCTCCAGCGCGGCCATCACCACGGAATTGGCCGGGGCGGTGATATGGACGAATGGATGCAGGACGCTCTCGAAACTTTCCGACACGACGCCCTTCAGAGGGGTGAAGAAATGCAATCCCTCTATAGGGAGCGTCCTTTCCTCGCGGTCGGACACTCCGAACTGCTCCTCACGGTTCACCAGCTCGCGGAGGGCCGAGTCGCGCTGCGCCAGGAAGGCGGGGTCGCGGCTCTCGGCCTCGGCGGCATCCGCGAGCCGGAGGATACTGTCCACCGGCAGCGGCGCCTCGCCCTCGATGACCCGCAGGATGTTCTCCGAGTACAGTTCCCACCTGCTGATGACATTTTCCAGGGAGTCGATCTTGATGGCGTTCTGGATGGCGGCGCGCTTGGTATGGGCGCTCGGATAACCCGGGATGGAGGTACGCAGGGGGGTGTATGCGAACAGCGCATACACTATGGCGAAAAGGACCACGATGAGCGAGATCACCCAGACCAGGAAGCCGGCCCTGGTGAAGTGTACCACCCACAGTCTGGTATGCGTCAAGTCGTCCACCAGGGAGAGGCGGAAGTTACGGACTTTCGGCTGTTTATTTTGTCCTGACATACTTTTTCACTAAATTTGCAGTCTCATGGAAAGACTGATCGGCATCGACTACGGAAGGAAGCGCACGGGGCTCGCTGCCAGCGACCCCCTGGGCATATTCGCGTCCGCCCTCGAGACGGTGCCGTCTGCAAAGATAATAGATTATCTTCAAAAATACGCCGAAAAAGAGACCATAACGCGCTTTGTGGTAGGATACCCGATGAACCTCGACGGACGGCCTTCCGAAGCAGCCGCCGACGTGGACGCCTTCCTCCCCCGCCTCAGGAAGGCCTTTCCGGGCGTCCCGGTGGAGCTTGAGGACGAGCGCTTTACCTCGGTCCTGGCCCACAGGGCGATGATCGACGGCGGCATGAAATACAAGGACCGCAGGAACAAGGCCTCGGTGGACCGCATCAGCGCCGCCATCATCCTGCAGGGCTACATGGACAGGAAATCGAAAGGACTATGATACAACCCATCTACCTCTACGGCTCGGAAGTGCTCCGCGCCAGGGCCCAGGAAGCCGACCTGAGCAAGAAGGAAGAGCTCACGCAGCTCATCACCGACCTGAAGGACACGCTGGTCAAGGCCGACGGGTGCGGCCTCGCCGCGCCCCAGATCGGCGTCAGCCAGCGCGTGCTCATCGTCGACGGCACCATCATGGCCGACGTCTACGACTACCTCGCCGACTTCAAGCGCGTGATGATCAACCCCGTCATCCTCGAGGAGAGCGAGAAGCAGTGCGAGTTCAACGAGGGCTGCCTCAGCATCCCCGGCCTCTACGCCGACGTCCGCCGCCCCGAGAGCATGACCGTCCGCTACTACAACGAGAACTTCGAGGAAGTCACCGAGCACTTCGACAGGTTCGCCTGCCGCATGGTCCAGCACGAGATGTCCCACCTCGACGGCGTCGTCTTCACCGACCTCGTCGCCCCCATCCGCAAGAAGATGCTCTTCAAGAAACTCCAGAACATCTCACACGGCAAGGTCTCCGTCCACTACAAGGCAAAGATCAAATAAAGTCCTTCCGGGCAGCAGCTTGAGACCGTACCGATTCAGGAAAGATCCCGGTACGGTCTCTTTTTTTTGTCATTTGCGGGATACATTTCTCATTTTTTTGTGTTTTTTATTCGGAACAACTTTTTGAAGCAGATGAGTGTATAAGGAATTGGATGAGCAGACACTGGCCAGGTACTGCTCACAGAGGGACAGAATGGCGGAGGAAGAGTTGTATAGAAGATATGCAGCAAGGGTGAATATTCTCTGCAGACGCTATCTTGGGGACGTTGACGAAGCGAATGACCTGATGCTGGAAACGCTTGTCCAGGCACTCGGGAAGATTGACACATACAAGTATACTGGGAATGGCTCCCTTTACGGATGGATAAGCAGGATCGCCATCAACAAGGCGATAAACCACTTGAAACGAAGCCGTTGGCACGTCATCCCGCTCGACTTCCTGTCGAAGGACGACATCCCGGAACCGGACGACGATGCGATGGAATCGATACCGGAGGAGAGACTGAGCGCCTGGATCGCGGAACTGTCGGATCTGAGAAGGACGGTCTTCAACCTGCACAGCCTGGACGGATACTCTCATCAGGAGATCGGCAGGATGCTGGGCATCAGCGAGAGGGCATCGATCAGCGCGCTGGCGAAGGCAAGGAAGCAACTGAAAGAAAGGATAAGACAATACCTGAAGGAGAAAGACAAATGAAAAAGTGGGAAAGCATAATCAAGGAAAAACTGGAAAGGTCTGACACCGCCCTTCCGGAGAGCCTCCATACCGAGTTCCTCGCCCGACTGGACGCCTCCGGCAGCCCCGGCACGGCCGTCCCGGCCGCCCGGCCCGCTGCAAGGCGCCGTCCATTGCTTTGGGCCCTCGTCCCCGCCGCTGCCGCCGGCCTGGCCGCAGTCCTGCTCCTCAGTCATCCATCCATCCCGGAGGACGGTGTTCAGGTAATGTCGCAGCCCGAGGCTCCGATTGCCATTGCTACCGACCCTGTGGAAGCAAGCATTCCCAAGGAGACACCCCTTGAGGCTAATACACCTGCTACCCAATTGCTTACGCCAAAGTCAGCCGGCCATCCTGCAGTATATTCCCAGGAACAGGTTTTCACTGAAAGCGCCGAGCCTGCCGAATCATCCGATGAAAGCCCTGCATCAGAAAGCGTGACTCCTGAAACGGATAATACGCCCATTCCTGAACCTCAAGATGAAAAGCACGTCAGCGCCCCCGTCATTCCTGCTTCATCTCCCTACATCCCCAATGATTCCGGCATCAAGCCCGTGGGCCTGAAAGCCGCACCGGCAGCCGGGGCCGTCGCCGGCGGCGGCTTGCTCACCGTTCTCTTAACCCAATTTATTGGGTCAGGATTATCAGCTACAGCTACTCCCGTCTTCCCGGGAGATATTGAAGGTGATGGAAGATTTGCTACCTACGAACAAATGCTGGCTGCCATGAAGGACAGATCGACAGGTGAACATAAGCATTATCCTATGCTTGTCAAAGGTGGAATATCAGTCGGCATCCCCATCTCTGAGAGGTTGAAGATTACTACCGGGCTTGAATACAGCCAATATAGGTCGAGTTTTACCTGGTATTTTGTACCAAAGGACGGAGGATGGCCCTACTACGGAGAGAAGGAACAACTTGTGCAATATTTGGGCATGCCGCTGCGCCTGGACTGGTCGTTCGCAAAGAGCAGAATGCTTGATGTATATATTGGAGGCGGGATAGCAGCGGATTACTGCATAGGCGCAACCCTTACAGATAAACGCCCCAAAGTTGCGCGCACAGTCGAAAATCTCGACCGGGACGGCTTCGTCTTCTACCTTCTGGGTGCCAGCGGCGTCCAGGTCAATGTCAACAAGCGCGTCGGCTTCTACCTCGAACCTGAAGTGACCTGGACCGGAGCCAAAGCGCCAAAAAGCCAGGCCGAGGAAACCACTTATCCCCCAGGTTATTACGGGACTCAGACCACAACCTCGGAAAGCAACGGGCTGGAAACCTACCGTACCGAGCATCCGCTCATGTTCTCCCTCTCCTCCGGCCTCAGGATCAACCTTTGTAATTAATAATTCACAATACTATGAAAAAAAACACTATCATTGTTTTTTCGGCTGTCATGGCATTAAGTCTCGTCTCATGCGAGAAAGAAGAGATTACGATTCCTGAGGAGGAGTTGATTACACGAAAGGATTTTGTCCTGACACGTTCCCAGCAGGACTTCATCAAGGCAAATAACGATTTCGCTTTTGATTTGTTCAGGCATGTCACTCAGGGAGGGAAGGGCAAGAGCCTTCTTATCTCACCTATCAGCGTCACGATAGACTTCGGCATGGTGAACAATGGCGCAGTGGGACAGACGCAGAAAGAGATATACGAAACGCTGGGCTACGGAGAAGGCTCAGTGGATGGCCTCAACGATTTCTGCCATACCATGATGGAGCAGTCCGCCGCAGTGGACCCTTCCACTACGCTTGAGATAGCCAATGCCGCAGTAGTCAACAGTTTATACCCTGGTCTGAAGGACAGCTTCACGAAGAAAGTGAAGTCGGTCTATGACGCGGAGGTAATTTACAAGGATTTTGGCAAAGAAGACATCAAGAAGCTTGTCAACGACTGGTGCGACAGAAAGACCCACGGAATGATTACGGAACTGCTGAAGGAGTCTGTGAAAGCCAGCGAATACGCCCATTTCCTGAACGCAGTGTATTTCAAGGGTGTATGGACCAACAAGTTCAAGAAGGAAGATACGAAAAGGGAGTCCTTTACTTGTGAGGACGGCTCGAAGACTACCGTCAGGATGATGCATCAGAAGGATAGATTCAATTATGGTGGCATCGACGGTTTGTGCATGGCCGTAAGACTGCCTTATGGGAACCAGGCCTATTCTATGACTTTCCTGTTACCCATTGAGGGAAAAACATTGGCCAATGTCCTTGAAAACCTCGATGCTGAAGCTTGGAACAGATTGAGAATGCATGGTCAGGAAGTTGATGTCAAGATTCCTTCTTTTGAGACAGAGTATTACATCAATCTGACTGAAGACTTAAAAGATATGGGCATCATAACTGCCTTCGGAGGAAAAGCCGATTTCTCGGCCATGTCCACAGCCCCTCTCTATATCAGCAAGGTTTTGCACAAGGCAAAGATAAAGGTAAATGAAGACGGTTCCGAGGCGGCTGCAGTGACGGATATAACTATGCGTTTTTCATCCTCCGGATTCGATTATGTCCCTCCAACTCCCGAATTCCACGCCAACAGGCCCTTCCTTTACGTCATCACGGAGATCAGTACCGGCGCCGTCTTCTTCATCGGCCAGTACACCGGAACATAAGATGCCTTAAAATGTAAATGATTGACCTGCAACTAATTATTAAAAGTCCCTACCCCTGTTTTGGGGGTAGGGACTTTGCTTAATCACCTCATTTTGAGGCGTTTACGAAACACGTTAACTGCTGCGACTACTTGAGCGAGAGTTCGTTGAGCGGAGCGTCGAGCTCGAAGAGCTTGTTTGTCTTCCAACTGGCGGCCTTCTTGAGCTGATAGGTCGCGGTGGCGCGGATGTCAGCGACGCTGGCGCCGAAGCATACCTTGTATGCGCCGGCAGCGGCCTGCCATGCGGATGCGGCCTCGTTGAAGGAAGCGATGTCGTAGTTCTTAACCTTGATGGTGACGACCTGGCTCTCGCCGGGCCTCAGCTCGCGGGTCTTGGCGAAGCCCTTGAGCTCGCAGGCGGGCTTCTCGAGACCGCCGGCAGGGGCGGAGACGTAGAGTTCGACGACCTCCTTGCCGGCTACGGAGCCGGTGTTGGTCACGGTGACGCTGGCCTCGAAGCCGTCAGCGACGGACTTGACGACGGGCTTGCTGTAGGCAAAGTTGGTATAGCTCAAGCCATAGCCGAAAGGATAGGAGACCTCCTTGCCGGCGGTGGTGAAGTAACGGTAACCGACATAGATGCCTTCCTCGTAGTTGGTGTAGTCGACATCCTTCTGGAGCTGACGCTGCTGAGGCTGGCCGCCGCCGAATCCCATGCCGCCCTGAGGCTGGGTGTTGCGGTTGTAGTTGTAAGGGAAGTTGGCGGAGGACGGGTGGTCCATGAAGTTGATAGGGAAGGTCATGGGGAGCTTGCCGGAAGGATTGACCTTGCCGGTCAGGACGTCCGCGACTGCGTTGGCGCCCTCCTGGCCGGGCGACCAGGGAAGGAGGATGGCGTCGACGCTGTTCTTCCAGGAGTTGGTCTCGATGACGCCGCCGATGTTCAGGACGACGATCACCTTTTTGCCCTCCTCGTGGAAGGCCACGCTGACGTCGCGGATGAGCTCGCGCTCGATGGTGGTCAGGTCGAAGTCGTCGATCATCTTGCGGTCGGCGCCTTCACCGGCGTTGCGGCCGATGACGATGACAGCGACGTCGTTGTTGCGGGCCTGCTGGGCGATGGCGGTCGCAGGGATAGCGACCTCGGCGAGCTTGGGCGAGCCCATGAACCAGTTGCGGCCTCCGGTGGCGGTCAGGGCGCGGGTGGCGGCGTCAAGGTCGATGGTCTTCTGGTAGAAGTCCATGAGGGCCTTGTCGGTAGTGAAGCCGGCGTTCTCGAGGCCTTCCTTCATGTTGACGACATAGGCCTTGTTGACATCGCCGGAGCCGGTACCGCCGGCCACGAAGTTGATGGAGGTGATGCCGTAGAGGGCGACCTTGCCGGGAGCGATGGGCAGGGCGTTGTTCTCGTTGCGGAGGAGGACCATGGCCTCGCCGGCAGCCCTGCGGGCCACCTGGGCGTGACCTGCGAGATCAGGCTTGTTGGAATACTTATACTTGTTGAAGGTCGGGGTCTTCACGACATACTCGAGCATATGGCGGACGTTGCGGTCCACATCCTCGATGGAGAGGCTGCCGTCCTCGACACCCGCTACGATGCGGTCGATCTCGTTCTGGTTGCCGGGCTCCATAAGGTCGTTGCCGGACCAGGCGGACTTGACGGTACCGGCTTTGTTGCCCCAGTCGGTCATCACGATGCCGTTGTAGCCCCACTCGTCACGCAGGATGGTGGTGAGGAGGTCCTTCTTCTGCTGGGTGTACTCACCGTTCAGCTGGTTGTAGGAGGACATCACGGTCCAGGGCTTGCCTTCCTTCACAGCGATCTCGAAGTTCTTGAGGTAGATCTCGCGGAGGGCGCGCTCGCTGACGCGGGCATTGTCCTCGTTGCGGTTGGTCTCCTGGTTGTTGACGGCGTAGTGCTTGATGGAGGTGCCGACGTCGTTGCTCTGGATACCCTTCACATAAGCGGCGGCCATGCTTCCGGAGAGGAGCGGATCCTCGGAGAAGTACTCGAAGTTACGGCCGCAGAGAGGATTGCGGTGGATGTTCATACCAGGGGCGAGGAGGACGTCGACGCCGTACTCGTGGACTTCCTGACCCATCGCGGTGGTGACGGCCTGGACAAGGTCGAGGTCCCAGGAGCTGGCGAGGAGCGTACCTACCGGGAAACCAGTGCAATAGAAGGTGTCGGTAGTACCCTGGCGGGTCGGGGAGATGCGGAGGCCTGCAGGACCGTCGGCGAGGACGGTGCCGGAAATGCCGAGGCGCTCGATCGGGCGGGTGTTGCCGGCGGCGCCGGGCACCTGGGTGGCGATGCCGGAGGTGACGCCGTTGACGATCTGGGCGCGTGCGCCACCGACGAGGAGAGTGGCTTTCTCCTGGAGGGTCATGGCCTTCAGGACTTCATCGATGTTGTCCTTGGTGAGCTGCGGCTGGGCGGCGGCGGAAAGCGCCATGAGGCCCGCAGCGACGATCAAAAAGATTTTTTTCATATGAAAGTAAAATGGTTTGGTTTCGTGTCTGACAAAGGTAGTCAAACACTCTGCATCTGCAAAGTGCCAAAGGTTCAAAAAATGTACTGTATGTTCAAAAGTATATCCGACTCGGACCTTACTGGATATAAGTCAGTGTCTTGGTGTCGGGATCGCGGTAGAAATGCGAGAAGAACTCCCACATCTCTCGGGCAGCGCCCTTGTAGTTCCAATGTCCGTAGGGCTCGAGGGCTATCATCTTGATGAGGGGTTTGTCGCCCTTGTACAATGTGCCCTCGTGCATGGTCAGGTCGTCCATGGTGGAGACGGTGCGGCGGTCGCGCACAGCCATCCCGAACATCGGGTCGAGGGAAGGATTGCAGGTCTCCCCCACCTCCATACCGTTGAGCCTGGCAAGGGTCTCGACGGCATTTACCAGCCAGCCCTTGGAGACGGTGCCGTCCGCGGCGGTGTTCTTGTCGGTGAATCGGCCGTCGTTGGTGCCGGAGCAGATCAGGTAACCTATCTCCATCTTTCCGTTGTAGCGCTTGATCTGCTCCTCCACCTGGGCTTCGCTGCCCATGTTGAAGCGGGCGTCGTAGATGAGGCCTCCGGCCATGGATGCGCCTGCAGTGAAGAGAGGGGTCTTGAAGATGCAGAGGTTGGTGGTGTTCATTCCGCCTGCGGAAAGGCCGGTGACGAAGACCCGGCCAGGATCGACGAAGGGATACTTCTCAAGTATGGTGCGGACCACGGCCTCGATGCCGTCTGAGCCCATCGAGGCGTACTTGCCGCTGCCCTGCCACTCCAGCTCGGCGGCCATGAAATGCCTCTCCGAGGCCAGCTCGACGAAGCCCGAGGTCTCGGCCTGCGTGCGCGGGTCGTTGGTGTTGCCGTGCAACATCACGACCAGGGGCACGGAGTGCTTCGGAGCGTCGAGGAGGTTCTCCGGAATGTACTCGTACCAGAGGAAATCCCCCCAGCCGAGGAGGTTCTGCTCCACGATGTTCCGCTGGATGTGCAGACGGTCGAACATAACGTAGCTCACCAGCTCGAAAGGCTTGGTATGACGCAGGTCGGTGCCCTCGTACCAGGTGGTGTAATTGTTATAGCGGTAGTTGTGCGAGAATATCTTCTGCCAGGCGTCCATGAAGAGCTCGGGGTCGGAGAAGGGAGAACCGTTCACGTAAATGCGCTCCAACTGGTGCAGGGGGTTCTTCCATACGCCGCCTCCGGCCTCAAGGGCGTGGTTGGCCCGGATGTAATGGTCCACCACGGACTTGTTCCTGCCGGCGACATAGGCCGGTACGACCACGGGGTTGAGTTTGCCGTTGACCGAGCCGCCTATGGTAAGGATACCCGCGACCGCCTCGGCGTGGAGGGAAAGGACGTTGTTGATGAAAGTGGCGCCGCTGCCCTTGCCTATGAGCTTGAGGTCGTTGACGATGCGGAGCTTCTCCAGCAGCTTGTAATATACCTCGAGGTCAGTGACATAAGAGTAGGACCTTCCGTTGGCGGGGTTCACCACATACACTGTCGCGAGATAGGTCTCGATATGGTGTTCCATCCCGAAATTGCGGATGACTGCCATCGGGTCGGTGACCGCGCTGCTGTAATAGATGAAGTAAGTGGGGTTGACGGTGCGGTCGGAGATGGACGGCTCGCGGTTGGCGGAGATGCGCCAGACCTTGGCGCCGACTCCGTCGACGGTCTCGGTCTTGAGCGCCTGCGCGCCCGCCGGCATGGCCACAAGGGCGGCGAGGAGCGCGAGCGCAAGGGTAAGGTGTTTCATTTCTGTAAAGGTGATTATGCTTCAATCTTGGAGACCAGGTCCTTGATGCGCTGCATGTGCTGGGGGATGCTGATGTGCTGCGGGCACTTGGGCAGGCAGGCGTTGCAGGCAACGCATGCGTCTGCCCGGATGCCCGCCTCCTGCTCATTGTAGAGCTTCAGGAAGGCCTGGCGCTTCGACACGACGTCCTTCCTGCCGGTATCCTCCGAAAGGAGAGCGTCGCTGGCGCTGTTGAAAATCTTGAAGTTGCCGGGTATGTCCACTCCTGCAGGGCAGGGCATGCAGTACTTGCAGGCCGTGCACGGGATCTGTCCCTTGGACTTGTAGAGGTCGGCGACCGTCATCATGAAGTCCATCTCCTTCTGGTCGAAGGCCTTGAAGTCAGTGAACAGGGAGACGTTCTCCTTGAGCTGCTCCATGTTGGACATACCGCTGAGGGTGACCATCACGCCGGGAAGCGAGCCCACGAAGGTGAGCGCGTTCGCGGCGGGGGTGAGGTCGGGATGGCGCTCGCGCATCACGGCGGCGACGCCGTCGCTGACGCTGGCCAGGGCGCCGCCCTTGACCGGCTCCATCACCAGAACGGGGATACCCTTGCTGACGAGATGGTTGTAAAGGAATTCGGAACTGGTCTCGCTTCCGCCGCCGGAGCCCCAGCCTCTCGACATTTCCTTCCAGTCGGCATAGTTCAGCTGTATCTGGACGAAATCCCAGTCGTAGAGGTCCACTAGGCCGGGCAGGTCGTCGTTGCTGCCGTGGAAGGAGAAGCCCAGGTGCTTGATGCGTCCCGCGGCCTTCTGCTGGAGCAGCCACTCGAACAGGCCGTTCTCCTTGAAACGGGTGTTATACCCGTTCATATCCTGGAGATTGTGCAGGAGGAGGAAGTCCACGTAGTCCACCTGGAGATTCTTGAGCGAAGTCTCGAACATTTCCTTTCCGGCGGCAAGCGTGGGACGGCCGTTCATGTTGGATATCTTGGTCGCGATCTTGTAGGAGGAGCGGGGATGACGGCTCAGGGCCTTGCCCGTCACTACCTCGGACTCACCGTATGCGGGGGCGGTGTCGAAGTAGTTGACTCCGTGGGCGATGGCGTAGTCGACCATGGCGTTCACGGCCTCCTGGTCCAGGCGGCCGCCGCGGCCGAAGCCGCTTCCGCCGCCGCCGACGGTGGGCAGGCGCATGCAGCCGAGACCGAGCATTCCCAATGTCTCGCCCATCTTTTCCCAGGTACGGGAGTCAATCTTGGAGCCCTCCGGCGCCTCCTTCCAAGGGAAGGCGGCAGGGAGGTTTGCGGCGCCGGCAGGCGTGCCGAGCGACTTCAGGAGCGGGCCACCCGCGGCGAGCCCCATACCGGCGAAGAACAGGCCCTTCAGGGCCTCGCGGCGAGTCATCTTGTCATCCATAGCAGTATAGTAATTGGTTTGTATTCAAGTAGTTACTTCTTCAGCGAATCGAGACCCCTGCGGATGTTCTCGATGATGGACTTGGACGAATATGTCGCCCCCGTCACGGCATCGAGCTGTACCTTGGAGGCCTCCTCGACGGTCTTGCCGTCCAGGGCCTTGAGCAGGCCGTCGTCGATGACCAGCTGCAGGAAGCTGGGGGTCTCCTGGTTGGGAAGGAGTTTTATGCGGGTTATCTTACCCTTGACGACGGAGATCTCCACGGGAGTGGGACCGTTGAAGCCTTCGACGTCCTTGGCGAGGGTGGTGGTGTTCACTTTAAGTGTGTCGGCCGCTGCGCCGGCTTCGCCGGGGCGGCCGGCGAACGCTGCGCCCGGGAGTCCGGCTCCGATCAGGAGCGCCGCGACGGCGACGAAAAGGATTCTCTTCATTACTGTAATCAATAATTAGTTATCATCTCGGCAAAGATACATCTTTTCCCGTATCTTATCACTTCCAATTTTAGCAAAAATGCATATATTTGGAAAAACCTTTTTCAAACATGAAATCAAACATCATACCGCTTGTCATCCTCCTCGCTGCAGGAGTGGCGGCAGTGTCCTGCGGACAGAAATGGCAGGAAGAATCAAAGGACGGGTACAACCTCGTCACCCAGAAGGGCGGCCAGTCGCTCGGCTACAGCCCCGCCTCCGGCGTACAGATCCTCACCAAGGGCGGCTACGCCTTCAAGGACCTCAACCGCAACGGCAAGGTAGACATTTACGAAGACTGGCGCAAGGACCCGCTCGTCCGCGCCAAGGACCTCGCGGCGCAGCTTTCCATAGAGGAAATAGCCGGAATGATGCTCTACAGCGGCCACCAGGCCATCAACGGCCCCGACATCACCGCCGCGCAGAAGAAATTCCTCGAGGAGGACAACCTCCGCGCAGTGCTGATGACAAGCGTATCCTCCCCAGCCGACGCGGCGAGGTGGAACAACAACGTCCAGGCCTTCGTCGAGGGGGTCGGGCACGGCGTGCCGGCCAACAACTCCTCGGACCCGCGCCACGGGGCCCGGGCCACCGCGGAGTTTGATGCCGGCAACGGCGGCACCATCTCCATGTGGCCCTCGAGCCTCGGAATGGCCGCGACCTTCGAGCCCGCGCTCGTCGAAGAGTTCGGCCGCATCGCGTCGCAGGAGTACCGCGCCCTGGGCATAGCCACGGCGCTCTCCCCGCAGATCGACCTCGCCACGGAGCCGCGCTGGAGCCGCTTCAACGGCACTTTCGGCGAGGATCCGGCGCTCGACACCGACATGGCGCGCGCCTATGTCGACGGATTCCAGACCTCGGAGGGCGCAGCCGAGATCAAGGACGGCTGGGGCTTCGAGTCCGTCAACGCCATGATCAAGCACTGGCCCTCCGGAGGTCCGGAGGAAGCCGGCCGCGATGCGCACTACAGCTATGGCAAGTTCGCAGTCTATCCGGGAAGCAACCTCGCGACCCAGATGCGTCCCTTCACCGAGGGAGCTCTCAAGCTCAACGGCAAGACGAAGATGGCCACGGCAGTAATGCCTTACTACACAATTTCTTACGGCCAGGACCCTTCGGGCGCAAACAACGGTAACAGTTACAGCAAGTACATCATCACGGACTTGCTCCGCGACACATACGGCTTCGACGGAGTGGTCTGCACCGACTGGAACATCACCCACGACTACTCCAGCGTGTACGCCTTCGAGGGCAAGCCCTGGGGCAATGAACTGCTGAGCGTCGCCGAGCGCCACTTCAAGGTCATCGAGGCCGGAGTGGACCAGTTCGGAGGCAACAACGACAAGGGTCCCGTCCTCGAGGCCTATCAGATGTGGGTGGACAAATACGGCGAGAAGAGCGCCCGCGAGCGTTTCGAGACCTCGGCCGTGCGCCTGCTGATGAACAGTTTCCGCACGGGCCTCTTCGAGAATCCCTACCGCGACCCGGCCGAGACTTCGGCCATCGTCGGCCGGCCTGACTTCATGGAGGCCGGTTACAAGGCGCAGCTCAAGTCCATCGTGATGCTCAAGAACCACGGCAAGGTGCTGCCGGAGAAGGGACGCCTGAAGGTGTACGTCCCGCAGTATTTCGAGCCGGCACGCCAAGCGATGTACGGTGGCCAGGCGGCAGCGGGCCGCTGGGTCGACCCCGTGCCGGCCGGGATGATCGAGAAGTACTACGACAAGGTCAGCAATCCCAAGGACGCCGATTTCGCCCTCGTGTTCATCAACGCCCCGGCCTCCGGCAGCGGCTATGACCGCAACGACGTCGCCGCCGGCGGCAACGGCTACGTCCCCATCAGCCTGCAGTACGAGGATTACACCGCCACCTACGCCCGCGAAACGAGCATAGCCGGCGGCGACCCCTATGAGGACTTCACCAACCGTTCTTACCGCGGCAAGACCGTCTCCACCTCCAACAAGTCGCACATGCAGTTGGTACGCGATACGAGAAAGGCCATGGGAGCCAAGCCGGTCATAACCGTCATCAGCATCTCACGGCCTATGGTAATGAGCGAGATAGAGCCTTATTCCGACGCCATCCTTCTCTCGTTCGGCGTGCAGAACCAGGCGGTCCTCGAGACTGTCAGCGGCGCCAACGAACCTTCCGGTCTGCTGCCGATGCAGATGCCCGCCAACATGCAGACTGTCGAGGAGCAGTTCGAGGACGTGCCCCGTGACATGGTCTGCCACACCGACACCGACGGCAACAAGTACGACTTCGCCTTCGGAATGAACTGGGCGGGCGTCATCGACGACGCCCGCGTCAAAAAGTACAGATAGCCTCTAGTAACTCAGACCGAATCCGAACGCGAAGGACGGATCGGGAGAATCGAACGGAACATCTTCCTTTTGAGCCCTTACGGCGTCCATCGACGAAGGGATCTCGAAAGGAAGTTTGCTTTTGGGATTGTGGCGTCCGAAGACGACGTCCATCACCGCTGCGTCCGTCGGGTCGAAGGAGAGTATCATCGCCTGCGGGAGAGCCTTCAGTTCCTTGGTGATCACGAGCGAGGAGCCGGTGGGGTTGATGTCGGCGACCACAGGCTTGCCGGAGGCGACCAGTTGCTGCAGGCGCGCGAACTTCGAGGCCGGGAAGTCGATGTCAACCTCGGTCGGAGCAAAGGGGTCCATAGGCGGCCTCGGGGCGGCCTGCTGCCTGTTGTTCCTGTTGCCGGGACGGGGCTGGGGTGCCGGAGGGGGTCCGAAGCCGCCGCGGTCCTGGCTGGAGGTGGTGCGATAGATGATGAGGTCGGCCAGTTCGGGGGCGGGCACCAGGGTGCCGTACGCCGATGCCACCGCTGGATCTATACCTTCAACGAAGATCTTGATTCCCTCCTTCGCAGGCAGTATGCCGTTGTTGGTCAGCAGGACGTTGGAGACACGCTGGCATTCGAGTCCAAAGGCTTCATTCTCAGGACTTTGGAGTATCTTCGAGGCTTTCTCTGGATCCACGTAGGGATTCTCGAAGAGGCCGAGTATGAAATGCCACTGCAGGATGCGGGAGGCGGCCTGGTTGATGCGCTCCTCGGAGATTCGGCCCTCCTTCACCAGTTCGACTATCAGCTCGGGCTGGGTCTCGGAGCCCATCTGGTCCACGCCGGCGTTGACTATCATTTCCATATTGTCCTTCGTGGTGGTCTTGCCCTGCAGCGAAGGCTTGAGCGGGCCGTTGCCCACCACGCCCCAGTCGGTGCAGATGGCGCCCTTGAAGCCGAGCTCGCCATAGAGGACCTCGGTGGACATATGATAGGAATAGTTCACGTTGAGGGAATCGTAGTAGGTGCCGCTGTAGTAGCCCATCGCGGCAAGGGCGCCTTTCTCGATGCCCTTCTTCCAGGGAAGGTAATGGTACTCCTGGTTGCCTCCGGGATAGACGAGCCAGCGGCCGCTGCCGCCGAGGTGCGGGCCGCTGCCGGGCCAGTGCTTGAGGTGGACGAGTATCTTGCCGGGGCCGACGTGGCCGCCCTGGGCGCCCTCGATGAGGGCCGCAGTCATGTCGGCGGTCAGTTCGGCCGACTCGGAGAAGCAGCCCATGTTGCGGCTCCAGCGAGGTTCGGTGATGACGTCGATCTGCGGTCCGAGGAACATGTGGAGGCCCACGGCGCGGTACTCCTCGGCCATGATCTCGCCGAAACGGCGCATCATGTCGAGGTCGCCGCCGGCCGTGATGCCCACCTGGCCTTCACCGTTGGTGATGTGCGAGAAATACTGGGTGCCGCTGACGTGGCCGCCGAGCTTGGCGCTGTGGCGAGGGTCGGAGGAGAACACGATGGGAATGCCCAGGCGCGAGGCCTCGGCTATCTCCTGCATGCCGTTGGACCAGTTGGCAAACTTCTCGGGCGGAGCGACGCCGTTGTTGAGGATGCAGCGGAAATTCTTCTCCTCGATGTAGGACTTGGCGGTGGCGGTGCGGCGCATCTGGCCCATGGCCATGGCGCCGGCGTTCTGCCCGCCGGGCCCGATGGGGCCGGCGTAGCGCTCCTCCTCCGCCCTGCGGAGGGCTTCCTTCTCCTCCGGAGTGAGGTCATATTTCACCTCGCCGCTCTCATTCACGGCGATGTTGGGATGGAACATCAGGCCCGCCTTCTCCTCGAGGGTCATCTGCCCCACCAGGTCGGCGATGCGCTCCTCCATCGGGAGTCGCCAGTCCTCGTACGGGTCGAGCGTCCCGTTCTTGTTGAGGTCCTTGAACTGGTATCTGCCCTCGGTAAGGATGTCCACCTTGCGGGCACCGAGTTCGGGCTGCACGTACTTCGGGCCGCAGCCCGCCAGCACCAGGCACAGCACCGCACCCGTCAGAATGCTTGAATGTCTCATATCGTAATTGGTTAATAGTGTTTTATTTTTCAGAACTCGAAGGACTTCGGTTCTCCACCGAAGGAACTGATGGTGGCGTGGGCGTTACGGCAGTAGAGGACGATGGTGTTGCCGTCGGCCTCGTCGTACATCCTGCGCAGCATCGGATTCTTGTCGAGCATGTCCTTCTTCGCCTCGATGCGCTCGTCAGGGACCAGTTCGCAACTTATGCGGATCCATTCGGAACCATTGAAGGCGCAAATCTCGGCTTTTGGATTGGCCGTCAATTGTTTATATACATCCTTGACCTTGCCGGTCTGGATGTAAAGCCTGCCTTCGAAGATCTCTGCGGTCCCGAAAGGGCGGACTCTCGGCTGGTCGCCCTCGATGGTGGCGATGAAGTAGGCGCCGCATTTCTTCAGGAACTCCTGCGCAACAGCGGCATTCTCCGGATTGGGAACAGTGGTTGCAGTCATAGTGCTCTCCTTATTGGTTACTTACAAATATAATCCTTTTTCCGCACAATCCCACCCTCCAGGAAAATTCGTATATTAGCGGAGTGAAACGATGGATGATGATACTGCTGATGCTGGTGCCGGTGCTGACCTGGTGCCAGGGGCAGGGCGGCCGTGCGGAAAACCGGTTCTGGGTGACGACGCCGAAGGATTCGCTGCTGGCGGAGAACATCCTGGCAGGGCTGAAGGAGTATCTGGCAGAGAAGGAGAATGTGTCCGTTGGGGAACTGATGGCCCGGGCAGGGAAGGCGCTGGTGGGACAACCGTACGTGGCCGGGACGCTGGACGGGAAGCCGGCCGATACGACGGAAGATAATGCCTGGAGGGAAGAACTGCGCATCTATCTGACCAGGACGGACTGCATTATCTTCGTTGAGACCTGCCTGGCGCTGGCGAGGACTGCCGCGCAAGACAGTGATTTCCGGATGTTTGCGAATGAAATAAGGCAGAGCCGGTACAGGGACGGGCGCGTAAGCGCCTATGCCGACCGGCTGCATTATACGACGGAATGGGCGCACCAGGGCGAAGCGCGTGGCGTCCTCAAGGATGTCACCGAAGAACTGGGAGGCGTGCCCCTCGACCGGAAGATAAACTATATGTCCGCCCACCCCGGATCATATCCCCTGATGGACGACATCGATGCCATCCGCAGGGCAGAGGACACCATCAATTCCAAGCCGAAGTATTATATCCCGAAATCAAAGGTCGCCGGAGCCCTCAGGGAGATCCGCACCGGCGACATCATCTGCCTGGTGACCACCGTTGAAGGCCTTGACGTCTCGCACGTGGCGATGGCCGTCGTGGAAGGCGGTACCGTCAGGATGCTCCACGCCTCGACAGGATCGATGAAAGTGACGGTGGACCCCAAAACACTTAAGGAGTATCTGGAAGGGCGCACTTCCATCGCCGGCATACAGGTCCTCCGCCCCCTTGATATTTATTGAATAACCCCGATCAAAAGAAAAAGGCAGTACACATCGTACCGCCTTTTTCATTTACAGCGTGAATGCCGTTTCCTTTATGATCTCCGAGACCGTCGGATGCGGGAAGACCACTTCCCTCAACTGTCCGGCGGTCATACCCTGCTCCATGGCGATGCAGGCGCTCTGGATGATCTCCGAGCAGGGATTGCCCAGCATATGGACGCCGAGGACCTTGCCGGTCCCTGGCAGGACGATCATCTTGCAGAAGCCCTCTCCCCTCTCGTTCTCGGCCACGAAACGGCCGGAATACGCCATCGGGAGCCTGAGGACCTGTACCTCCAGGCCTTTTCTCGCGGCCTCGTCTTCCGTGAGCCCGACACCCGCAACTTCGGGATTGGTGTAGACCACCGAGGGGATGGCGTCGTAGCGCATCCTGTCGATGATGCCGAGCATATCGTTCACGGCCACCTCGCCTTCGCGGCTGGCCGTGTGCGCCAGCATCGAGAAACCGGTCACGTCGCCCGCGGCATAGACGTCCGGGACGCTGGTGCGCATGCGGCTGTCGACCTTGATGCCGCAGGGGCGGCCGGCCGGACTCAGGGCGAGTTCGGGACCGAGGGTCTCCAGGCCGAAGCCCTGAAGGACGGCACGACGCCCCACGGAGACGAGTATCCTCTCCCCTTCCGCACGGCAGATATTGCCTATGGGGTCTTCATAGACCACATCGTGGCCTTCTATGGCAGTGACCTTGCAGCCGAGACGGAACTCCACGCCGCGCTTTGCATACAGTTTCTGAAGCAGCTCGCTGACCTCGCCGTCCATCGGGCCGAGTATCTTCGGCAGCATCTCGACCACGGTGACCCTGGTGCCGATGGAGTTGAAGAAACTGGCGAATTCCATTCCGATGACTCCGCCGCCGATGATGACGACTGACTCGGGCCGGGCGTCCAGCGCGAGGATCTCGCGGTTGGTCATCACCGTCTCCCCCAGCCCCTCGCGCAAGCCCGGGATCGGGGGCACGACGGCCTCGGAACCGGTGCAAATCAGGAGTTTGCGGGAAGCGTACTGCTGGCCGTCGCACTCGAGCGCGAAGCCGTCGTCACCGCGTCCGCGGATGACGGCTTCGCCCTTCACGACGGTCACGCCGGCGTTCTTCATCTTCAGCCTGACGCCGCCGACGAGTTTCTTCACCACCTTCTGCTTGCGCTTGAAGACGGCAGCGAAATCGATGGAGGATCCCTCCACGGAGACCCCGTACTGGTCGGAGTGACGCGCATAGTCATAGACCTTGGCGCTGTAAAGCAAGGTCTTGGTGGGGATGCAGCCTTCGTTGAGGCATACGCCGCCGAGTTCACTTTTCTCGAACAGCACTACGGAAAGGCCCGCAGTCGCGGCGCGCTCCGCCGCTACATAGCCGCCCGGGCCGCCGCCGATGATCGCCAGGTCGTACATAAGTCCTAAAGGTCAACTTTGTGGCACCAGCCGTGGGTATCCTCGATCTCGCCGAACTGTATGCCGGTGAGACGCTTGTAGAGGGCGTTGCAGACAGGGCCCACCGTCCCGTCGGGGCGGAAGGTGAAGGTGCGCGAGACCTCGGGGGCGCCGAGCACGGGCTTGATGTCGATGTGCGACATCGGGGTGATCACCACGGCAGTACCGCAGGCTCCTGCCTCCTCGAAGGTATCGAGCTCGTCCAGGGGGATGGGCCTCTTCTCTACGGTCATTCCGAGATCCTGCGCTACGGCCTGAAGGCTCTTGTTGGTGATGGAAGGAAGGACGCTGTCCGAGAGCGGGGTGATGTATTTATTGTCCTTGATGCCGAAGAAGTTGGAGGAGCCGAACTCGTCCACGAACTCGCGGGTGCCGGAGTTGAGGAAGAGCAGTTCGGTATAGCCCTGGTCGTGGGCCATCTTGTACGGGCGGAAGGTCGCGGCGTAATTGGCGCCGACCTTGTAACTGCCGGAGCCGTGGGGAGCGGCGCGGTCGAAATCGCCCGGAATCACTGCGGAGAAGGTGCGCAGGTGCTCGCCGTAGTACGAACCCGCAGGGGCGCACATGACGGCGAATACGGCCTCGGGATAAGGCACCAATTGCATCTGCGGATGCACTCCGAAGAGCAGCGGACGAAGGTACAGGGAGGCCTTGTGGCCATAAGGCGGGAGGAACTCGAGGTTGCCCTTGATACAGTCCTCGCACATCTTTATGAACATTTCCTCGGAAGGGCAGGGCATGCCGAGATAGTCGGCGGTGCGTTTCATGCGGCGGGCGTTCTCCTCCGGGCGGAAGATCACGACCTTGCCGTCCTTCTGCGTGAAGGCCTTGAGGCCTTCGAAGCAGGAGATGGCGTAATGGTTGACCTGCGCGAAGGGGTCGAGGGTGAATGAGAATGTTTCAGTTGATTCGATCGGCGACCACGCGCCTTCCTTGAAATGCGACTTGACGACCGTCCTTGTGCGGTATGCGTCGAAGCCCAGGGAATCCCAGTCAATCTTTGACATGATATAGAGAGTTTAATTGTTAAGCCTTCCGGTATATCCTTACAAATATAACTATCCGTCGGGACAAAAGCAAAGCGAGGAATAATTTTTGTATATTTGCAGGACATTATGGGAGCATTTCACGCATACGACATCCGCGGAATCTACGGAGTGGATTTCGACAAGGAGACCGCCTACAAGGTGGGATATTTCATTCCCGGACTCCTCGGAGCATCCGAAGTCCTGGTGGGACGCGACTGCCGCGTCTCCTCTCAGGAGATACACGACGCGCTTATCGAAGGCATCACCGATGCCGGTGCCGACGTGTACGACATAGGCCTCAGCAGCACCCCTATGGTGTATTTCGGCACCGCCAATTACGGATTCAAGGCTTCCGTGCAGATCACCGCATCGCATAACCCCGCCGAGTACAACGGAATGAAGGTGTCGCGCGAGAACGCCCTTCCGGTCGGCTACGACTCCGGCCTGGGACAGATAAAGAAGTGGATTGACGAGGGGCGTCCCACGCCGCCCGCCGCCCGCAAGGGCGAGGTCCACGCCAAGGAGATCCTCCCCGACTACCTCGCCTTCATGGAGAAGTACAGGGCGGACTTCAGCGGCCTCAAGGTGGCCTTCGACCTGTCCAACGGCATGGCCTGCCTCTTCGCCAGGAAAGTGTTCGGCGACGCCCCCGCATACATCTTCGACGAGATCGACGGCCGCTTCCCCAACCACGAGCCCAATCCGCTGGTACCCAAGAACGTACAGCCCCTCAAGGACCTGGTGGCCCGCGAAAAGGCCGATGTCGGCGTCATCTACGACGGCGACGCCGACAGGGTGATGTTCGTGGACGAGAAGTCGCAGTTCGTGGCCCCCGACTTGGTGATAGCCCTGATGTCGGAGTACTTCATCAAGGAGCGCGGCGAGAAGGCCCCGCGCGTCCTGCAGGAGATACGCAGTTCCAAGGCCGTGGGCGAGTTCCTCGCCCCCATGGGCATGGCCCTGCACACCTGGCGCGTCGGCCGCGCCTTCGCCGCGCCCAAACTCCGCGAGATCGACGGCCTCTGGGGCGGCGAACTCGCAGGACATTATTATTTCAAGGACTTCTTCTATTCTGACAGCGGCCTGCTGGCTTCGATGATAGTGCTGCGCATCGTCGCTGCGCTCAAGGCTCAGGGAAAGACTCTGAGCGAGGCCATCGCCGCGATAGCGAAATACCAGAACTCAGGCGAGATCAACTTCAAACTCGAGGACAAGAAGGGAGCGATGGACGCGCTCAAGGAGCACTTCATGGCCCAGGAAAATGCCACGGCCTTCATGGACTTCGACGGCTACCGCGTCGAATTCCCCGACTGGTGGTTCAACATCCGCCCTTCGAACACCGAGCCTTACCTCCGTTTCATTTGCGAAGCTTCTTCAGAGGAGTTGCTCCGCCAGAAGGTGGCCGAAGCCAAGGACCTGCTGGTCCGGCGCTTCAACGCCACCGTGTAAGTATTTGACAGACATATGATTTTTCGTAAAGCACTGGCAGTGATGCTGTTGCTGGCCCCCGTGGCCGTATATGCACAAGAGTCGCAGAGCGACACCATCAAACGCCCTAAATTCACTGCGGCACAGGCCGAGCTCATCATCCCGAGACCCCGCCTGCAGCCGGTCAAGTCGATGATCCCGACCAACGCCGCCGCCATCGACACCCTCGACACCGCCAATCCCCTCGTCAAGCTCGTATTGTACAACGACAATACCTGGAAATACGTCAAGGACGGCAACCGCCTGAAGCAGGAGGACTACTTCGTCAAGAACTGGGACACCAACGCGATGGACCCCTATGGAGTGTCCTTCACTTCCTTACCGGACAAAGTGACCCTATGGCTAGTGGACAATCCCACGGATTTCTGCTGCCCGTACCAGGTAAAGGTCTTCTCCAAGTTCGGTGTCAGGCACGGACGCCGGCACCAGGGCGCGGACCTGCCGCTCAAGACCGGCGATCCGGTCCGCGCCGCCTTCGCCGGCAAGGTCCGCATCTCGGAGTACTCCCGCGGCTATGGCAACCTCGTCGTCATCCGCCACGAGAACGGCCTGGAGACCGCCTACGGCCACCTCTCAAAGCGTGAGGTGGAGGTCGGGCAATGGGTGGATGCCGGCACGGAGATAGGTCTCGGCGGCTCCACCGGCCGCGCCAGCGGACCGCATCTCCACTTCGAGACCAGGTATCAGGGCTACGCCTTCGACCCCGAATGGCTGATAGACTTCGAGAGCGGCACGCTCCGCAGCGGCGTCTTCACCCTCAACAAGCGCTACCTCAGCGAGAACAGCAACTACTTCCCCGAGTCCGAGGAAGTGGAGGAGCAGATCCTGCTGGCCGAGGTCGAGGACCGCGAGGCCGAGGCCAAGAAAGCCGCCGAGCTGGCAGCCCGCCAGTTCCACACCATCAAGTCCGGCGACACGCTCGGCGCCCTGGCCGTGAAGTATCACACGACAGTACGCCAGCTCTGCGCCTGGAACAACATCAAGCAGACCACCACGCTCCGCATTGGACAGCGCCTGCGGGTCCATTGACCCTCCCTCATTTGGAGAAGGTCTAACACACTTATGGAGAAGGTCTGCTGTATTTCAGCAGACCTTCTCCATTAATATGCCCCTGCAGGCCCCTCGGTGGCCGATTGGCCGGTGAAGGTCTGCCGCCTTTTTACAGACCTTCTCCAACAGGAACGATGTGAAGCGGATTTCTGACGAAAATTCATTATATTCGCATTGTCATCTTAATTATTGAGTCTATGATACTTACTACTACACCCACAATAGAGGGAAGGACCATCGTCGAGTACAAGGGCGTCATCTTCGGAGAGGTGATCTCCGGCGTGAACTTCCTGCGCGACTTCGCAGCCGCCATCCGCAACATTGTCGGCGGAAGGAGCGGCTCCTACGAAGAGGAACTGGTCAGGGCACGCGACCAGGCGATGAACGAACTGGCATCCAGGGCGCTCCAGCTGGGCGCCGACGCCGTCGTCGGCATCGACATCGACTACGAAGTTCTCGGCGAGAACGGCGGCATGCTGATGGTCACCGCCTCCGGCACAGCAGTCAGACTCGCCTGACCTTAAGGGGCTGCCATGAAAGAGGTGCTGCGATTCCTCCGTTCGCTGTCCTTGCACAACGACAAGGTATGGTTCGAGGCTCACAAGGCCGACTACCTGAAGGCGAAGGCCACCGTCAGTGAACTGGCGGCGGAACTCATCGAGGGCATACGCTCCTTCGACGACACCATCGGCCCCCTTTCGGCCTCCGACTGCACCTACAGGATCTACCGGGACGTTCGCTTCTCGAAAGACAAGAGTCCGTACAAGACCTATATGGGGATATTCGTCAACCGAGGCGGCAAGAAATCCGGCTACAGCGGCTACTACTTCCATATCGACGGGAACGGCGACCATATGCTCGCCGTCGGGAACTATTACACAGAGCCGCGCGTGCTCAAGACCCTGCGCGAGGACATCGAACTCGGCGGCGGAGATTTCCGCCGCATCGTCGATGCCGCCGCGCCCGGCCTCGTCCTGGACACGGCGGACTCCCTTAAGAAAGTCCCCAAAGGATTTCCGGCCGACAGCCCGGATGCTGAGTTCTTCAAACTCAAGAATTTCAGTCTCGTGATGAATCTCGACGACGGGTTCATCCTCTCCCCCGGCCTAGCGGAAAGGGCCCTGGACATCTTCCGTACCGGAAAACCCTTCCTTGACTACGTCAACCGAGCGATAGACTTCTGCCGCGAAGAGACCAGGGAATACTTCACCAGCCTCGATTTCTAACAACCCAAAACCAATGACGATTATGAAAATTTCACCCCGCTTCTACAACCCCAAGTTCTGGCGCATCGTCAAATGCGTCATCTTCTTCCTGGTGTTCTTGCATCTGCTGATACAGTCGGCGGGCAGCATTCCTGAAGGTAAGTCGGTTTTCTTTACCATTATATGGTCCATAGGTGTCATAATGGAACTGGTCTTCCTCGACGGCGCTCTGAAAATGAAACCCGTGGAGATAACGGAAGAGTACATCGCAGTGAAAAAAGGCCAAATCCTGGCCGGCATCAAGCGCTGGCTCTTCTGCGGATTGCTGCTTATAGTTTTCGTCCCTCTGTTCCTCCTTCTGGAAGGAAACCCCATGGCCTGGAAGGATTTCTTGATTATGGCAGGTTCCGTCATCATCGCGGCTCTCCTTGTGTCCGTCCTTAGCTCCCTCGGCTCTGACCTTTTCCAAAAGGAAGAAGGGAATAATGAGGAATGAAAAGGGAAAGGAACTCCAGGAAGACCGGTTAAACTCTCCGAACATAATGTGGTAGTGCTCCCGAAGGTCCAAGGCTTGGACCTTCGGGAGCAAAAACGCCGGTAAACGCTCCAGAAGGTCCAGGCAATGGACCTTCTGGAGCAGTAAGCAGTTTTTTCAGAAGGCGGATATTTGAAATCAAGAAAACGAGGAGGAAATCCGCTTGAGAATGAGCATCAAGGACTCTCTTTTCAAATTTTCGATAAAATTATTTCGTTTTTCGATAATTAATTCTATCTTTGCGGTAATGGATGACACGAAACCGCAATCATTTTGGGATTATTTGATCCGGGTGACAGTGCTTCTCACTGCCTTCATCGGCGTGGAAGTACTGTTGAATCGCTATATACCGAGAGGCAGAGAAATCATCTTCCTCTCAGCCTCCGCTCTTTTTATGATACTGGGGGAAATCCCGATCAAATGGCGTGACTGGAAGTCCTGGAGGGAAATGATGTCGCTGAGCGCTATTGCACTTTCCGGTGCAGACATCTTCTTGAACTACATTATCGCGGACGGCTTATATTCCACCTGGGTAGGATGGCTTTTCCCTGTCATCATAGTTCTGGCATCTTTCAGGTTGTACAGGGATCATCAGAAAGAACGGGAAGAGGCCGAAAAGGAACGAAAACGGGTCCAGGAACAGAAGGAACTCTTGTCCCAGGTGCATACTGCCGACAGCAAGGCCCTCATCCTTGTCTCCAATACGAGGATGGAACTCGTGTGCCTGGAGGCGGATGACAGAATGATGCTCTATTCCCTTCCTGAGGAGCGTTTCCTGGTCCTGTTCCGGAAACCTGTCGGTTTGGACGACTTCCTGATTGCACTGTCAGGTTTCAGGAGAGAGGTCGATACCGATGAGGATGCCGTCGGTTTTTATGGAAATTCCCGTTACGGATCCCGTCCTGACAACCTTCAGGCGTATGTGAGCGACCAGTCCGGGACTTGTCGCACCATAGATCTCGTATTTGACTCCGTTTCGCTGTCCGGAGCGAAACCCATATAAGTAAACTTGGGCACGATGGATACCCTGCGGGCGCAATCCCGCAGGGTATTCCGTATATTGCAGGGTATCAGGATAGATTTTAAAAATTTTTATATCTTCTTCGTAATATTTTTCGTTACTTTGTACACGATTTGCCAAGCATAGATTTACTTAAAGTATATTATGAGCAAACTTACCCAAAACAGTGCTGTTGCACAAGAGTCTTCATTTGACCGCAGGCGTCATATGATCGGTGCCATCTTCGGCCCCATCTGCGCGCTTCTGGTTTATCTAATCCCCATCGCAGGACTGTCTCCGGAAGCCCACAAACTTCTGGCCATCGTGACCTTCGTGGCCTTCTGGTGGATCTGCGAGCCGGTTCCCATTCCCGTCACCTCCCTCATCGGACCTACCCTCTGCGTCATCTTCGGCGTGGTCTCGGCGACGGATGCTTTCAAATCCTTTGCAAACCCGATGATCTTCCTGTTCATGGGCGGCTTCCTCATTGCCAAGGGCATGATGGTGAACGGCCTTGACAAGCGCATCGCCTATGGCATCATGTCGATGAAATGGGTGGGCGACTCGCCGCGCAGGATCTTCCTGGCCATCGGTCTGGCGTGTATGCTGTGCTCCGGCTGGATCAGCAACACCGCCACCGCTGCAATGATGTTCCCCATCGCCCTCGGTCTCCTCGAGGCTATCCGCGAGATGATGGCCGCCAACGGCAAGCAGATCGACCTGAGAAGTTACAAATATGCAACCGGTCTGATGCTCATGACCGCGTACGCCTGCTCCATCGGTGGTGTCCTCACCCCGATCGGAACCCCTCCGAACATTATCATGATCGGCTTCATCAGGGAACTGGCACCCGATGCCCCTCAGATTACCTTCTTCAACTGGATGGTATGGGGTTTCATCGCCATGATCCTCTATTTCATCGTCACCTACTTCGTGCTCTGGAAGATGT
>Ga0310786_10001073_pt1 | contig 44041 bp, 50 predicted proteins | sample AusTroGonzalo_MG_FD_203881 | JGI IMG/M metagenome (GOLD analysis project Ga0310786, IMG submission 203881) | Bovine rumen microbial communities from tropical cattle in Woodstock, Queensland, Australia - Gonzalo_03 (v2) (version 2) | ecosystem: Host-associated > Mammals > Digestive system >...
TAGAGCAACACCACGCACAAACTGTCTTACCATTTCCTTTGGAATATCACCAAGACCCTCTACGTTGTCCAACATATTATCAATGTTAGCGTCTAGGGTGTTCATTTCATTAGCTAAAGGTGTTGCGCCATTGCCAGCTTTTATTATCTCCCGCAAACGTTGTTTAAATTCGTCTGGCATAGTATCAAACTTGTCTGAGTTCTCTGCCATCTTGTTATATAAATATTCAACAAACCCTTCGCGAGTATTGCCATTTCTCAAAAACTCAAACCAAGTATCAACAACTTCTTGTGTTATTCCACTTTTTGGGTCGTTGACAGCAGAATCAAAGAACGGTTTATATTGTTTATAAATATCTTCAATTAATTGATTATAATATTCTTGGCTTTTCTTATCTGCTTTGGTCTTTATTGCAGCGGCAAATCCGCCAATGAGCGTACCAAATACAACCGTTCTCCACGCGTAATTCCAGTCCTCGCCTTCAATTTCACCTTTACCAAGCATTGCTGTTGTAAGGTCTTGTCCTGCTTCACCTAAAGCGTCAATAGACCCAACGACAAAATTCTTTTTTGCTGCTTGTTTAATAAATTCTTTTGGTGCTTCTTTTACAGCTCTAGCCCACCCAATGCTTGGTGCAAATAAATTCTTTAATGGTCTTTCTGCAAATCGTGGGGCTATACCAAGTGCTGCTGTAATTCCACCGGCAGCCAAAGCAACGCCTAGTCCTCCTATACCAGAAATGCCCCTGTCATACGCGGCATATCTAGCTTCATACGCATTAGATAATGATTCAACTGCGGTAAACGTTGCTGCGCCACCTAAGCCAGTCGTTAAAGACAACAACATAGTTGGAACCAAACTACCCACAACGGCACCAGTTTTGTTTTGACCGCTGTTATCACCCATTTCTCCGTAATCAAAAGTATACTTAGATAATGTGTTTTCTGTTTGGTCTCTGACAGCCTCCAACATATCGTTGCCAAGTTTAATCATAGCATCGTTGTTTGTAAGCTCACCATACGCACTATATAAAGATGGTTTCCAAGACGCAACTTCGCCAACTGATGTTATTGCGATGGCTGGTAAAACATTAACCAAATTTCTTCCAAATCCTTCTAAAAAGTTTTCTTCAGCTGGTTCCATTTCCATATCGTAACCATACCAGCGACGCATATCTGCACCACGAGGTGTAAATAGTGCAGCAAGTTCATACGCAGCTTTACGCATATTAAGGGTGTCAACCTTACCTGTCATATTACCAATCTGAACAGTATATGGCTCTACAGGGGTATATTTTGATTTTAATGTAACAATTTTGTTGTCTTGATTTTGTTCAGCACCATATAATACCGCACCAGGATAAGAACCACCACCGGTGTATGGTACAGCAAACTGCTGGTTACCATCAACAACAGTAACACCACCGGCTCCTTTTGTCTTTTCTTCTTCTTTTTCACCAAAACCAGAATACGTAAAAGATTCATCCTTTGTGTTATTTTGTTTTGGTATAGTGGGAGCAGGTTGCGCAGGACTATTATCTGTAACACTAGCGGTTAAATCTTGTGCCTTTTGCTGAATATCATCAAAATCATTCATCTGTTACCCCTTTTTAGTTAAACTTTTATATTGTCGCATAGCTTTTGTTTTATAATTTAAACGTTTTTGAGCACCACTATCCTTTGCGGGAACATATGTTAATGGTTTTGCATCTTTTGCTATATTATTCAAAGCGAATGCGATATTTATCATAGCGTCAACATCTGGTTGTGCGTTTTGAAGAATAAGTCCATCTTCTTTAGCAAGACTATATGTGTCCATTAACATATTATATATGTCAGAATTTTGTATACCATAAATTTCTGGAGCAGATGGTCCAAGTTGATCCCTAAACGCACCAGTTGTGCTATAAGAATTAACAGAATCATCTAAACTATAATTATATTTGTTTTGTAATTTTAAAATTAAATCTACAACACTTTCATCATTAATAACCCCTGGTTTTATTCCAGTGTTTTTAATATCTTCTTCGTTGCCCTTAACGGATATATACCCTAAAACAATTGGTATAGCATACGTCATAAAACGATATGTGTTTGCTTTTGGAACAACCAAATCACCATCTTTATCAACCTCTCCCAGAGACACCATTAATCTGCCCGCAGCCGCAGCAATAGAGTTTGACAATACTTGTCCGCCATCATCAAAATATGGGAGGTTGCTTCTGGTTGGTGCTAAATCTTTGCTGCTTAAAGCCTTCCCAAGTTTTTCTACAGCATCAAGCTTTCCAGATACACTTTGTTCCAAACCAAGAGACATATAAGCCTTTGCTGCTTCTTTATTCTGCTCTCTTTTATTTAAATCAACAGAATTTTTCATAATACCATTTATAACAGACGGTTTTTCTTCTCCATTTTGAGCCGCACTAATCATTGCTTCGGTCAAATTACCCCCACCGTAAAACGTTTTTCCAGCAGTAAAACCAGCCATGTTTTGTTGAATTGGGTCTAATTCAATAGACGCTGCCTTGCCAGCTTCTGCCTTTATTGCATCCACGGCGTTTAAAAACGAATCAAGTTGCTTTAATACATTGTTGTCTAAACCAATTCTATACCATTGCAACTCTTCAGCATCTTTTAATTTATCACGCAAATCATTATTGTTTATATTAGTAAAATCATAAATGGTTTTTTTACCTTCGCTGTCTTCTACTAAATAATTTTCTAAACCACGCGTAAATGATTCAGCCAAATAACTGCGTCTGCGCTTATATTCCATTGGCAATGCCGGCTCAACAACCTTTTCGTATTCATTAATCGCCAACTGTTTTGGTGTCATCGGAGCACTATCCCAATAATTTAAAGATTCTGTACCCATACCAAGCTTTTCAACAAGGTCTTTAAGTGGAACACCAACACCATCAACCCACTCTAAAACAATTTGGTCACCCAAAGATTTACCGCTTCTTAACTCTTCTGTTATTCTGTTCATTGTAGCATCAATGTTTTCGTTTGGTCCATACATAGCATACATACCATCACGAAGCGCAATTAAGAAGTTAGTAAGATCTTTATAACCAGAACCAACCTTTGCGTCTTTTGCTTGACTTTCTTTAAGATTTTGAATACGAACCTTAAAACCCAAAACTTCTTCTGGACCAAGAAATTTTGTAAAAACTTTATCGCCCAATAAAGTTTCAGCGTCACCAGCACGCCCATCTATAATTGCTTGTCCTATTGATTGAGCAGACATCTTGTGCCCAAGACTATCCGTTAACTCTCCAAGTTGACTAATGTATAACATTCCGCTTTTGTTCTCGTTAACCTTATCTAATGCGGTTAACATAGCAACTTTAAGTTTTTTAGGGTCTTTTATTTCAGAAACATCATTTGCTATTACATTAAAATCACGTTTTGTTTCTTCAAAAATAAATTCATTTGCTTTTTTTAAAAAATCTTCTTTTGTTTTTAATTCAAAAATATTTCTTGCTTCTGGATTATATGTGTTAAATCTGTTTTGTGCATCGTATGGAGAATTAGCCATAGCGTTGTCATATTTGTCCATAGACTTTGCCATAAACTTATCTACTCCCTCCGCACTAAAATCTTCCCAGTGAACAAGGTCTGCGTCAACCTCTTTAGCCACAAGAGCCATCTTTGAAGCAAGTTCTTTATCGTCACGATATTGAAAATATTCACCAAGTTTTTTAAAACCCTCTGAAACGTTTCCAAGTCCTTGTGTAAAATAATCTCTATACTGTGGTTGCCTTAACATGGCGCCATCTAACGCGTTTGCTTCAATTTGTTGTTTGTATATCTCTGCCATTATTTACCTCCGCTTTTTGGGGCACTTGGTGTCTTTTTTGAATCACCAAAAATACCAGAACTATAACCAATTGCAATACTAGAAAGTATGCCACCTGTTGTATTTAAAATACCACCCATAATAGCAGATTTTTTTTGTGCTCTAGCAATGCCGGCTTGATATAAATAATTTCTTTTTTCTGTTTCAATATCGGCACGTTTATTTTCATAATTAAAAGACATTGTAGACAAATCACCAGCTAAATTTAAATACGCGTTTATTGTAGCAGAATCTGCAGATGTGCCAATATTGCCACGAGAACTCATTAAGTTTTTTGCAGCACCAATTTCAGAATAAGCATTAAGTCTACGAAGTGTCATATTCATAGCTTCTTCATAATTTAATGACTTTTTCTTTTCGTCTAAAACAGCGGCATTATATTCATTTATTTTTTCTAAACGCTTCGCTTCGCCATAATTATTAATAGATTCAGAAACGTCACTTGCGGCTTTTGTGGCGATAGCAGCTGTCATAAAAATTGCAGCAGTAGACACATCTAACTCCTTATATATACGTCATATATTATACCAGATTTTTCGTTTTTTTCAACAAAATTTGTGCATTTAAACCCAAAATGTTCTGCAAATTTTTTAAAAACGTCATTATTGTGTTCAACTATAACTCTTAATGGCAAACAAGCGTTCATATAATTAAAATAATCTTTACCCATAATTAGTATAGCACGCTTATGATTTATTATGTCTTTAGATATAGCAAAACACATATAAAACTGTTTTTCGTGTGTGTTTAAATCTTCTACAACAACTCTCCCACTAATTACTAATGGTTTGTTATTAAATGTAAATTTATCAAAAATATACCCATCATAATCTTCTTTTGAAGATATTGGACCTTCAAAACAATTATTACACAATTCTTCAAATTCTTCAAAAGTCGAATTTTCATATTTATACATATAAATTACTTACCATTAATAAATTAAACGGCTCTGGTGAAGAAGAACGTATGTTTAAAGATACGCCTGTTGTGTTTGGATATTTGCCGTCCGCTTTATTATTAGATTGCATATACCCAAAAGGAGCGGGCAACTGTAAATCCCCAGACATCAATTTGTGAGGAGCATTGTATTCCTGCCCTGCCTGTGTGTTCCAGTTGTGATATTCATACCATTTGTCAAAATCATTGCTTGAACCGTATTCAAATTCACCAGAATCCAACAAACGTATATTAAATTTAACGGCTTTTTGTTGTAATCCTTCAAGCTTATTATTTTGATTATATGGCGGTAACGTGTGAACTTCAGACACTAATGGTAGTCCATATGCCAACGCACGTGTGTGAAAACGGTTTGAAAACGTCCCGTCAACTCCAACGACGGTATGATAAAACGCACCAGTTTCATAATTCTTAACAAATATTTCTTTGTTTGCCAATTCTGTATCTGTTATTGTAGAAGCAATTTCTGGGTCTTCTTCATTTGTAACAACTGTTCTTGTTGATAACATATATGTTGGATAATCAGAATTTATCTTTTCTATAGTATAAACATCATCGCGTTTTATAAACACAAAACCTAAAGAATTAACCCCAGATGTGCTTATTGTAAATTCAAGAACATCGCCAGATAAATCAACACGATAACAACCCATTGTCTTTATCTCTTCTTGCATATTACATAAACGTAATAATTTATTATTTGTTAAAAAATATAAATTACGTTCTTTTACTGGCAAAATATGCATTTTTGATATGCCGTCAGCAAAAAGATTTTCGCTTACAGCAGACAAATCGTCTGGAACATAATCATCAGAAGAATAATCATAAGTAAGCCTATACAGTTCTTCTCCAGAAGACCCAACAAACAAATTCATATCTTTATATTTTACAGCATCTACATTTGCCCCACCCATATTCGATACGGGCAACGTTCTTACATTTGTAGGGCTAAAAGAACCAGAAGATTTATCACCTTCAACATTATATTCACCAACGGATGAACCCATATATAACCGATACCCAGACAAAACCCAATTAATACGATTGTCCGAATGACCAGTTATCATAATATTTATTCCACTGGTATCCAATTGTCGACCATATTCTTCTGTTGAAAAGTTTTCATAATCGTCCGAGCACGACATTTGTAACCACGATCCGTATCCGTCAGTATCCAAAGTAAAACCAAGACGATTAGCATAAGTAAATACTTTAGATGGATAACGATTATTATAACCCCACATAGACCATTGATACATATCCCAATCATATGTTTCGCTACTTATATCAAGAACAGGTAAAGCACCATCTACGGTTAACGTCATATGTGTTGAATCCACAACGGATATAACTGTAGCTATTCCATATCCACTATGAAAATATTCAAAATTAACTGCACCATCAGATCTAATGCCACTTCTATGAATTGGTTGAATTGTGCCGGTCGTTGCTGTAGCGGAATCTAAACGCGCAATATAATAATTTCCATCCGAATAATAAACTTTGTTTTTTTCAACTGTTATATTTTGTGCCCAAGGATCAACAACGACATCTGTTGGTACATGAAACCTTAATTTTCTTCCTATAATATTTGTTGAATCAAAACTATGTGTATCAACAACCAACTCTGACTGTTCTCCATTAACCACATAAGCTGGCGCGTTATTATACGTGGTGTAACCAAATACTGTGTTTCCTTCTGGGTATGTTGGATCAACGGCAGCAGAAGCATCTTGTTCAAGCCTTATCTCATAATAATCTCCACCTTGATGACCACTTGGCTCAGAAGAAAAATATAAATAACCGTCTTCTATCGCTGTTGCGTTAACAGAAGAAAACGCTTGTATTATTTGCGATTCAGAAACAACCTTTAAAGCAGCACAATCATAATGATAATTATCTGGCGTAAGATGCAAGTCAACAATGCTAACAAGTTCGTCTATTTCTTTTACAACCCCAATATATGAAGAAAAAACAGTAGACTCTATTCCACCCCTGATTCTAATCAAACTTATTATTGTGTCTCCTATAGTATAAGAATTTCTAGAATCTAAATACAATACACTATTTCCTTTCAGAATATAATGCCCTCTATTTATGGCTTTGTTAGGATCAGATTGAAAAAGAATGTTTTGCTCTGACCCAACATTCTGTATACGAAATGGCAACTTTAGTCTATATCCAGAAACAGAACTTGTGGCTGTAACATTTACAACGCCATTATATCCATCTGTTTGTACTGTTTTATTATAATTTCCATCCCAAGAATACGGGAAAAATGGTTCTTCTTTCATATTACAATTATATAATATAAATTTATGATGACCATTAACCATACCATAATATTGTATTTTAAAAATACCAGATGTTGGACTTGTAAAATATATTATATCGTTGATTTGTAAATATGACAAATCAACAAGTTGATCTTGATTAACATAAAAACTTTGTTGATACACTTCACCTTCTGAAACCGCATATACGTTACCATTACAAAATAATAGTGCCAATGGACACGAAGCGCCATTAAATGGTACCATTTTATAACCACTTGCTGTGTTTATTGGAAGAGATGCAATTTTAGATGTTCCATACCATTTTTTCAACCCGCCTTGATGTGTTGGCATAAAATTTGATACGTATCTTGTACCAAATTTCAACTCTTCTTTATCAACACGACCAGCAAGGTCTGGTGTTAACTCTCCACCATTGAACGCGCTTAAAATATCCGCTTTTAATTTATCTGACATTATGGTACAATCCTATTCAATTGCAAAATAGATTCACCACCCTGCGTGGCTTCTAAAGTTATCATATCTGCTTTTCTAGCATCTTTTAATTTTTGTTTGTATAAAGATTCAAAAAATGAAATATCAGCATCTAAACCCTTGATTTTACCAACTATACGCTGAGCAAGATTTAAAGCAACAACATCACAAAATAACGATGGCCATTCAATAATATCAACTTGATTAGAATTATAATATATTGTTTTTACAGGATATAAAAAATACAAACGATTATTTTCAACCAAATATGACGGTGTTGGTCTATATTCATCAACAGGTAATTTATACCCATTGCGTGTAAACATCATATACATAGACAAACGCGAAAAATCGTCTGGTAAATAATAACAATAATAACCTGGAATTTGATTTTCTTCAGTTTCGTCTGGAATAGCTGGCGTCTTTTTACGCGCAAACGTCCATTCGAATTTATCCAACTCAGACTTTACAGCCATTGGTAAATTTCTCTTACACACAATGGCGTCTGGGTTGTTCTGATTATCTATACTGTCTATAGATAGAGAACCTCCGCACCAATCAATCGCCATATTCGCAATATCAGTATACGATAAAAGATTAATAGGCATAGATTCTCCTTTTATTTAACATCTGCCCCCCCACCACTTGGCGGGGGGGGTAGTAATATTACAGTGCAGAAATATCCAACACACATACTTGCCATTCGTTCAAACGAGCAGAAGATAACAACATATAAGAATTAACTTGATATGCGTCATCTAAGTCGTGACGGACAGAAATTGTGGTATTGAAGTCTTTCCAGATACCTGTACAAATCGGTTGACCCGCAGCAATCAACACTTTGTCCGCAGCACCATTTGTTGCGTTCAAAACGTCAATTTCAGACAATTGGATGAAGTCGAAGCCCAAGTAGGATTTCAATTCACCTGTCGCATTTGGCGTAGAACCAGATGTGTTCCAAGTATACCATTCTGCATCATTACGTAACAATTCAGCAAACTTAGAATTGTGGTACGCACGAAGACCCAAAGCACGCCAATCAACGTCATTTGCTTCGAAGAATTTCAACACTTGTTTCAACAAACCAGTGATTGTATCTGTTGCAATAGCAGTAATTGTATTACCAGCTGGCAACGCAACAAATGTTGTTGGCATTGTGATTTGACCCGGAGTAGAAACAGTAGCGTCTGTCCAGCTCAAAGATGTGATCGCATTGCCCAAGAAAGCTTTAACGAACATAATATCTTTTTCGCGTTGGAACGCTTTATTTGTTTCTGTTACCCACCCAGCTTTCATGTCGATCAAACGCAACAATGTTGATTCTTCAGTGAAGATAAACGTTGCACGTTTTTCAACAGGAGAAGGCAAATAACGAGTATCTGCTTCTGGGGTTTGTGCTACTGTAGCACGTGGGGTTGTTAAGTCTGTGATTGTACGTAAAGTAACTTTATTTACGTATGTAATAATTTGAGGTACACGACCAGTCAAACCTGTTCTAAAAGTTGTAGAACCGGCTGTTTTAGACGTAGCCTGTTGTGCCAAAGCACCAACCAGCGTAGAAAACTGTGCTGAGATGGTACTTAAATTAATATCAGCCATTGCCATTTTTTAAGCTCCATTTTAAAAAGTTTTCCAATCGCTAGAATTACACGTTGGTTATGAGATTGCGAATCCCGCCTACGCTTCTTCTTAATGCTTTGCCGCCTCGGAATTTTTCGGTAGCCGCCGCTGCCTACGAATCACTATTGAGGTTGTGGCACAAAAACAAAGGGCGACTATTTTCCTTTGTTTTTATTTGCTGTTATTTTAACAGATTCTTCAGTTTTTTTCAAGGGAAATTTTCCAGGCCATGGAAAATCCCCATACTCAATCACATCTGCAATAAAGCGATATGCTTCAGCAAGATCGTGTCTGTCGTATTTGTGTTGCGTCAACTTCAACACTTCCAACTGAGAACCCATAAAAATATGATTGAAGCGCCCATTTTGAATATAGGCGCCTTTATTGTATAATTTATCGAGCTGCATTTTCGTTAGCTGCTTCTTTTTCTGCAACAACCTTGTTGACGTTATGACGGTCGTTGATTATTTTCAAAAATTCATCATCAACAAATTCACCATACATTTCTTTATATTTTCCTTGTAATTCATTTTGAATTGGCAAATATTTTTCAATGCATTCATTGTATATTTTACGATATTCTTGAAATTTATCAAAAGCGGCTTTTATTTCTTCTTCTGTATCACTAACGGCAAACATTTGAACCGCATCGCCGTTTAAAAAGCGTACTTTAAATGTCGCATCTTTTGGGTCAAATTCTGTTGCCAAAACATAATCATGTTTAATACGCAATTCATCTGAACCAACATCTGGTATAAAATAAAATTTTTGTTTTCCTAACATTTGTGTCATTTTAATTTCCTTGTGCTGTTATTGCTGCTAAACGCAACAGTTCTTGTACTGATTTTTCGTCGCCAGACGAAAATTTTTTCATAAATTCTGGATCAGATTTTAACTCTTCAATACGAAGTTTTGCCATTTCTTTTGTCTCAGACCCACCCGTCTTATATCCGGTCAACGGCTGGTTAGAATCAGATGGTTTTGACAAACCAAGCAATATCTTACCAAAGCGTTCTGCTCCAAGAATAGATTCCACAGCATTTAATTCTTCATCTGTAATATTTAAATCTTTTGCTGTGTTTTTGCTTATAGCAATGTTTTTATCGAAGTCTGCGCCCCAAGCCTTTTTTAATGCTTCTACAGATGCTTTTCCTCTTGCCTCTGCTTCTGCCGCAATTTTTTCTTCAGTAGCCTTAGCTTGAGATTGACTATATTCGTCAATCCATTTTTCTAATGCTTTTGCTTGCTTTTTGGTGATACCTTCTTTAAACAAGACTTCTTTTGCCGCTTTGGCAAAGTCCGTGTCTTGGAGTTCGTAATCTTCCGCTTTGTCGGGCCTGCCCAAACGCGAGTACACTGCGGACCAGTCTCCGTCTTCTTCTTTTGGGATTTCGATAAAATCGTTTTTATCCCGACCACTAAATTTTTCAAGTTCTCTATAACTTTTGATAATACTATTCGCATCGCTCCAACCTTTTTTTTGAATTACACCTATGTTTTCATCTTCGATGTTTAAACCATCGTACCAATTTGTGTTGTTTGTTTCATCTACCATACTTTTACTCCTTAATTAGTATGTTCGTTTTCTGGGTATAAAACCCCTAGTAATTCACTTCCGTCAGAAACGGGAGTGTTTTTTGGAGCCGGCGTTTTTAGATCACGCTGTATCCCCAAAATTAAATCCACCATTAGCTTTTTTCCATATTCTGCCCAACGATTTTCGCTGTTGTCCCCAACAAGTAAAACGTTGTCAATATACAAACTACGAAGCCAGGTGGCTACGTCTGGCATAGGTGCGTGTTTTAACCACACTTCCACCTTTTCAGACATTATATAGTTTTTTCTGTTTTTCATTTCAAGCCTTATTTTTGCGCTGGTGTGCTAAGATTTTTAATAGCAGAGCCAATACCGGATGCGTTTTCGGCAAGTGTCTGCATCTCAGCCTGTTCTTGTTTTTGTTGAATTATTGCTTGTTTTTCATCAGCTGTATTTAATATTGCCAACGGTATGTTATATGAAGATGCCAAATAATCACAAGTGCGGTCAATATTAAATTCAGTATCTAATTGGTATACGTTCATTAATGTTGCAGCCATGTTAGCTACAGCGTTTGCCGAATCAAGCCTCTGACCACGCATCATCGGATTGTCCAACACAATATCAAATGTGGCGCCAGAAACATCTTCTGAAAATTCTGGTAATGCGTGCATCTCAGCATACATTTTTAATTCCAGTTCAATCATTGGTTGTAACAATTCGCGCGCTACTCGATCCCCTAATGGAGCAATAATATTCGCGCGTTCGTTTGCTTTTAACATAGCATCTGTAGCAGAGCGAGATTGTGTTTCTTGTAAAGACGCAAACATATCAACAAATAAAGCATCTTTGATACGTTTTTGCCACCCTTGAACCATATAATCCAGAGTTGGCATATCACGTTGAGATAATACCGCAACCTGTGGGCGTCCTTCAGAATCAATACCACCGTTAATAATAGATGTTACATCAGGATAGTTCCGCGGGTTGATGATATCATCTCCACCCAACAGATCCAAACGGCTCGCGTGATGGGCTGCCTTCACCAGGTCGAAAGATATTGCATTTAAGTTTTTTGTGCTTGGCAGAACCGACATGACCGGCGAAAATCCGTATGGATCGTTGGTGTTGGAGAAGGTTGCTGCTCGCCCCGCAATATACTTACAATAGGGTTCGAGCGTTTTTTGTATAATAGTCCCTTCTGTTTTATCAATATAAACAGAATCGAATTTGTTTGGTTGATCTAAAGATGGTTCAACAACATGAATTAATTCCATCGTCTTGCTTAACCATCCATATGGGTTGTCTGAATTTGCTTCTTGTGCGCATCTTGGCACATAATCTTTAAATCTCTGACGAAGTTGACGATATGTATATGTAACTTTACGATAAAATGTGTCAACAAAACCACGTTCGTTTTGATCAATAACAAATTCTCTTATTGGTAACGCGCGATATGTGACTTGTTTGTGTACCACATCTTTTGAAAGTTCCAAAACATACCAACCATAAAGAGCATTATTCATATATAAAGTATTAATTGCACAAATAAAATTAGAAAGAGAAGAATAACGCTTTTTGTAAATAAACATATTTTGTGCATCTAATTTTGCACCATAATTTTTTTGTAATTCGTCATCTGCAAATCTCATAGAGTGCCAAACATAAGCCGCAGGCGTGAGCAAAGAATTCATTACAGCTGCATGTAGCGGTAAACAGGTTTGTAATGTATCATCGGTCTTTGCGGTAACCTGCGATATGTCTCCGTTTGCGCGTTTCACTTTAAAATATGCATTACGCGGGTCTCCAAGAACAGCCAATTCTTGATACAACGGAATATAATTCGTCTGTAATTGTTCTAGTTCTTGAAAACGATTCATGTAATGCGAAATTAACTTTTTCTGCGATTCGCGCTCTTGTAAATTCAATATTTCATCAGAAACAGAAGGCACTTTATCTTTTGCCATACTCTTCTCCTATTGTTCTTTTCTTGAAAAAATAGAACCATTGCTTTTATTTTGCATGCCATACCGATTTGCATAGCCCAACATAGTGTTGTCTCTTCGCATGCTATACACATTAGCTGTACCAGTAGATGTTCTCCCAAAAAATGTAGATAAATATCCTTTTCTGGCTTTACTTGCGTTTACTTCATTTTCAAGTCCAGATAAATTGAACTTTGGACTTGTCGCTGCTGGACTTGAAACAATTGCCGGAGTTTGACTATGTGAATGATACGACATATACAATCCTTTTTTATACATATATTATATAACAAAACGACAAACAAATCAAGACTAAAACGTTCCGCACCCATATGGCATTAACATATCATAATTTTCATACATCTGTTCGTTCTGATGTGCTTTTTCATACTCCAACATTTTATTTAATCGCATCTCTTTTATATCTGCTTTGCGAAAATACTGTCCTGCGTAACATACTGCGCTTGCTATGTCTTGTGATAATTTGTGTTTTGGCGCCCACTCTTCAAATTTTCCAAGCTCTCTTAATGCAGATATACAACAAGAATCCAAATAACAATGATTTAATAACCATTCTGCGTGTTCTTCTTGTACTTTGTGTAATAATTTTTTAATTTTAAACACCTTAAAACCACGTTTTAAGAAAAAATCAAACAAATTAAGCCCCGTTTCCTTGTTCGCTTGGGCGGCATCAAATGGTAAAACCACAGTTTTTATACCTTTTGCCTTAAATTCATCTGCCCATTCGGTTAAATTGCGTTTGTTGTCATACCTTATGTCACGAATATATACTTGTCCTACTGCTGATTCGTTTTGAGATCCGCTTTGTAATGTGTACGACCCAAACACAGCCACCGTGTAATCACCACCGTTGCCGCTTCCAATATCTAAAATTGCCGTCTGCGCTGGCGGTGTATCCATCGGAGTCATTTCGTTAAAATCCATAAACTTGTTTTCATTAAATATAGCCATTAAAGGCACGTAAAATTTTGCTGACACGTTCGGTTTCCCTTCGTCTATAAAGGAGAAGTCTGCTTCGTATTCGCAGTTCCACCCTTGTTGAATTTGTGATTCTGTTTTTCTGGCGGCTTTACCAGCCAACCAAAATTCGTCTTTTATCTTTTGTAATTTCTCTTCATCATATAAATTAGATTCGTTTATTCCAATTTTCAAAAATAGCCATTCGGGATCTTCACCATGATGTTCTTTTAAATATTTATATGTATTATATAATAAGTAGTCATCGTCCGATCGTGCTGTACCAATACGCAGTGACCAACCATCTGTATCTGCGATAGCTGGATATATAATATCCGAGTATGCGCGTTCGATTGGCGCTTGTACCTCGTCTGATAACCATCCGGTTAAATACAGCCCACGAACCTTTTCGATTGTTTTTGCTCCACAGTATATAATCCGTGAATCGTTTATCAATGTTATTGTCGACGTCTGTTTGTTAATATCTGCGATTAAATTTTTTCCAATCGTGGTGAACAGTGGCATTGTATTTTGCACTGCCTGGTCTAATTGTGGTGAGGTGAACAGCACTTGTTGTGGCAGTCCAGATGCCAACGGGGGGGCTGAGATTGTCCTTTTTAATAGCTCCGCAATAGCCGCATACGTCTTACCCGCGCGTCGGTGCGCAATTATAACACCGTGCTTCCACGGCTGTTCATGTACCGCCTTAAAACAATCCCGCGGATCATAATTAAGTTCCCCCTCAGAAAGTTGCCCGTTTTCAAGCTTCGGATTATATTCGTATTCCGTGCTTACCTGCTGATATGTCCGCTTTACCTTCATACGACCCATGTCTTACCTTTTTATTTAGTACCTAAGGGGAAAAAGCTGGTCCAGTACGGATGAGGTTTACAAATAAAGGACCCGAACCAACCGTCGTGCTACCACTGGAAGGAAAGGAGGAGATTCATAAAAAAAGCAATAACACAACCTTCCCCAAAAGTACATATACATTATATATATATATATCCCCAATTGTCAATACCTTTTTTATACCATATATATATACCACCTTATGTCATGTTTTTTCGTTGACAAAAACCAAAAAAGTGTACTTTTGTATATACATTTGTATATACAAATTCTCCTATTCAATCGATAGGATGATCACTAGGAATCGATAGGATTTGGTCGGATTATGTATAGTTTGGTCGGATTATGTATAGTTTGAACCCCTTTTTTACCCATTTTTTACCCATTTTCCCCGTTTTACCTATCCAAAAATTTCCCAGTTTTCCGCACCTCTCAAGTTGACAAAAAAATTCAACCCAGAGTTGTATATTCAACCCTCGGTTGTATCTAAGCCCAGAAATCCGTTTTTTTACCTATCCATTCGATAGGAGTTTCCTAGCCTTTTTTTCAAATCAATAGGATGCCGTTTTTGGAGCGTTTTTGGGCTCTTGTAGTGTGTGTCGCAGGTGGGACCTATACCGAGTGGTACCCCGAGTGGGGATGGGGGGACCTGCCCCCCATCTGCCCCCTGGGTGGTTTTTTATGATGGCAATAAGTGTCCGAGTGGTTGCCGAGAATTTTATATTGACGAAATTATTATTTTGTCGCACATACCTATTTACCTATTAAATTATAACTTAAAATATAATGTATTTTTTGTCAAGTTTTTATAAATATAAACAATAGAGAAAAATGACTAGGAAGATAGGGAATGTATATACAAAAACACAAAAAAGAACAAAAAAACAAAAAAAGACAACATTATCAACACTACATCGATGATTACGTGTTGATAAGTTGTTTGATATATGAATGTGTTAAATGGTTTAGCACAAAAACAACAAAAAAATTAAAGGAGCTAAAAATGGCAAAAAAAACAAATACAAACCAAACAACGATGAAAGAAATGGAAGAAGAAGTAAAGAAAGAAGAAACGGAGAAACAATACGACAATGAAAAGCGAATAGTATTGTTTCAGAACAACCAACGAACAAGCTTGAGACATCCAATAATGAGAGGGAACTTTGTATTGAACGGGAAGACATACAACGTAAGTTTATGGACAAAAGTATTCATCAAAGACGGGAAAGAAGAATACTATATGCAAGGGCAAATAAGCGAATCGGAAGAAACTGGGAGCAACGCAACTGAAAACGTTCAACAGTTTATGGATAAGAATCAGGCTAAATCATAATTAAGGGCAATAATTTGCCCTTAACAGAGATTAAATGATGGTGAGCAATGATTAAAATCGACGTAAACAACATTTTTTTGACCGTACAAGAGCAAAAAGGAACAAAGATGATACACCACAGCCAAAAAGACAAAACGCAACTGTACGGTCAAATTTAAAGCAATTAAATTACAGTGAGCAGGTCTGCTTAGTCTTCGCCGTTGGCTACGACTGTCGCAGACTTTGGTTTATGTATTGTTGGATGTTAACAATACAAAAATAACAAAAACAACAAAAGGAAAAGAAAATGAATAGCAAAAGAAACTATAAAAGATCAAAAGTATTAATGAAAACAAAAAGTGGTTATGAACATATGTTCGAATCAATACAGGAAGCAGCAAAATTTGCTAAAGCAAATGCGTGGACTATGTCATTGAAAATGGAAGTATTTGGATACTTTGAAGATAAAAATGAAAACAAATATTACAGACAAGACAAGATGAAGACAAAAAATGAATATAAATCTTCGGAACCAAAAATAACAAAAATAATGCCAAAATATAACAAGAAAAGAAGCACAATTGCAAAAAAAGTTGTAGTAGATGGTGTTGTTTATCATAGCGTAAAAGAAGCAGAAGAATCATTAGGTATGAAAAGAGATACACTTGGACAAGCTTTAAGAAAAGGTCAAACAGAATGTATGGAACATCAAATTGCATATTATAAAGACTTTAAAAACAAACCATCAGTTATTGAAGAACCAAAACCAGTAATAGAAACAAAAGAAGAAAAAGTATCAATAATTGTTAATTCAGAAGATCCAGCAATTAAAGCAATTAATGAAAAAATTGTGGAAATATTAAAGAAAGCTGGTGTTTATGATGAAATACAAAGTTTATCAAAAGCAATCAAAAAATTAAGCAAATAAGGAAGACAAATGGATAAATATGTTTATACTGTAAATTTTACAACAAAAGTAGCTGAAGAAGATGGAATAGAAAGAAAATATCCAATATTTGAAACAATTCCAATATTCAGATTTGGTTTCTTTACAAACAAAAAAGAAATAGAAAAATTTACAGAAAATTTAAACAAACATACAAAACAAAATGATTTTTATTCATTTGATAAAATAGAAAAACACAAAGGAGAATAAAATGCCGACAAAGAAAAATTTAACAGTCGAACAAATCGAAGATTTAATTGCTTATAAAGACAAAACAGGGAAAGAAACAAACAACTGGATGTTTGGTATTGAATTAGAATATGGAGGACGCAACAACAGAATCGGATATGCAAACGATGAAGAAACACTAATTGAAACAATTAAAAATGATTGTAGTGTTTCAGGAGATGGAACAGAGTATAATTTAAAACCAATATCTTTTAAAGAATTAAAAGAAAACAAACAGTTAATAAAGAAACTTGAATCGTTCTGTTATAATGTAGCAAATAAAAATTGTACATTATCAAAAACAGCTGGAATGCATATACATTTTAGTTGGAATAAAGAATTTGATACAGAAGACGGAAGAAAGATGGGGAGAATATTACAAGAAACGGCAAATGACTTATTCTGGACATACAAAAACAAATACACAGAAAGAGGAGCGTCATTACTTGTAAAAGAATTAACAAGTATGGTTAAATGGAAAGAAATTGGAGAAGAATTAGAAGAGTGGGATTTAGAAAGAATTAAAAAAATATACGACGCTTTTCAATTCATATATTCTGTATCAAATCGTGATGGCAACGAATTTTATGGATTAGGGACTGGATATACAAGAGGTTATTCACACCACAAAACACTGGAATTACGCTGTTGGAGAACAACATATGATTTTAGAGAAATCATAGCACGTATATTCATAGCAAGATTCTTTTTACAATATATTTTAAGAATTGGGTTGTATAAAGAAAACAAATTATACGATGAAATTAAAAATATGGAGAGCATATGGGATATGCTAAAAAAAGAACCAAAAATAAAAACGATGTATGAATATTTAGCATACAACGTACATAACAAACACAGAATGGGATTACCATTACATATGTTAATGGCAAAATTGGAAACAATAGAATTAGGATATGTAAACGAAATAAAAAGACGTTCAGATTTATACAATAAAGCGTTAATAAAATCAACGAACGGAAAAAAAGCAAAAGAAGTGTTTGAAACAATAATTAAATTAGACAACAAAGGAGAAGAAGATGAATAAAGAATATAAAATATTAAAAACAAAATGTTCAATATGTGGAAAATCACATAAAAAAATTGTAACAAAAGATATAAATAAGGATACATCAAATTTTGTATTTTCTGAAGAACAAACACCTATATGTAAAGGGTGCGAAAGAACATACAGAATATTAGGAGGGTATCATAACAGAGGATATGGATATAAATTTATAGTGAATCCAAAAAGAACAGCATTAGATAAAGAATCAACACCAACATTTGGGATTGAAATTGAAGTTGCAGGAAACATAAAAAACATAGAAAAAATTGACAAATTAACAAATTCAAGCATTACAAATAATCCAGAATGTTCGATTGGATATGATTCATCATTAAGTGGTGCTCAATTTGAATTAAGTTATTCGCCTGGAACATTTTATTGGTATATGTATGAAAGCAATTTCAAAAATGTATGTAAAATGTTAGAAAAAGACAAATGGGCAAGAACAGATGAAACGACAGGAATGCATATACATATTGGAACAATACAAACAGGGGACATATATGTACAATTACAAAAAGCATCAAATGCAGATAATATGTTCTGGACGATATTAAAAATACTTGGCGAAAGAGAATACAACAGATATTGTATGCCAGTATGGCAAAGACAACATCACGACTGTATAAATCGTTCGACAAGGTGGAGAACATTAGAGTTTAGAATGTTTACATCAACATTTGATTACAACAAAATATTAAACAGAATGAAATTTTTACGTCAAATAATAGAAAATTTCTCATATGATGGAAAAATAATGTGGTGGAATTTTAAAGAATCAACGAAAGAATGGTTCTTAAATTTATTAGACGAATGTAAATTAAATGTATCAGAAGAAGAAAAAGAAAAAATAAGACTTATCTTCAAAGAAGAGGGACATCAAACAGCTTTACCGATGAATGCAGATGAAGAAAGATGGATAAGACAAGCAGAACAAGAATATATGGAAGACGAAAACTATGACGAAGATGAAGATGAAGAACACGACGAATACAACGAAGAGGAATTTTATTGAAGAGAAAATAGATCTGATGGATATCTAAGAGTATATGACGAATTACAAAGAACTATGATAAACAATACAAACAATAATAACTAAAGGAGTTCAAAAATGTGTATAATTATAACAAAAGAACGTGGTGCAAAACCATTACCAAAAGAAATATTTAACAGATGTTGGGACGGAAATCCAGATGGAGCAGGAATACTGTGGAATGATGGACACACAACAACATTATGTAAAGGTATTATGAAAAAAGAAGATTTTATGAAAAAAATAATGGAAGTAAACAAAAAAGAAAATTGTTTCATAATGCATACAAGAATAAAAACGCACGGGTCTGTAAAACCAGGAAACACACATCCATTTGTAAGCAAAACATTAGGATTTGCACACAACGGAATATTAGACGTTGAAGCGTTACCAGATACAACAGATTCTGAAACATTTTTCAAATGGGCAATTGAAGACAAAACATTTGAATGGTGCGAAGAAAATAAATTTTTGTTAGATATGGCAACAAATGGTTCAAGATGTGTAATATTTGATATGTTAACAGGAAATATGATACATTTGTGCGAAGAAGATTGGGTAAAAGACGAAAAATATCCAGGATATATGTTTTCGAATAAAAATTACAAACCATATTCAGCAACAAGATACTTGGGATACTCAAAATATAACAATTATGGAGGATGTGGATGGGAAAACGACTATGATATATGGGATGACTACGATTATACAGAACCATATGATTTTGAAAAAGAAGCAACAAAAAAAAGTACAACAAAATTAGAAGAAGAAGCGTTTGAGCAATTATCTAAAAAAATTGGATTAACAGGAATGAAAAAAAGAAAAGAAAACATAAATATAGATATAGAAGTAGTAGATGAATACATAAAATTAAATTGTGAAAAAAATGTATCATCTGAAGCATTTGCAGATATGGCAAAGATGATAAAACAATTAAAATTGTACGAAAAAGAGTATTTAGAAGACAATGGAATTGCATCTATGGCATATATATCAGCAAGATTATTAAGACAATGGTTTGGAAGAGCAAAAAGTATTGGATACACAAATGTATCAGAAGTATTTTTGGCTTTTGAACATTATATAGAAGACATAGAAACAACGTTAAAAGAAAATGAAAATTATTTTACACAAGAAGAAAAAACATTAATAGAAAGGATGCATTCAGATTTTGATGTATGGTCAGACATATACATTGAAGACGAATATCCAATGAGAGGAGACAAAGATGTATTATCTAATAAAGACGACAAAAGCGGAATACAAGAAAACAAAGATTCCAAAAAATAGATTTAATAACATAGCAAATGGGACAATATTCAAAGTATATGAACGCAAAGTCCCATTTGCGGGCATTATTGAACATAACATTGTAAAAATAAAAAGGAAAAAGAAATGAAAATTAAAATATGGAAAATGATATACATAGTAGACGACGACAATTATGAAGAATGGTTGCCGAAAGAAACGTTTTATCAAACAGAAGTGCTTGGAGAAAAAGATTTAAGAAAAAGATTAAAACAAGCAATAGAAGACGAACAATTAAATCACAGCACGATAATTGAATATGATTTGTTTGGTATTACAGACAACAAAATAGAATCTATGACAGCCGAACAGATAGTAGAGATATTTGAATATGACGGTTATATAATTGACGAAACAACAATAACAGCATAATTATAAAAAAAGAAGAAAAAAATGAAATATATATACAAAGTATCTTTTGATGAAAAAATAGCTTTGTGGTGTAATATTGACGCAATAATAGTATCAAATAAAAAACTTACAGAAAAAGAACTAAACAAAAAAGTTAAAAAATTTGAATACGATGAAGAGTCAAGTAGTATAGATTGGACAGAGGGTTCAACAAGAATAGAAGTTTCGCCAATATACGATTACACAGAAGAAAAAGAATAAAGTCTGGGAAAAATCCCAGACTAAACTTAAAAAAAGCACTGCCCCACGTGATGGTGAGCAAGTTTTGAAAAAAATTTTTGCACGCGGGGTTGATTTTTTAGAAAAATATGATATGCTAAAAGTACATTAAAAAAACTTGCCCGAAAACTCGGGCAAAAATTAAAGCGAAACAAATTCAATAACCAGAAGAAAGGACTGATTATGAAAGTAATTATAAACGAAAATAAAGATTTGTCAAGAACTCAAAAAGATTTTTTTGCGAGTGACATTCAAGACCTGCAAGACCAATTAGCACAATACGTAAAAGAAAGCGAATTTATTAAATTTGACGATTGTACAGGTTTGTATTGGGTAAAATATGGATCAATTGAAGACAGAAATTGTTGTGAAAAGACCGCAAAAGAACATTTTTTAAACGTTTTTGACACGCATTGTTATCTTGAAAAGTCTGTAAAGATAAACAATATGATAAAAAAACAGATGGAAAAGATAAGTGACAAGCAGATTGCCCGCTGTTTTAAAGTTGCCGCACATATGGTAAATTACAACGCACGTCAATGGTTTATTGAAAACATACCTGCGTGGGACAACAGGGAAAGAATCAAAACATTTTTAAAGGACGCATACGAATGCGACGCAAATCCAAATCATTTTTTGCTTTTTATAACAAAAGTTGTATCTATGGTATTAAATCCAGCGCAAACATATTGTCCATACTGGTTTGACTTTGTTGGTGGGCAGGGTGTCGGAAAAAGTTATCTTGCGGACTGGTTGCTTGGTGGCGATGGCACAATGATATGCAAATACGCATTTACACGTTCTGGGGACGATTTTAAATATCAGCCGTATTCTGTTGGAGCAATAATAGCAATAGACGACGAGTGTAAGTTATCAAATTCACAATCCAAAGCATTTGGGAAAGGCACAACGATCGAAGAGTGGCGGGCATACGTAGCAGACAAATTTGATACGGTGCGTGCGGTATATAAAGAAGAAATGACACTTAGAAGATCGTTTGTTATAATAAGAACGTCAAACGAAGTAAAAATTACTCAAGAAACTGGCGAAAGACGGCAAATTATATTTGAAAGCAAATTACAGACAAGAGAATGCAGGTTATCAAAAACAGAAGATTATTGGAAAACAAATGGTGCGGACAAATTTCATAGCCCAGACGGAAAATTAAACGGTTACTATGCCCAGCAAATTTTAGCAGAAGCAATAGCATACGTAAAAAAATATGGGCAATATGAATTATCAGATGAAGATGTAAGAACTCAGCTTGAAGAACAAGTAAATCACGTTGATATTGATAATGTCCAATACGCAAGTTTGTGTTCATTTATTGAAAAAATAGATTCGTGTATCAAACTGCATAAAATGGATACAGAGTTGCCTTATGTAAGCAGATTAACTGGGGTAAGAAATTACAACGGAGACCCAGGAACACCTGCAGAAAAACTTAAATACGAGGGATTTTATTATTTTTCGTATTTAAATTATCGTCAATATTGTATAGATCATAATATTGACAGAAAAGACCAAATAACAGCACGAAACTTTTGGAACTTTGTAAAAGACTATAAAATGGTTGGAACAATTCCAATTGAAGTTGGCGAATTTTATGGATTGTCAACAAAGTCACACGCAAAGGTAAAAGCGGTGTTTGTTATGGTAGAACCAGCAAAATTTTAAAGGAGTCACAAATGTTAAAATATAGATATGATCCGACTCGTGTTCGGGCAAGCTTTAGACACAAATATTGTCAAGAATTAGATTTGCCAAGCGGGAAGCCGTCTGGCTTTGAAATTTTTCCTATAACAGAAGAAGAAATAAATAATTTAATGGGCGATGTTGATTGTGTGCCCCCGCTTGATGGAGAGCTAACCACTATATCAGAGTGGATGTTGTTTGGTGCACTACGATTAAAATATGGTGTTAACTATATGAACCCAATGACAAAACAACATAAACATTTACTGTTTTCAAACGATTTGTATCAACGGACAGCTGAAGACAGCTCGAAGGCAGAGTTAAAAAGACATCTTGAAGAACTTGAAATTCGTATGCAAAATTACATTGATCACGAAATACAATATTTTAATGAAAAATTTTTAGAAAAAATTAACCATGGAGAAAAAAGTACCGTAAAAACAATGACTTGTATGGAAGAAGATTTTAAAAAATATTTTCAAAAAAATGTTGACATTGAAGATTTTTAATCTATAATTATTATGTAACAAAAGGGGATTCAAATGAACGAATTATTTAAAGCATTAGCAAATGTAAAAAAAGAACTGTCGGTTATTACAACCGATAATGCCAACCCTGTTTATAATGCAGGCTACGCAACATTGCACAACATTATGGGTGTGTTGCAACCATTGTTGGACAAAAACAATCTTGTTTTGTTTTCACAATTTGTTAAAGAAAACGATAATTGGGTTGTGCGGACTACACTTGTGCACATAGACGAAAACGACACACATTCTATATTTGTCGATTTTCCAGTGGAACGTGTTGCTGATTCTCAAAACAACGGTAAGGTTATGACCTATGCTCGTCGTTACAATATTGGAGCTTTGTTTAATCTGACGTTTGAAGACGACAAAGACGACGACGACACAGGCGACACAAAAACAACCACTAAGGTTGCACCAAAACCATTAAAATTTTAAAGGAGTCAAATAATGTTAAACATTGAATACAATGAAGAATTACATCAATATAAGATGGATGGCGAAATTATTCCATCTGTCACAGAGCTCGCAAAGAAATTTTCTGGGCTAAACACAGAATGGTTGGAAAAACACCCAGAATTTGCGGAACGTGGAACTATAATGCACAACCAGTTGGCTGAGTATTATACAAACGAAACAATACCAACAGACCCAAAAGCTTTGGCTATAACAGAGCTGATTTACAGATCTCCATATCAACAAATTGAAGCTTTGGTATATAACAAGACATTAAAGTATGCTGGTACTGTTGATATGGTAGTTATACGCGATAAAAAGTGTTTATCTATCATAGATTTTAAATCTGGCACAAACGGCAATAAACGTTATTATCGTTGTCAGCTAAGTTTATATTTACTTGCTTTAAACGATATGGGTGTTGATACATCTGAAACAAAAATGTTTATTGTTACTCCATCTGGCATAGAAGAGTTTGAACCATGGTCTTGGAAAGAAATGGAATCTCTGGTCGGCGATTTAATGGAAAAAGTTAATCCAGATTGCGACGACATACAAAGGGTTGAATTTCTAGAAGAACAAATTGGTGTTCTTGCACCATATGTTCAAAAATACAACGAATTTAGTCGCGAATTAAAAGAAAAATTATCGGCTATGTTCCACGAAACAGGAACAAAACGATACATTGGTTCGTATTATCGTTTTACTATGAGCCCAGACGGTGTACGTAGAACGTTTGATACAGAAAAAGCAAAAATATTGCTTGGCGAAAAAGCACAAGAGTGCGAAAAAGAAACAATTGTATCTGGTGCGATAAGAATGACTGAAATAAAAAAGGAAAACAACAATGAATGACGAAAGAAAAGACGGACACGTGGGGTTCATTTCCCCATCTTCGTGGGATGCTTCAAGATTAGTTGGTTCATTAACTTGGGGCGAAAAAAAGTATAGAGTAACAAACGTTGATAAAGATGGAACAGACTTTATTGGCGATGTTCAAGAAAAAACAGAAGAGTTGTATCGTGATAAAAATGGTGTAGAACGCAACGTTTATAAAAATATCGGTGCTATTCAATGGGATTCTACAACAGGCGATGGATTCTTTGTAACCGAAATCGAGGGTATTGTGTCAAAGTTTGCTATGAAGAGCAAATTGATAACAACAAAAGACGGAAAACAAACACGTATGTTGACATTTCCAAGTGTAAAACATAGCGACAATCCGTTCCGCAGACAGTTTTCAGAAGCAGCTGACGCAACAATACAAGACGATATACCAGATATGCCACTGTAATGAAACACGACGAACACCTTTTACAAGTCAAAGTTGTGAAATATCTGACAGATAATGGTGTTCCATGCTTTTCTGTGCCCAATCATTTGCTAAAAGTTGGTCTAGCAGAAGCAAAGCGAGAAATCGCTGGTGGGCTACGGAAAGGTGCCCCAGATTTAATTGCCGGAAAAGACGGCAGGTGTTATTGGTTGGAGCTAAAGACTACGGTTGGTCGGCAATCCGAAGAACAAAAGGCTTTTCAAGCATTAGCACCTGTGTTTGGGGCGACATATATAGTTGTTAAAACACTAGACGACATAAAGGGTATAATATGAACAAAAACGAATGGCCTCGAGCGAACCCATGTTCGAGATGTGGCAAAAAACCAGAACAAATTGAAATACACGGACTCTATTATGTTCAATGTAAAAATTGCGAAAGAATAGAGGTTAGTGTAACAAAAAAAATAGTAACAGAGAATTGGAATAGTTTATATGGTAGAACAAACATGCATTACTCTTCGTCCGCACCAAAAACAAATGGTGGACGCGGTAAGAAAAAAACTGTCAAATCCAAATGAAAGATTTGCGTTGGCAGTGGCTGCAGTAGCAAGCGGAAAGTCTTACGCGGCTGCGACGATAGCAAAGGACTACAAAAGAGTAATAGTTTTGCAACCATCAATCGAATTGATTCGACAAAATCATAAATCGTTTGAAAGGTTGGGAATTCCAAACGTCATGATTTGTAGTAAAGCAAATACTGGCGATTGGACAGCAGATGTTGTGTTAACAACAGCAAACACGTTGTATAAACATATTAACAGTGTTAAAGAACCAGATTTGCTGATTATTGACGAATTACATCTGCAACATTGGGGCACTATGCGTAAAACTATCATGGCAACATGGAAGAAATGCAAAGTGTTCGGCATGACAGCTACACCACACTATTATGTGCAGGAAACTGTATATAAAAATCGTGTGATGTATAATGTCACCACTTGTTGTGCGATTGCTGATGGTTATTTTGGACCAGCGGTATTCGAACTAACAAGGGAGCAAATGAAGGAACTTGGTTACGGTGCAGACATCGAAATCAAGAGAGTAAAAATAACACGTGCCAAAGGTATGCATTTTGATAACCCAATGATATATAGTTGGATCATCAATAAGCATATTGCGGAACTAAAAGTACTGTTAAAGGAACTGAAAAATGGTATTATATATTGCGATAGTATCAGTCATGCTCAATATCTTGCTAACCATCTTGGCGATGTGGCTGTTCTTACAGGCTCAACACCTGCAAAGAGTAGAAGAGAGATTGTTGAGCGATTCGTGGCAGGCGATTTGCGATTCGTTGCCACAGTCGGATGCTTAAAGCTGGGATTTGACAAACCAGATTTGGAAAATATAATTGTGTTGACGAATGTTAATAATCCGTCCAACGCAGAACAACAAATCGGTCGGTTAAATCGTGGCTCTGGCAGAAAGACATGCTGGTATAATGGAATATTAAATACCGCAGAACCAATAATAGGTAAAAAAACGTGGATTGAACTAAAAAGGTTTTAAAATGACAATAGGCGAAATGAAAATCAAAGCAGACAAAAGGATGCTCGGTTTTGATTTAGAAATGTTGGCTGATACATATAGAACTATGTGGGTCGATTTTTTCTACAACAAACGTATGATAACTTTAAACAGTTGCGTACAAATGTATATAGTTGGATTGGCTATGGACAAATTTGATACTGCTCGTGGCGAAGATATGCGCTCTGGTGCTGTATTATTCGCAAGAGACATGGGCTATACAGCACAAGAATTTCAAGACGAACTTGAATCAGTGATGTATAATATAGACAAATAACACAAACAAAAAGGACAAAAAAATGACAAAAGTAAATGATATGGTAAAAAAATTTGACAAACAAAAAGACACATTGGCTGTATATTTTGGTGAAGATAGTACCGCAGTAGCAGGACACATCACAAAAGAACAACATGTGTTGGGAATTTTGGCTTTGATTTCTTCTTTGGTAGAACGTTGTGGTGGCGACGCAAACTGTGTAAATAAAATTATACACTCTGCTTATAAAGAAGAAGAAGAAGAAGAAGAAATTAAAATCGGAAAGCTTGATTTAAATGATAAAGAAGGTATTGAAAAATTTATTGAATTGTTAAAGAAAGCTTCTGAAAAATAAGTTGGGCACAATCGTGTTTTCCTCCTTTAGTCTTGTGGTTGCTGACAAGATTTAAACCCAACATCGGTAAAATGTTTTTGTTGTTCTATCAAAAAACATAAGCCGCAAAGCCATAAAACACGATGCCCATTGGATGGAAAATGTTGGGACAGCAACAAGCACCTCCCTGGCGGTGCGGTCAAAGCCAGGGTGCAAATGAAAATGTTATAAAAGAGTTTGTTCTGGGATAGTTAAATGGCATAACTAGCGGCTGTTAACCGCTTATTCTCGGTTCGAATCCGAGTCCCAGAGCCAATATTAAATTATGGGGTAGTCCTCAATTTGTCCATTGCATGCTACCCCGCCAAAGATAAAAAGGATTAACAATGACTGATATGAAATGTCCGATATGTAATAAACCGATGAAAGAACAAATAGACGGAACTTGCATATCTTATCAAGAAACTAATTGTATTTGTAATATTGCAGCACCAAAACTTATTTGGAAAGAAATGGCTGTCTTGCGTGATAAAAAAAATATATTTACAAAATCTCTGCGTATGGAAAAAGAATTTGCCGAAGAAGAATGCAAGAGATTACAAACAGAACTTATACGCACACGCAAGGCATTGGATGTCGCTGTTGATGGCTTGCTAGCAGTATGGCGTGCCACATGTAGCACAACAAAACAAGGTAGTATTGCTTATAATGTTTTGCGTGACTTAAATATTAAACCATTAGACCGAATCAAAGCACTAGAACAAAAGGATTAAAGATGAAATACATAATGATAGCGATATGCTTTTTAATGTTAGGGTTTACAATCGGGGCAAAATATGCAGAACCTGCGGTAAAAGATCTGTGTATGCCTGTGTGTATTGAAGCATTTGAAAAAATGGCGTGTTAAAGGGGGAAACAATGCCAATAATAAAAACAAATAAACCAAACTTTATAAACAACGAGTGGGTTTTGGAATACATTATTCAAGACAAAGATGCTGGAAATTATACTCAAAAGGTGCGATTTGAAGTATATGTGTCATTATTAAATTATTTAAAAATGTTAAAAGAGAACGTAAAATGAAAGGTGCTTATATATTTGATTTAGATGGAACATTGTGTGACGCAACACCAAGATATAAAAGATATGTTGAAGGCTGTAATGATTGGGAAAAATTTTATGAACATTGTGATGAAGATTATCCTCATTTTACGGTATGTGAAGTTCTTCAAGCGTTGCACAATGCTGGATTTGATATATTGTTTGTAACAGGAAGACGTGAATCCGCACGCAAACCAACATTAAAATGGATTGAAAACAATTTAGGAAAAGATATAGCTGTATCTGAACACCTGTTTATGCGTTCAGCAGAAGACGGATTTCGTGAAGATTATGTGTCTAAATGTAGAAATTATCGTGAGTATATCAAAGATAAATGGACAATACGCGGTGTGTTTGAAGATCGAGACCAATGTGTTCGAGCGTGGCGAGATCTTGGATTAAGATGTTATCAAGTTGATTATGGAAATTATTAACCAATAACCAAATCAAATTCATCTGGTGTTCTATCCATAAAAAACGCCATCGCATTCTGTGAATTTATAACAGCGCCCTTTGTTTTGTTTAACCCCAACAACAAACACCCTTCGGTGTCTTTTGCTGTGTTTCCAGAGTGAATACGAACACCAGAAAAATTTGGAACATTTAAAATTTCTGGTAAAACTTTCTTAAACCTTGGTGAATATGTTTTTTTGACTTTATACCTGCCAACCGGAATTGCTGTCTTACCAACAATCTTTTCTTTTCTGACAGCGTCTTCTAACGTGTCACAAAAATAATCACCATCTATGTAAAGTTTGCCAATAGTATATTCTGCGCCTTTAAATGTTCTTTTTACTTCTACTTTCATTATAACAACCTTTTCTTTTGATAAAAATACAAAATACAACCACTAACAAGTAATATAATTAACAATAAAATCCACATATCATCTTTGGTTGTTTCTTCAGTTGTCTGTGTTGGGGTTGCATTCTGCTGTGCCATAATTTCTGATGTTGGCGACACCTGGTTACCATCTCCAGCTACTTGAATTGTTTGGCTGTTGTCTGTATAATTTATAATTGTTTGACTTGGCTTTTGACTAGGCACACAGCCACACAAAAAAACCAATACAGTTAAAAATATTTTTTTCATTATCTTACTCTTTGAATAAATTTAATTCTTGATTCGCAATCATTTTCCAACATAATACGCAATACATATTCATCATCAGCACAACGCGTCACAAGACCAGGAGTTACGGGGTTTGCTTCTAACCACTTATTGCCATTTGCGTCAACTTCATATAAATTATATTTATAGAAATTTTTAATCACCCAGCTTTTTAAATATGTTTTTTTTATTTGAATTTTTGCCATACAGCTCTCCTTTTATAATGATATTGTATATGTTTTTTTTAATAAAATCAAATACAAAAAAAAACCCGACCTCAGCCGGGCTTGTTTACCAATATCTTGAAAGGAAAGATACGTAAACGATTGCTTAATATTTTTTGTCGGATTCTACACCTCTCATGTTATCATAATAACATGCTTTTGACATCGCAGAATCAGCTTTAGCAATATCTTTTAAAATGTCACTACCATCCATCATTTGCTGAATAGTAAGTTCATTAGAAGACGAAAACATTTTATGAACTTTGTTTAACAAAATATTCACGTGTTCATAAATTGCTTTTCTCATCGCCATTTTTTCTTCATGCGTCATGATTAACCTCCTGTCGTTTCATCTGTTGTCACAGCAACACTTGCACTAGACACAGCATATGCTAAATCACAAGGTGTGTTTACCAAGATTACGTGTGGTTCACCACTCGTAGGCACGATATAATACCCTTTGTATCTCTTTCTCGGCATCAAGTGGTCTGTACTGATTGGTAAAGCAACCCTGTTTAACAGAGCAACTGCGTTTCCATTAACAGTTATTGTATAATTAACTGGCGCACCAGTAATTATATTGTTTGGATTCAGGCACAACACCAAATCAAACGGCATCAAGTTTGCTATGTTGTTGCTGTTAGTTACAGTTAAAACACCAGCGGTTGTTAAATTAGTCGCCCTATGTAAATTGCAATTACAAGTCATAATCATCTCCTATTTTAAACCAACAGGGCAGTTATTTTAAACCGCCCTGTCTATTACGGTTAGAACGAGCCACAGCCACATCCGCCACAGAACGGTGATTGACCCGCGCTATATGTGTAACTCGTTGGATAACGAACAACACTAGATGTTGCTTGTGCTAATTCCAAAGAATTAATTTTGCTTTGCAATGCTTCAATCTTATTCTCTGTAATAGCATCCAACACTTTCTGGACTGCCGCTGTTGTGTTTGCGTTTATAGCCGCTGTGTTTTGTGCGTTTGCATAATTCACACCATCAATCGCACGCAATGTTTGGCAGCAACAGCTATTCTGGTTAGCCATTACCTGTTGCAAAGTTGAAGAAATGCCTAAAACATCTCTGTCTAATTCAGCATATTTGTCGCCAATATATCCTGCCAAGTCGTGATAAACTTGATTTGCTGTTGCAACGGTTTGAGCTGTGCCAGCATTGACCGCAGCCAATGTTTCACGTTGGTTAGCCATTGTGTTTTGGTTATCAAAGCCCTGTTGCATTTGGTTTTGGATTGCTTCGGTTCCGAAAGCACCACGCCCAGAACCCCAAGCACCATTGCCCATAAACAAGACGATTAAAAGAATAGCAAACAAAAGTCCGCCACCAGAGCCACCACCGAATAAACCATCGTTGCGACCCATCAAAGCACCCAAATCAGCGGGTGTTAAAGTATCTGCCATTTTATTTCCTTTTGGTTAAAAAAAATTACATCAAACCCGCCTGCCGTAAGACATCTTGGGGAAGTTGGTTTAAGTCAAATCCGTATGATTTCGCAGCGTTGATAACTGTTTGCCTTTGTTGTTCAGGCGTTTTACCAGCCATCATTTGATTAACTGTCGCCATCAGCGGATGATTTGCAAGTTGACCCTGCATTACTTTATTCAGTAACATCGATAACATGGGATTCATCTATAACTCCTATATTTAATTTCTTTTCAATCTTACCTAAGCGTTCCAATATCTCTTGCGTATCTGTTTTCTTGGTTTGTTCCGTCACCAACGAATACGTCTTGACTTCCATCAAGCCATCATTATTCATACTGCGTAAGTATATTTTTCCACCCTTTTTATTTATACCCATATACAAAGTGTTAGGCATCGGTGTTATCCCAGACAGTTGTTCAGCAGATTCAACGCTGTATGTGACAACCTTTGGTTCTGCTGATTGTGGCAAATGTTGGATTGGTTGTGCCTGTTGCTGTTGCATATAAGGCGGCATGTATTGTTGAAAGTTATTATATGGATTCATAAAAAAACTCCTATGTTTATTACACATAAGAGTTATAGTTCAAAAACAAAATGTTTTTTATGCCCAAAGTTATGATGAGCAAAATTAAAAGATTTTAGCCATTTATTATTTTATCTATGATGTTTTTATGATGTTCAAATACGCGTCTTGTAGATATACCAAGCGTAATAGCAATTGCTTCAAAACCCGTTTGTTTGTCGCCAGCATATCTTAACTTCATTATTTTACGTTTTGTTTCACTGTCTGTAAGATCCGACATCCAAGAACAAAAGAATTCAGGATACCGTTTCCCAATATGACGCAAAAAGAAGTGTCGCAACCAAAAAGAAATAATTTCATATTTAATTTTCTGCATATGATTTTACCTTTCCGTTTCCAAGACGAACAACACGCTGCTTCTTTCTCTTTTTTCTTACAACGGGCAGCCCTTTAATCTTTATTTTTATTTTCTGTTGTGCCATTGATCATACTCTGATTGTTGTGTTCTCCGTCTTGCGTCATAGCAATATCATAAGAACCGCCAAAACTTTTGTTGATATAACCAAAATGTACAGACGCCCAAAGCAAATTTGTAAAAACAAGTAGTATAAACATATACTTGAATATTAACCAGCCGTTTTCAACGTTAAGATTAGGTTGTTTTTTCATATTAAATCCTTTATTTGTTCGTGCTTATAATAACATAGTTTTTACAAATGTCAAGAATTTATAATACCAAGCAACTCTAATATTCTTTGACCAGATAACGCAATACACCCAAGCATTAGCAAAATAAATATTTTACCAGTTGAAGTTTGTGCAATGTTTTTGATTTGTTTCCAAACAATACCATCTTTGCGTTCTTCTTCAGCAGGACTGTTGATGTATTTAACAATGGTATCAATCTGCCCCCCCTGTCTAGCAAGCATCTCGCCTTGTCTTTTTTGTTCTTTTTTTATAGAAGAAACATCTTTTTCAACACGAGAAATTTTTCTATCCATAGCAACATAATCCTCCATTTGTGCCTGAGCAAGGTCTACACCAAAACCGTTGACTTCGTTGTGTTCGATAATTTTTTGAACAACTAATTTTTGCTTACACATTGTTTATCCTTTAAGCACTTTTTTTCAACAAACGTTTGGCGTTCTTCAAATTCAGCCCTTTTTCCAATATTAAAATTATCAATTGGTCTGATATAACCCATTGCACGACTAAAAACTTCACATTTTGTTCTTGGCATTTTATATACCTCTATTTTTTACAAAACAATTTAAGATATTCACATGCACTACAAACAAAAGCTGCTGTTCCAGCTACGTAAACACCGTAATCAATACTTGTCCAAATAGCGATAACTGTAGTTACTGGTATAGTTAATACATTTACAGTGTCTATTATTTTTTGTAACGTTGTTTTTTTCATATATTACTCCTTTTAGTATTGAATTATGCTGTCGATAGTAGTTACTGCAACTGTACACGCCGCATCAGAATAAATAGTATCACTAACTTGTGGGTCTGTTAATCCAGACGTGTAATATTGTGGTGTGTGTTCATAAGAAGCGGCATTTTGCCACGCCAAAGCGGTAGCAGTATCATATTTTGGGTTTCTTTCATATGTAATTGTATCAACACCAACAAGATTATTTGTTGATGGTAAATCATACAACAATACTGTATTGGTTCCACCAAAATTAGGATAACCGGTCATACCAGATATTTTTTGATTACCTGTCTGTGGGTCTAAATTTTTTGGAAAATGGATAGTGCATCCAGTTACTCCACTTAACATATCTTTAATGCAGGCTTTATTAGTAGTCATATTATATCCGGTTGCCAATAATGCTGGGAAATATAAATGTTGTAAACTAGTACAACTTGCGAAGGTTTTTGAACCACAATTTGCGTTAACAAATCTTCGTATAGAATCCAATTTTACTGTTGTTAAGGCACTACAACCTTCGAAAGCACTTTGTAAATTCATTTCCACTATTGAACTAAAATCAGCAGATGTTAAATAATAACAAAATTTACATATACTGTTAAAAGCACTTGTTGTAGTCGCAGAACCGACATATCCAGAAACGTCTATGGATGTTATAGCACTAAGAAAAAAACAATATTGAAGAGCATAATTATCAACTGTTGTTAAACTGGTTAAGTCTATCGCACAACTTAAATTACTTGTATAAGCAAAAGCATAAGTAAGTGCACTTGCGTATAATCTTGTTAAGCCAGATAAATTAACCCCTGTAATGCCACTTTTGTAAAAAGCATAATAACAAGCACTGCCAACAATTGTTGTAACAGAACTCATATCAACAACACCTGTCATATTTGTTGCATTACAATATGCATACTCTAAAGCATATTCATTTATTTTTGTTATACCGCTAAAACTCATAAGAGGAGGACTGCTTGGCATCGATAATTCTGTACCAACTTTATTTCTTACAAGATAAAAATCTGGTACTGTTGTGGGAACTTGGACATCAGCAGACGCATAAGCCGACACGTCGTGCGTTCCATTTGATGTTATATTAACGGTACCAGATGGTGCTGAACCTTCATAATTTCCAGTTACACCAAGTATTGTTACATCTTTTTTGATGTTCCCAGCCGTAATATTTGCGTCAATAGAACTTGTCACAGCATTTACAGTTATTTCTGTAATACCGTTTTTTGGACTGGTTGGATATAATGTCTGTCCATAAACCTGTGGTGTAACGGTTTTTGTTTCACCGTTTAGTTCTACTGCAGAACCACTAACACCAAGAATAGTAACACCTTGAATAATATTATTGGATAAAATATTCGCGTCAATACTTGAATCGACTGCCGATACGTTTACAGGGCTGTATCCATCCACTCCGCTTGGGGCATTTATAACTTGTGCGGATGTGCTTGGTGTAACATTTAACGTGTCTATAACCGGTGTGCCGCCACCACCACCACCTTCACCAGATTTATAAAACAACTTTTTTGCTTCAAAAACAGCCATTTGTAACTCCTATTAATATATTGCTTTTGTTGTTATCGTAATCTCTGTATCTTCACCATCACCATTAGTTGTTGTCGCTTTCGCAACAGAGCTTAACGCCGAATCAAATTGCCCGTCTTCTAACATCTTTACTGTCATGCTTTCCCCAACAGATTCTGTTTCAAACGCTAATTCAGCACCACCAAGTAATGTAACAGTAAAGTCTTCAGAACCATAATCATAACCAGCGTCTGATATCGTTGCTGTGTCTATACTGTATTGTGTTGCAGAATCCGATACGATGGTTAATTTTGCACCAGAACCTGTTCCGCCAGTTACACTTTGTTCACCGGCTATATCAGACGCAAATTTACCAGCGCTTACTACTTCAACCGTTAATATTTCTCCGCCTGTATCCACAGTTAAAACTTTAAATTCAGCATCTTCATCTCCAGCAGCGACAGCTTCGTATTTAACAACATCATCAACCGCATAACCTGCCCCAGCTGTTGTTACAGATACTTCATCAACAAAATATGTTGTTGATGATGTAGATGTTAATGTTACAACACCATCTTTACCAGACCCATAAACAATTGGTTGGTCCCCAGCATAATCTGTATCAGATAATCCAGCTTCTTCAACAGATACTGTTTTTAAAGTACCATCTTTTTGAGAGAAAGTTACAACTTCAAACGAAGGTGCTACTGTTGCTCCATCTTCCACACTTAATATGTCGCCAACCTTATATCCTGTTCCAATGGTAGATACACTAAACGTATCAACTTTATGAACCGGTGTTGGGATCAAGTTTAACCCAGAAACCAATATTTCTGCGTCTGAATCAGAACATGAAAACGATACAAATGTAATATTTTCACCATAATCCGTTACATATACTTCACCCTCTTTGGCTGAACTTGTAACTACAGGAACATTTGAATATGTATCTTCAAAGTCACTTTTTGTGGTCGCTCTGATTGTTACATCGTTGCTTGCAGAATAAATTTCAATGGTTGGTTTCATTGAACCAACAAAATTTACGTTTTCTGCTGAAGCCCTATATAATTGATTTAATTTTACTTTAATATTTTTTGCCATTTATTTTTTCTCCTTAATTATTATTATTTTAATTTGTTTTTACACTGTTTTGTTGCCATCATTTTGTTCCTTTATGCTGCCATGCCTTTTACTTCCCAAGAAGCACCTCTTATCTTATCGCTACTACTACCACCACCTGCATATATTTGAAAACCAGTTGTTGTTCTAGAACCGTCTGCCAACACACCATAAGACCAACTATTGCTATTTTGTTCCCCTGTAATTGTGCAAGTATAATTAGCGTCTGCCATTGTTATTGGCAACGATACAGATGCACTTGAACCAGTAGTGATATTTCCGTTATAATACCCGCCTTGTTCTACCCAACCATCAGAATATTTACGATACCATGTATAGTTGTTCCCTGCGTTCGGTGCTTGAAACGCTATTACTTCATGCCCAACATCTACTTTTGCGTTGAACAAACTTGCGTTCAGACCTGCGGTATTTTCCAACGCCGTCTGTGTAAATGCACCAACATAGAAGTACAGATATTTACACTGGTCAGTGTCTTCTTCCATGGTAGTTGTTGTCAAGCCAGATAATGTTGGGTCTTCTGAAACACCAATCTTATAATTAACAGCGACTCCCGTATCGTAACCACCAGAACTAGAAACATTATCACCAACATTATACCCAATAGTAAGTCTGGCATATGTAGCACCAGAGTTTAATGCAAATGTATCATTACCACTTGTTAAGCCCAAAACCTTACCTGTTCCAATAACACTTAACGTTTGGGTGTATTTATTGCGCTTACTACGTGGCAACTTAAAGCGTTTATTTGGAACGTCTATAATGTAATACCACGCTACACCTGTTGCTGTATAGATATTTGACACTGCCGTTTCATAACTCGGTATTGTTATTTTTCTTCCGCTGTGTCCTGTATAAACAGATACTGTGTATCCTGCTACGGTTTCGCTTGTTGGTGTGACATACGTATTGCTATTGTATGTGTATGTCGTGCCACTATAAACTATGCTGTTATTTAATTCTTCATACGAAGTAACCGTTCCAACACTTGTGGTGCAGGCAGAATCTGAATACACCGTATCGCCTGCCGCAGGCGTTGGGCTTTTAGTATAAACATTTGCATAGCCCGAAGCATACCAACTTGTGCTGATGTATATGTCATTAAATAATTCATTAAATGCTGCTTCATATGCAGAACCCGCCTGCCAAGAGAACGTATCAGCACGCAACCATTGAACATCGTCTCTGATTTTATCATCCCATTCGTGAGCAAATAACGACGGGTGGTAATTACTTGTTCCTGCGTGTGTATCAACATAGTTCTTGTTCACAATTTGGTTTGCAGATGGATTCATTGGCATAATAACTGTTGAATCGCCTGTGACTTCAATATCTTCAAACGAGATTATTACAGGATAAGGTGTAAATTCTTTACTTGTGTGATTCCATAATACGCGACCGCCTTGTTGTCCTGCTTGTTCTGCTATATCCCATATTTTGCTTGTGATTGGCACATAGCCATCGTAATCTGCTGGTGGAACGATTGTTTCGCTCTGCACCCAAGCACCGCTGGTTCTTGTGTAAATAACGATTATTGGGTTATTATCACCGTCAACCTGTGAGAAGTCGGCATAGTTTGTGTCATCTTCTGCACTTGGCGCCACGGTTTCTGTATGCATTTTAGCATACCATACACCTTGGTCGGTCAACATGCGACCAGAACGTGCCGCCAATTCTACATCATTCGTTGTTGCCAACGTGCCCGATTTGTTTGGAACACTTAAATCTGCACCGTTGTTTATAGTACCAACATACGCTTTACCGCCAAGATACAAATCTTTCCAAGTGTTTGCAGTTCTACCAAGGTCTATTGAATTTGTTGACACTGGTAAGAATCGACTATCTGTCAGATTCGCTATATTTGTGGCAGTGTATTGTGAGTCCATTTTCCAGAAAGATACACCGTTCAGATATGGTCCAACAGCGCCACGCATAGAACCCGATGCAAATTTTAATGGTGCCGTCATTATAGATGTACCATCTATATTTACTTTGCTGTCCAATGCATCTTTCAAGTCTGTCTGGTCTGCTATATCCCCTAATATAGCGCCCCAACCAACCGTACCAGAAGACACGGTGTTTATCCAGCGTAGTCCATCAAACATTAAAAAATGTCCAATTTGCGGGCTATTGATGTTTGTATCTGTTAAATTTACTAAACTTGTCTGGTGTGGATTATTTACATTATCTATATGCCTAGAAACAGTGTCTTGTAAAATATCTATTTCGCCTTCAGCTTCAGTGATACGCTCTTCATGGTCTTCAATAATAATTTCGTCTTTAGCTAATTGTTCGCGTATTTCTTGATCCCGCATAACAGCTAAATCAAAAGAATGTTCAATTTCATCTGGGTCGATGTACCCGGTCTGAAAATCTGTATCTTGAGAAAAAGGAGTAGAACGCGTTATAACCAATTCTTTGTCCGCTTCTGGTTCTGCCGTTAATTGCAAACCAGAAACACCAACAACATAATCTGTTATATATGATAATTCTTCATTGTCGAGTTTAACAATAATCTGCGGAACACTTAAAACCGTTTCATATTGAAAAGGGACAGGATACCAAGCAGAAACATCTGCTACTGTGGGATGTGTTATAGTACACGTTGTATCAACAATCATTTACCACTCCTATTTGTTTTTACTATACCATTTTTTTTCATTTTTTTCAAGCCTAATCTTTTTTCTTATTTGATTTTTTTGGAACGATTTTACCAGCCTTGTTCGTTGTGTATCCCAACATGTTTTTTGCTGTGGATTCTGAACGCCCAGCAATCATTAACCAACCAATTTGAGCTGCTCTTTCGTCGTCGCCAAACACCATAGACAACGCACGGATCATTTGAACGGCGCGTTCTGCTGGAGAGAATCCCATCAGTCCAACAGCTGTTGCTCCAGAGGTCCAATAGTTGCCTTTTCTCATATTTCGACTAATTTTCTTTAAATCTGGAAACGGCAAGAAATCCAGACCACTTTCTTTACCTAAGAACCAAGATTCTAATAATGGCTGCGTAAGAGCCCCAGCATTAAAAGCATCCGCAATCTGTGCTATACTTTCTCGTAACAAAGATTGTTTTAAATATTCTTCTTCTTTGTCGGACATATCGTCACCAGTTAAAGTCTTGTATAACGCACGCACCAGCCCCGCCTGTATTGCAACATAAGCCATATCAGACAACACAATGCCTTCGATTTCTCTCCAGGCTTGTTTGCGAACTGCCGGGTCCTTAGTGTTCATTAAACGAGTCCAAGCGTTTGCTAAAGACGCTGACTTCTGCAACTGGTCGTTTTTAAACGCAACCATACCCTCAAGCCCTGCTCTAGCCATAGACTTTGACCAACGACCACGAGCCATAATATTAGAAGATGATATGTGTGAGAACATATAGTTGGCAACTTCTTCTTCTGCAGCCGTTGCAATCTGCTCTGCTGTCATCGTTTTTCCATCTGCTATTGCTTGTGCTGCAATTCTGGCTTTTACATCTTCAATAACAGCCCAGCGCCCAAACGCTATTCCCCACATATCCGGCAGGGTGTTTGTTGCACCAATCGAATACTTTGTTACTTTTTTGGCAAAAGCATCTGCAGCAGCAAGTGCTTTGCCTGTACCTTCTTTGCCGACTTCAAACGCAAGCTTCTCGACATCCTGTAACACGGACGGGGATTTTGTGTCTGCAGCACGTCTATACTGTTCTGCTAAAGCAGACTGTTCCCAACGATGTCTAAATGCTCCGTCTTTTTTGGTAACAGCATCCCAAGCCTCTTTGCTGTGTTTTATTGCGTCCGCCAAACCTACTGTATTGTGCCACAAAGCACCATGGGAAGACAAGCCTCCAAAAACCATATAGTTCCCAACCAAGTTGGTAAATATTTGTCTTGGTTTTAAAGACAATGCCATGGCAGAAGAGGTTCTTGTAATCTTCTGAAAAAATTCTGCAAAACGGTTTTTAGCAACACTACCCTCGTCTTTTGACAAAACATCGTTTATATCATTCATATAAGCCTTGAAGTTGTTTGCTCCAATTTTGTTTTCTATTTCTTGTTTTAAATTTTCAGAGGCTTTAATTGCTTCGTTTAATTGTGCTTGTTCGTTCTCGTCCATTTCCACTCTGAATCCACGAGAGAAACGAACATCTTCGTTTGCGAGAGCGGACAAATTTAACATATCGTTCAAGAATTGAACAGACTGTTTATAATTATAATCTCTTAACCCAGCACCTCCCGCCATATTCATTGCGGAATTATATAAACCAACTGCAACTAATTTCGAATCTGGATTCAGTAAACGTGTACCAAATACAGCAACGTTATGGCTTTTACGGTTGCCCCAGCCTCCGTCTTGCGTATAATCAGAAAACACATTTGTTGGAATAAACTTACCAAACCAACTTGACGAATCGTTCATATCAACACCACGTAAGATTGGCAAAAATCTAAATAATGTTTTTGCTGCTTGTTTATCTTGTTCTGTAAGATAACCAATAAGCTCATCAAAATTTTTATATGTCGCACGTAACTTATTATAGATGTAAGTATTGCCGTTTTCTTCAATTACACCACCATATATATATGGTATTTTGAAATCTTCGCTCTTCCCGCCTTTGCTCAATTCAGCAAGATATAAAGACATAATTTCATCACGAGAAATTGTACGTTCGAACCCGTCGCTCATTTTTGCTTTTACACCATTTAAATCCACACCAATGCGAACCTGCCATTCGCCAAGTTCTTTTTGGTTTTTAAATGTTTTTTCTAACAACGATTTTTCGACTTCTTTCTTGAAGTCTTCGGATACGCGTTCGGCACGATCCGCCATCATATTAAACCCAAATTTCCTTGCGTTTTCATCGTTAAATAACATCGCTGTCTTAGCTTGTGGACCAGAACCGCCGGCTGTCCAGAACAAAATAGGACTAACCTTTCTCCCCCGAAGAGACTCTGTCAGGTCTTTAATAACCTTTACTACGCTCTTTCCCCAGCCCGGCACATTGCGCTCAAGATATCTAGTAACAGGTTGACGACTTGCTTCTTCTGCCATCACCATTTTATCGTACACTTCCTGGTTTGTTTTTTCTTCACCAGTAATTGTGCGTTGACGATAATCAGAATCAACGTTTTCGAACTCTTCATCGCTTAATTCTGGGAATGGATCATCGTTCATGAATTCGTCACCAGAAACAGAATATAATACAGACTTATCATCTTTTACAATTTCGCCGTCACCAATCGACAATAACTTAGATATCATATCTTTACGCATCTTTGCGTCAACAGCTATTGCCGTGTAATTATATTGATTTCCATCAAATTCATCTTCTGGATCTTTTTTATAATTTTTATCCCAATAATCTTCAGATGTAATATTATCAAAATCTTCTTTGCTCATATTAAATGGTTTAGCAAATAACGCAGAATCATATTTACCCATAGGTGTATTTTGCAACAATTCAAATTCACGAGCATCCCATACTAAATCATATGTGCCCTTTTTGCCGTCGTTTAACACACGGATAACATAATACGGATTCCCATCATCTGTTTGAATATTTGTAGCAGTAATAACACCTTGTTTCCAAGAGCCAGAATATAAGAACGCGATTTGTAATCCAGCAGGCAGACGATTTGTGTTCAGATCTTTCCTTGATATATATGCATCTCTTCCAGCAGCAACCTCTTGTTCTTGTAATTTTTCAAAGTTCTGTTGTTTTGTTTCGCGACCTAAAGCGTCAATGTCCGCCCCTTTACCAATATTGCCCTTTTGTGTAAGTGTTGCCCATTGGGAAAACTTCATCATAGCATCGTTGCGTTCAGCAAACACACGATCTGCAATCATTTTTGCACGACCAAGCGCGGCTATTTCACGGAATTTTTCTTCCAAAGATAAATGTAACACATCTGGGTTCAATTGATCTTTAACTTGTTTTAACAAATATTCAACCAACTTGTCTTTTGTAGCGCGACCATTAAAAATACGATTTAATGCTTTTATATTAAAATCAACATTAACTGGTTGATTAACACCCTGATGACCATATATAGAACCAAATTCAGCAGGTTGTGTTTCCTTTGGTTCAAACAAATTAACTGTTTTTTCACCAAGATTAACCGTCACACCACTAAAATCAACCGGTGTCAAACCTTTATCTGTTACAATCTTTTCCAAAACTTCAACAGATGAAAATTTGTCAACATCTAACCCCATGCGGCTAATCCAATATGATGGTTCATAAACATTTTCATCACGAATTCCATAGTTTAAAACCGTTGTAAAAGGACGTTTTTTTGAACCATATTTGTTCCATACACCCCAAGGATAAGATGTGTCTTTTTTGAAATCTTGTTTTTTTGGCAAAAATAATCCATCCCGGTCAATTGTGTTTGTTTTTGCTTGTTTTGATAAATAATCGTATCTTTCACTAAGCAAATCTACATTTATCCCATCAATGAATTTTTTAATTGCTACGGCAACTCCAACTTGTTCGTTTTTCAAATTAGACTCATCAAAAGTCTTCAAGCTTATTGCACGTTCAATCAAAGATAATTCGTACGCAGCATCATTTGGATTAAGCGTTGTACCTGCGTGAGTTAATGTGCCAGAAAAATTTTGTAAAGAATTGATAATGTCTTCTGCTTCTTCAATAAATTCTAATGTATTATCATCAGTTACTTCGCCTTTTAATGTTTGCATATCAATAAACGCATTATCGTTACCACCGCCAGTAATGTCATCGATGTCGTCTGCGATACTATAAACCGCATCTGCGTCTTGTAATGCACGCCAACGACCTACAGCAGCCAACTGGTCGCTGTTCAACATTTTAAGTGTGGCGGCTGGCAACCCCATAGCTTCAAGTTCTTCACTGGTAGGAGCCCACACAGCAGTCATAACGCCAGCAGGCTTATTGCTAGCCATGTTTTGTCTGACAATATACTTTGTATCAGAAGCCGGCAAAATTCCAATAGCCTGTTTTGCTTCTGTTGTCCATCTTTCGTTCAATTTATTATAAACATCAACGGGAATCTTTTCACCATCCAGCCATCTTTCAATCCAATTCGACTCTTCTTTGGCACGAGCCAATGGTTGTCTCTCGCCAGTATATTGCACATACGGAGGGGTTTCTTGCTTCTGTTCTTCTGTTTGTTTTTCTTCTGTAACAGGTTTTTCTTCTGTTGTTTTTTCTTCTGTAACGGGTTTTTCTTCTGTTGCTTCGCCATTAACAATAGCAGCATCCGCAATATATTTTTGTAATTCTGTTTGTGTTTTTACAATAGAATTTGAATGTATTTGCTGTTTTGCTTTTACAACATTTTTAGCAAGCTCTATACGTTTAGTGTCTTCTTGTTGTGACTTATCATATTCTGCTTCGTACCTATCAATAAATGATTGTGCCGTGTTCTTATCACCAAAAGCCGTCTTCATTTTATCAACAGTTTGACCATCAACAACGGATTCCATAACTTCAAATAACCGTTTTAAATCATCTTGTGTTAACAGACCAAGGTCGCCAGTTTTTGCGTATTGTTTTATAATATCACGCAAATTATCTTCGCCATATGAAGCCAACAATTCATCGATTGTTTTTGCGTTCTTTTTTATTTCAGCGGATAACGCTTTATTATACGCTTCAAACGCCGAAGCAGCTTTATTAGCAACAGAAACAGCATTAAACAATTCAATATATTTACGCATATCACCAGACAAACCAAGCAATCCCTTCAAAGATTTTGCATATTCTACAGCATACGCATATGCTTCAGAGCGTTCAACGGTTCCTTCACCCTTGCCAGATGTAATACCGGGCAAAACATTTTCTGCCCAAGCAGTCATACGACGCATAAAGTCTGTTACTTTTGGAAGCCCTGTCGTTTTTTCCATCCAATGAAACAGTTCGTGTGCAGTTATTCTTCTACCACGAGAGCCTTCAAAGCTGGCGTTTTCACTGTGCTGTGCAGTAACAATTGCTTCATTTTTAACCTGCCCTGATTTTTTGTGAGTGTCGAAATCAACGTCTCGAACAGTAACACGGTTTTGACTTAATGGCTTATAATCAAGTCCGCTGGCTCTAGTTAAATGTACTTCGCCACTTTTTGTTGTGAACATATCTCCGCCAGGTCTTTGATCAGCAAAAATAGTTGGCAATTTAAACTGAGATGGTTGAACACCACGATACATATATTCATATAGAGCAACACCACGCACAAACTGTCTTACCATTTCCTTTGGAATATCACCAAGACCCTCTACGTTGTCCAACATATTATCAATGTTAGCGTCTAGGGTGTTCATTTCATTAGCTAAAGGTGTTGCG